>Ga0180009_10000738_pt1 | contig 43033 bp, 35 predicted proteins | sample OS_PC_MetaG_FD_123537 | JGI IMG/M metagenome (GOLD analysis project Ga0180009, IMG submission 123537) | Groundwater microbial communities from the Aspo Hard Rock Laboratory (HRL) deep subsurface site, Sweden - OS_PC_MetaG | ecosystem: Environmental > Aquatic > Deep subsurface > Groundwater...
AGCGCAATCGTTTTTAGGCGTTCTTTCATACCAAACTCCTTTAATTTATTGTTATACCGGGAGTTTAGCATGGGTTAATAGGGCTTGTCAATTAAAATCTGGTGAGTAAAGGGAATAAGCATTCAAACAGTATTTCTCGTTTATCATGCCGGATTACACCAAGATCCTGTTGGATTCGAATAACAAGGTGGCCGGATTCGTGATCGGCATGCCCTCGCTGTCCCGCGCCCTGCAGAAATCAAAGGGAAGGCTGTTTCCCTTCGGGTTCATTCACATCCTGAAGGCCATCAGCCGGAAGAACAAATACATCGATCTGTATCTGGGCGCCATCCGTCCCGACCTGCAGGGCAAGGGGGCCGACGCTCTGCTGTTGACCGAGATGAGCCGCTCGGCCATCGGCAACGGGGTGATCTCGGCCGAGACCAACATCGAACTGGAGGAGAACCTCAAGGTCCAGGGCCACTGGAAATATTTCGAGTCGCGCCAGCACAAACGGAGACGCTGTTACATAAAGAAATTAAACCAATAATCCCCATAAGCGAGAAAATGATGCAAGGTTTTGACAACGAGAAATACCTGCGCCTGCAGACCGAGGCCATCCTGAAGAGGGTCGAGAAATTCGGCGACAAGCTGTACCTGGAGTTCGGCGGCAAGATCATCTACGACTATCACGCCGCCCGGGTGCTGCCGGGATTCCATCCCAATGTCAAAATGCAGCTGCTGCAGCAGCTGAAGGATCAGGCCGATATCATCCTGTGCATCTATGCCGGCGACATCGAGCGCCGGAAGATCCGGGCCGATTTCGGCATCACCTACGACGTGGATGCGCTCAAGCTGATAGACGACCTGAAAGACAGGGGATTGTCGGTCAAGGCGGTGGTCATCACCCGGTTCGACGGCCAGCCCTCGGCCACCATATTCAAGAACAAACTCCAGCACCGGGGGATCACTGTCTACACTCACCGCTATACCAAGGGGTATCCCACCGATGTCGACACTGTGGTCAGCGACGAAGGTTACGGCGCCAACGATTACATAGAAACCGACAAGCCGCTGGTGGTGGTTACCGGGCCCGGCCCGGGCAGCGGCAAGCTGGCCACCTGCCTGTCCCAGTTGTACCATGACCACCGCCGGGGACACAAATCAGGCTACGCCAAGTTCGAGACCTTTCCCATCTGGAACATACCGCTCAAGCATCCGGTAAACGTGGCCTACGAGGCAGCCACCGCCGACATCCGGGACTACAACATGATAGATCCCTTCCATCTTGAAGCCTACGGCAAGACCTCGATCAACTACAACCGGGACGTCGAGGTGTTCCCGGTGCTGCGCCGGATCCTGGTGAAGATCATGGACGATCCGCTTTACAAGTCGCCCACCGACATGGGCGTCAACTGCGCCGGGTTCGGAATCGTAGATGACCAGGCCGTACAGCTGGCTTCGCAGCAGGAGATCATCAGGCGCTTCTTCCGCTACCGTTGCGAGCACGTGATGGGTTTCGTGGACAAGGAGACCATCCAGAGGGTGGAGTTATTGATGGACGATCTGGGCCTTAAGCCGGAGGACCGGCCGGTGGTGGAACCGGCCCGCCAGGCTGCGGCCGAGGGACAGGACTGCGGCAAGGGGAACGAGGGCATCTTCTGCGGGACCGCCATCCAGCTGCCGGACGGCTCGATAATCGCCGGCAAGAATTCCTCCCAGATGCACGCCGCCTCCAGCCTGGTGCTCAACGCGGTCAAGCAATTGGCCGGGATCCCCGACCAGATCCACCTGATCTCGCCGGCCATCATAGAATCCATTGCCAACCTGGACCGCAACATCCTCAAGGAGAGGACGGTCAGCCTGGACCTGGAGGAGACCCTGATCGCCCTGGCCGTCAGCGCCATGACCAACCCCACCGCCCAGATGGCCCTGGAGCATTTGAAGGAACTCCATGGCTGCGAGGTGCACAGCACCCACATTCCCACCCCTGGCGACGAGGAGGGGCTGCGCAAGCTGGGGGTCAACCTGACCAGCGACCCCAATTTTTCCAGCCACAGTTTGTTTGTGGTCTGAGTCTGAGAAGGAATCTTAAATTGAAAGATTCAGCAATAAAAGAGCTACAGTCCATCCCCGGAGTGGGACCCAGCATCGCCCGGGACCTGCACCAGCTTGGGATCCGCCGGGTGGCCGATCTCAAGGGCCGTGATCCGGAGAAATTATACCTGCAGTCCTGCAATAAGGCCGGAAAACAGATCGATCGCTGCCTGCTCTACGTATACCGCTGTGCGGTCTATTATGCCTCGGCCAGGAAACCCGATCCGAAACTTTTAAAATGGTGGAACTGGAAGGATGGGATTGTCGATAATAAAAAAAGAGGATAGCCCGGTCATCATCCGCACCTCCGATCCCGGCTGGCTGGACAAGGCTTTAAAATCCTACCGCGACCGGATGCCCTTTCATTTCACCGACGATGCCGGGCTGGGTGTAGCCGAGGGCGACCTGGTGTCGGCGGTGGCTCTGATCCGCCGGGCCAAGCAGTCCGGAAAGATGAGTTGGAAGGATATCTCCCAGATATTGACCGGGATGGGGCTGTCCGGAGTGGGGGTCTGGCTGATAGCCGCTTCCATCGCCGATCCCGAGCCCACCAGCAAGCTGTGGATCCTTTTAGCCGGCGGGGTGGTGTTGATATTGACCGGGGGGTTAAGCATCCTGAAAGCTTTGGGCCAGAAATGGCAGGTGCATGCCAAATACGGGAAACAGGAGATAATGGTCAAGCCGGGAGATGATAATTAAAAAATACAACCAACCATAATCTATAAATTTAGCATTATGTCCTATGGGGATGTAAACCAAACACAATCATTATATATTGAGGAGAGACGATGAATTTATTTGCAGGAAACCTGGCCAAGGAAATGACCGAAGCCGAGCTGAAGGAGATCTTCGAGAAGTTCGGTCAGGTGGCATCGGTGGCCCTGGTGATGGACAGATACAGCGGCCAGCCCCGCGGCTTTGCCTTTGTGGATATGCCGGTGAAATCGGAGGCCCTGGCGGCCATAGACAATCTGAGCGGCCGGGTAGCCCTTAAGGGCAAGGCCATCTTCGTCAAGGAGGCCCGCCCCCAGGAGAAGGGCCACGGAGGCCATCGTCCCTCGAATCGCAATAAAAGAAGATAACCAAATAACATAAATATTGCAGGTTGATATGAAAACCTTAGTGATCTATTACTCCCGCACCGGGATCACCAAAAAGATCGGCCAGGCCATCGCCTCAAAGATCCAGGCGGACACCGAAGAGATCATAGACCTTAAAGACCGCAAAGGGCCTTGGCAATACCTAAAGGCCGGGCGCGATGCTATGAAACGGGTCCCGGCCCAGATCGCCGTCATCAAGAACAATCCCGATTATTACGACCTGGTGGTCATCGGCACTCCGGTGTGGGCTGGCAATATGGCCTGCGCCATCCGGACCTATATCGGCCAGAACAAAGACAAGATCAAAAAGCTGGCCCTGTTCTGCACCATGGGCGGCTCGGGCGACCAGAACACATTCAAGGAGATGGAATCTCTTTCAGGCAAGACTGCTGTTTCCAAAATGACGATCCGTACCCGCGAGGCCGGAAAGCCGGAGACCGATGCCCGGCTGGATGAGTTCGTCAAGCAGCTTTCGCAGTAAACCAATCGTTCATATTATCAAATAATAATGGCGCGCATTCCCGAGGAAATAATTGACGAGGTCCGGCAGTCCAACGACGTGGTGGAGGTGCTGGGACAGTACCTGTCGCTGAAGAAGACCGGCAGCACCTACAAGGCCCTGTGCCCCTTTCACCAGGAGCGGACCCCTTCTTTCGTGGTGACCCCGGTCAAGCAGATCTGGCATTGCTTCGGCTGCGGCAAGGGCGGCAACGTCATTTCATTTCTGATGGAGCACGACAAGGTGTCGTTTATCGAGGCCTTAAGGACCTTGGCCAAGCGGGCCAACATCACTTTGCCCACCTCCGACGACTACAAGGAAGGGGCCCACGACCTTTTATACCAGGCCAACGAGTTCGCCGCAAAATTTTTCCAGGAGCGGCTGGCCTCCGGCATCGGAACCGGAGCCCGGGAATATCTCAAGAACCGCGGCATCAGCGATCAATCCATAGAATTCTTCCGGCTGGGATATGCCCCCAATGCCTGGGAGGACCTGATCAAGGCGGCCGGCAAGCAGGGCCTGAGCCTACAGCTGCTGAAGGAAGCCGGACTTATAATCGCCCGCGATGAGAGCAACGGATACTACGACCGTTTCCGGCACCGGATAATATTCCCCATATTCTCCTTAAGCGGTCGGGTGATCGGGTTCGGGGGGCGCAGCCTGGAGCAGAACCCCCAGGCCAAATATCTCAACTCGCCGGAGACGCCTATCTACCACAAGGGGCGTGGCTTCTACGGCTTCTGCCAGGCCAAGAGCCCGGTGCAGGACGCCGGAAAGGCCATTCTGGTGGAGGGGAATTTTGACCTGATAATCCCCTACCAGCACGGCTTCAAGAATATCCTGGCCACCTCGGGAACCGCCCTGAGCGGCGACCAGGCCAAGCTGCTGTCCCGCTACGCCAAGCAGGCGGTTATCTGCTACGATCCCGATGCCGCCGGGCAGAATGCCACCGAGCGGACCATCCCCCTGTTGCTGGAGGCCGGGATAGACGTCAAGGTGGCGGTGCTACCCCATGAGATGGACCCGGATCTGGCCATCCGCCGGGAGGGGGAGCAGGCCTTTGCCGCCATCATCGAAACGGCCATCACTTTCATCGAGTTCAAGGTGATGCGGGCCCGGCTGATGTCCGATCTGTCCCAGGTGGCTGACAAGAGCGCCCTGGTGAACAATCTTTTAAACTTGCTGGCCCTGGTGACCGACCCGGTGAAGCGGCGGCTCTACATCAAGGAGCTGGCCGAGGCGGCTGGTCTGGATGAATCCTTCGTGCTGGACCTGGCCCGGAAAAAGGACGGGCTCAAACCGGAGGGTAATTCGCTGGAAAATACGGCGAATAATAAACCGGATTGGGAGGGCGAGATCCTTTCCATTCTGCTGCGCCGGCCGGAGTGGATTAGTCATGAATTGCCAATTTTGGCAGAGTACTGTATGGCATCACAAAAACTGATCGGCCTTTTGAAAAAAATGGGGGCCATCTATCAGGATACCGGCCGTCTGGACGGCGCCGGGCTGGTGATGAAATTCGAAGACCAGGAGGAACAGAGCCTGCTTTCCAAATCGCTGGTTAATAAGGAACTTCAAGATGATTCACTGGATAGCGCCGACAATGATGCTCAAAAATTGAGCGATTACAAGGACAAATTGCGGCAGCAAAACCTCAAGCCCAGGCGGGAAGCTATAAAGCAAGAATTGATAAAAGTAAAAAACACTGGGGATGTTATTTTGGAGAATAAACTTCTAAAGGAATTTAATGATTTATATTCAACGGGAAAAGGGTCGGACGATTTAGTTGGAAACAACGAAAACAATTAAGAATATATATAACCAATTATTAGGAGAGGCCATGGAGGACCGCAACATCAAGAAAAAGATCAAGCAGATAATCAGTTTCGGTAAAGGTCAGGGATTTATCACCTATCAGAAGCTGAACGAAATGCTGCCCGAGGATATCGTCTCTCCTGAGGAGCTGGAGAATTTCATCATGATGCTGGCCCAGACCGGCGTGGAGGTGGTCAATTCCGAGGAGGAGTGGAACCAGATCAAGGAGGCGCGGGAGAAGGCCAAGGGCAAGGAGGAGGAGGTGGCGGAAGTGCCCGTCGGGCTCCGCTTTGACGATCCGGTGAGGATGTATCTGCATGAGATAGGGCGGGTTCCCCTGTTGGATCGGGAGAAGGAAATCGAGATCGCCAAGAAGATAGAGGAATGCCAGAGGCAGATACTGAGCCTGTCTTTTTCGGCCCCGGTCAACATGAAAGAATTCATGCGCCTTTCCAAGCAGTTCGAAAAACACGAGTTGACCATGGAGGATCTGGTGCAGACCGACATTGACGGCTGGATGCCGCAGTATTCCTCCAGCCGCAAAAGGCAGAAGATCCTGCAATTGTTGAAGAGGATCCATCGGGATTACAAGGAGGTTGAATATCTCTCCACTCTCAAGAACCAGGAGAAGGCCGGACTCAAGATAAGCCAGCGCCGGGAGAAGATCCTGACCAATCTTCAGGCCCTTAAGCTGAGCAACGAATTGCTTAATTCCATGGTCCACCGATTGCTGAGCCTTTCCTTCCATATAAAGACCCATCAGAAGGAGAAGGACCGCGCCCTGGGCCATTGCAAACTGAATGCCCAGGAGCTGGACAAGATGGCCAGAATCCTGAAGTCGGGCAAGAAGCTGAAGAAAGAGGAAAAAGCCAGGCTGACCGTTCCCAAGGATAAACTGCTCTGCTATTGGCAGGAGGTCCACACCGCCCAGAAAAAGATGATCGCCCTGGCCAAGGATGCCAGGACCACCCCGGAGCAGGTGATGGATCTGGCCGGTGAGGTCAGGAAGATGCAGTTCCAGCGGGATTATGCCAAAAAGGAGATGGTGGAGGCCAACGTCCGGCTGGTGATCTCCACCGCCAAACGCTACATCAACCGGGGCTTGGAGTTTTTGGACCTGATCCAGGAGGGCAACTCCGGGCTGATGCGGGCGGTAGAGAAGTTCGACTATCACAAGGGCTACAAATTCTCCACCTATGCCACCTGGTGGATCCGGCAGGCCATCACCCGGGCCATCGCCGACCAGGCCCGCACCATCAGGGTCCCGGTGCACATGATCGAGGCCATCAACAAGGTCTCCAAGGCCTCCCGTAAGCTGGTTCAGGAGTACGGCCGGGAGCCCACCAGCCACGAGATCGCCGAACACATGGAGTTGCCATTCGATAAGGTGCGTTCCATCATCAAGGTGGCCCAGGAGCCGATCTCCTTGGACAAGCCCATCGGGGACGACGAGGACACCGTCTTCGGCGATTTCATCGAGGACGCCTCGGCCAAAAGCCCGGCCCGCACCGCCAACTTTTTGATGCTGCGGGACCAGATCGAAAAGGTGCTGGCCACCCTGTCCAAGCGGGAGGAGTCCATCATTCGCCTGCGGTTCGGCCTCAACGACGGCTGCCCCCGGACCCTGGAGGAGGTGGGGGCCATCTTCAACGTCACCCGTGAGAGGGTGCGCCAGATAGAGGTCAAAGCCCTTAGGAAACTGCGCCATCCCTCCCGCAGCAAGCGGCTGGAGGGCTTCTCCGACGTGATCTGATCCTATGAATATTTAATACAATCTTAATTGACAGGGGCATGGTTTTGTGTTATAAATAGGCGGTAGCCAAAGAAGGCTACCGCCTACTATTTTGGTCCAAAGAATAAGGTAAAATGAAAAAATTACTGATAGCTGTAGCTATTATATCAACGGCATTTAGTTCCGTATCAGCAGTCGAACTTTTCCCCGGAGTGACGGGCCGTCCGCTGATAGATTCCTTGCGGAAATATTATAAAACGGCCACGGTATTAGGATACGATGGCGCCCGGGATAAGATGTACGGGGAGATAGATATTCAGGAGGACAGCCTTACCTGTGTCTATACGGGCTTTACCATGCATGGTGGTCCTACGGCTGATCCTACCGCTTGGGCGTATGATAACGCTGCCGGAATAAATTGCGAACATACTTGGGCGCAGTTTTATCTTGACTCCACCAAGACCGAATCTGATATGCACCATTTGTTCCCTACGGAATGCGATGTCAATTCTTCTCGCGGAAATTTGCCCTTTGGGGAGAGCATCGACAATCAGACTACCGAATGGTATCGTTACGAGGATGTATTAACCAGCATTCCCGGCTCCAATATTAACGAATATAGTGAGCGCTTGGTCAATGTAAAATTTGAGGCTAGAGAAATTCAAAAAGGCAATACTGCCCGGGCCATGTTCTACGTGCTGACCATGTACCAGTTGGGCGACACCTCGGATACCTGGTGGACCGGCCAGAAGTACGACCTGCGGAACTGGCATACTATAGATCCCTCCGATTCCACCGAGAAGAGCCGGACCTGGAAGATCGCCGCCTATCAGCAGAACAAGCCCAACCCCTTCGTGATCGACAGCTCCCTGGTGGATCGTTGTTATTTCCCGGAATACTGGAACACCAGCGTTTATTTCGCTTCTGTTGCAATCACCAAGACCGAAGGCGACGCTCCCTTTAACATCGCCGTGTCCATTGCCATTCCCAGCGCCGGCAGCGCCACCTCTGTCCAGGTGGTGCTTACCGGAGGAACCGGCACGGTGGCGGACATCAACGATTACACCACCCAAACCCTGACCTTTCCGGCCGGCTCATCGGCCAATCAAAACGCCGTCATTACCATCACCGATGACGCCTTGGTGGAAGGCACCGAGACCCTGATCTTTAAACTGCGCAATGTCTCCGGCGGGACCAGCGCCGCCATCGGCGCCGACAGCGTCTTCATCCTGACCCTGGGCGACAATGACGATGTCACGGCCCCGGTGATCACCTCCGGCCCGACGGTCACCGGCATCACTTCGTCTACGGCCACAATCAGCTGGACCACAGACGAGGCCTCCAATTCCTGGGTTTACTACGGCCTGACCACATCGTATAGCGATACCGCCAAGAATGAAAGCGACGTCACTAACCATTCCGTCGGCCTATCCGGGCTGTCGGCCTCCACCAACTATCACTACAAAGTGTCGTCCACCGATCCCATGAACAACGGGCCTACCTATTCCGGGGACAATACATTCACCACAACAGCTACCGGTGGTTATACGGTAGTGATCAGCGAGGTCAACGAACAGCGGTCTTCTTTGACGGGCTTTTCCAATGAATATGTTGAACTATTCAATAATACAGCTTCGGCTATCAATTTGAACAGTTGGACTTTAAGGCAATATAATTCGACATTAACCACTACTTTTACGTCATCTGATATAATACCGGCAGGTGGATATTTTGTTGTGGTAAGGTCCGATACTGCCAACTGGTTAAACTATTATTCCATTTTATATAATAAGGTTGGATTACTAACATTAAATGGATCAGAGATATTCAGCCTTCATGATGCAGGGGGCACTTTAATAGATTCCACCATGACTTTTGGGTTATCTTATTGGTGCCAGTACCGCACTCGTCCGTTTTCCAGCGGGATCCTGTCAGCCAGCTGGTACGGAGACGCAGCTAACAGCACCAGCGCCACCTACGGCACCCCCGGCGGGGCCAACCCCAACGATCCTTTGGGCGTGGAGCTGGCCTATTTCACCGCATTGGGCGAGCCGGGCCAGATCACCCTTAAATGGACCACCGCCAGTGAGATCAACAGTTACCAATGGCAGATCTGGCGGTCGCTGGATTCCTTGAATTATTACCAGCTAATGATCTCCCTGCCGACGGCCGGCACCAGCAACGAGATCCACAATTACGGCTGGATCGATAAGAATGTCTTTGCTGGGGTTGATTATTACTACCGTTTGCTGGAGAAGGACGTCAATGGGGACACAGCCGTTTACGGACCGGTAAGGGCCGCTGCAACGCCTAGTATTTCCGAAAATGATCCAGGCCATTGGGTAAGTTGTAGCCCCAATCCTTTTAGAAATAATATAACTTTCCGATACAATTTATCCCAGCCTGGCCCGGTTAAGCTGGATATCTATAACATATCCGGTCAATTGGTAAAATCATTCTTCGAAAACAATGGCCAGGCCGGGCAGAACTATTTCGATTGGAACGGCCGGGGCGAGGGCGGAAAGGCCTGTCCGGCGGGGATATATTTCTTTAGATTAACTGCAAACGGGATAAACCAAAACGGCAGAGTAATTTTAATAAAGTAAAAATAAATATAATATCTTGGAGACCATGAAATGAGAAAGTATGCGGTAATAACCATATTGGGCATTTTGATGTTAACATCATTTGCTCAAGGGCAATTGCTGGTCGACAATTTCGATTACACTGCCGGAACCAATCTGACCGATAATGGGTGGACTGCTCATAGCAGCGGAGGTACAAATCCCATCACGGTATCCTCAGGCGGCCTTACATATACCGATTATGCCTCCTCCGGCATCGGCAACGCAGCCTTGGTGGACAGCACCGGAGAGGATGTGAGCCGCACTTTTGATTTGGGCATCACTAGCGGATCGGTTTATGCGTCATTTCTGGTCAATGTGGGGTCGGGCGGTGCTCCAACGGGATATTTCCTGCATTTGGGTCCCAATCCGATCGGAACGACCTTTTTGGCCAGGGTCAACGTAATGAACGATGCCGGGAGCAATCTCGAATTTGGGTTGCAAAAAACTACCGAGACGGCCGTCTACACAGATAACAATTATTCCTACGGCACCACATATCTGGTTGTCCTGAAATACACGTTTTATTCTGGATCGACCACTAACGACAGCCTGTGCCTGTATGTGATGTCATCGGGGGCCCCGTCCTCGGAACCGGCCACCCCTACCATCGGCCCCATAGGTGCCGCAGGAGCCGATGCCGCCGAGCTGGGCACCATCGCTCTGCGGCAGTATAACGCCGCCCAGAGGATCACGGTGGACGGTATTCGGGTCGGCACTTCATGGACGGACATTGTTCCGGCCGTATCAGGCGGTTCCGATGTCAGCGCCGGTGCTGGCTCCGAGCCGGCCTCCATCTCGTCCCTGCTGGACACCGATGCCGAGAAGGTGCTCAATTTCGATTTCCGGGTCAAGGATGACTCCACCGGTGGCGATGCCCTTAATACACTGATAGATAAGATCGTCATCACCAAGGGCACCGGCAACGATATCTCCGACTGGAGCGGCATCATAGCCGGGGTCAAGCTGTTCGACGGATCGGCCGATTCGGCCTCGGGCACGGTCTATGCCGACAGCATCGTCTTCTCGGGGATAGATCATTCCTCTGGCAGGCTGGGAGAGGTGACCGACAACGGCAGTAAGACCTACCATCTGAAAATATGGCTGAAGGGCGACCTGGGCTCGTTTCAAGCCACCATAGACAACAGCAATCTGGCCTTCAAGGTGGACCGGACCAGCTTTACCGTGGACGCCGCCGGCACACCATTTGCCAGCGGAGCAGGCACTGCGGTAGAATCCGGGGCATCTAATAATGCAGTCACCGTGGCCGCCACCAGGCTGAACATTGCCTCGGAACCACCGGCCTCGGTGGATGTCAGTGTTGACTTCGGATTATCTGTTGAGGCCGCCGATGGCAACGGCAACCGCGACCTGGACGCTGCCAACAGCGTCACTTTGACCCTGCTGGGCGGGATGGGAAATCTGACCTCGGCCACCGGCCTTACCCAGAATCTGGCTTCGGGTTTAAGGGCCTGGAGCGATCTGCAGTATGACCTGGCCGAAGGCGGGTTGACGATAGAGGCCGCTGCCTCCGGCCTGGTTCCTGACACCACCATAAGCTTTGCCGCCATCGGTGGGGCGCCCAGCGTTCAGGCCAGCAATATAGTCTTCAGCGAGGTCTCAGAGAATCAATTGATTATCAGCTGGACCAACGGCAATGGCAGCGCCCGGATGGTGTTGGTCCAACAGGGGAGCCCGGTGGACGCCGATCCGGTGGACGGCAACAGCTATTTCCCCAGCTCTACTTACGGCATGGGGCAGCAGATCGGAACCGGCAATTATACAGTCTTTTCCTCCTCCGGCAACTGCGACACCATCCTGGGACTGGCTCCCAACACCACTTATCATTTTGCGGTCTATGAATACAATGGTTCGGGGGGCACCGAGAATTATCTTACTTTAAACCCGGCAGTCGACAGCCAGCTCACCACCGAGCATTTCGACGCCGGAGATTACCGGTCGCTGAAGACCGGGATCTGGACGGATATTTCGTCATGGGAGACCTATAACGGAACAATCTGGGGTGCCGCCAGCCAGCCGCCGTGCTCTACCAACAATATCATCATCAGGGCCATTGATACCGTTACCGTCGACGCCGAGGCTTCGTGCAAGAACGCCATCTTCCTGGGGGCTAATTACGGAACCAGGCTGGATATCAGCGACTACACACTCTCGGTCCACGGAATGCTCAATGCCGACGGCGTCACTCTTAATGATTACTTGATACGTTGCAACTCCGGCCGGCTTAAATTTGTGGGCAGCGCCCGGGCGCTATTCGGAGAGAACTGGGGAGCCTACGGCACCAGATGGCGGATGGAGGTGGCCCTGGCCTCTGGCGACACCGGAACATCCTCCAAGAACGTAAAGGCTTCCGATATCATCATATCCTCCGGCGTTTTCAAGGGCGGGGATGTCCGGGCGGATTCGGGAGCAGTATTAACCGGAACTATGTCAATTGCTGCGGGGTCATCGCTTATAGCCCAAAGAGTTTCCCGTACATCCACTGCTACGGTTCCCTGCCGGAAAATAGTGGTTGATGGCGTTCTGCAACTAACGGGATCCAATGTTTCAGCCGATAGTATTTTTGTTAACAACGGAGCCTATCTGCGAAGTTCCTCGGCCACCGGGCAGATCGTGACTGGTGTTCTGCAGTATGCCGGCGGGTCCACCCTGGAATATGCCGGAACATCCGCTCAGCATACCAGGCAGGAGTTGCAGGAGACCATGCCCAATATCGTCATAAACAACACCAGCGGCGTAACCATGGACACCACCACCACCGTCGTAAATTCATTGACCCTGGATAACGGAAACCTGAACACCGGGATCGACTCGCTGATCCTGGGTTCCAGCGCCACTCTGAGCGGAGAGCAGGCAGGGCGTTATGTGATCGGAAAGCTTTTGACATCAAGAACGGTGGGCACCGGGAGCTCCAGCTTCGGGGGGATTGGCGTGTCGCTCAATTCGGGCGCTGATGATCTGGGAACGGTCAATGTTCGTCGTATATCCGGACCGGCCGGAGTTGTGGTGGCCAGTATTACCGGTGCTAATGCCGATACAGGTATTACCCGCCGCTGGAACCTCACCTCTGACAATCCGCCGTCAGGCGGAAGAAGCCTGACGCTGTCATGGGTATCCGACGACGACAACGGACGGGACCTGACCTCTGCCCAGCTGTGGAAAAGCCTGGACGGTGGGAGCACCTGGACCGTGGCTTTTTCTCCGCACGACGTTTCATCCAGCCGTTCTATTACCGAAAGCGTGACCTCCTTCTCGGCCTGGACGGTCAGCGATGCCGCCAATCCGCTGCCGGTACAACTGGCATCATTTACTGGAGCAGTGGAGAACAGGAAGGTGCTTCTTAAGTGGATCACATCCTATGAGGCAGCCACCGATAGCTGGAAGATAGAGAGATCGACTCTCTCGGGAGGCCCGTATCATTTATCTGGCGAGATCGAAGCCTACGGCCAGCCGCACCAGTATCAATGGATCGATAACAGCGCCGGATACAATACTCAATATTATTACCGTCTGGCCCAGATCGATACCGATGGTAAGATCGTTTATTACGGGCCGGTGATGGTGGCCAGCGGAGCGCCGGCGTTTTCTGTCTCCCGACTTCTTTTCTGCGGCCCCAGCCCGTTCAGATCTTCTGCCAGAATATCCTACCAGGTGGGCCAAGGCAATGCCGAGGTCAATCTGACTGTCTACAATATCGTCGGGCAGGCCGTTCACAGCAGATATTTGGGGGACAAGGCCTCAGGCAGTTATGAAACCAACTGGGACGGCTCCGATGACCGGGGGCGCAAATTATCCACCGGGGTATATTTTGTCAACCTAAAGATCGGCCAATCCAATTTTATGAAGAGACTAACCCTGCTGAGATAATTCGCTATTTAATTAGAAAAAAGGGACAGGCTTGGCCTGTCCCTTTTTATTATAGGTATGCTAAAAATAAAATCTGTATGAAGCAAAATAAACGTCTGAATACGAACCAAACTCCGATCTAATTGCACCGACACCGCCGGAAGAAATCTCCGATCTTTTCCCCAAGCCCTTATAAAGCCCGCAGGATAGGTAACTATTCTGGGTAAGATTATATTCGAATTGTTGGTTGAAAACAACCGACCAGTCGTCAAGGTTTAAGATCGGCTGGGTGCCGGAGGACAACAGGGGAGTTATCTGGTAGTTCAACCCAGCAGAAAAATAGTTTTTCGCCATAAGGTAGACAACACCCTCGCGGTAGGGCTGTTTAATATAATTCTCACTATAAGCAGATACATTGCTTTCTCCGAAGCCGTTGAAATGATATTCCCCGAAAGCATAGGTTTTAGCGCTTAACCTGTAATCGGCTCCGGCCGATACTCTAAAGGCATCCTCGGAAGGCTCTTCAAAATCGATATATCCGGCTTCCCACCATAATCCGGCTCCGCTCAGTGATCTGGAGGCATCAATCCCGTATAGCAAATTGTTTTTGAATTCCATCAGGGTAAAAGCCAGGTCGGTCTTGAATAAATATATTATCGATCTTAGATAGGCGGCGCTGTTTTGCGGCTTAAAATTCTTGCCAGATATATAACCCAGCCCGATCTCAGACAATGGTCCCAGCGGGTAATTTATCCTGACGGCATCTACTCCAATTCGATCCTCAGTGTCCATTTCCTGGAAACCATAGGGGGCGATCACGTCGGTGGGGTTTATAAAGCGGGCGCTGCCCCAGGCGATGGGTTGGCGGCCCACAAAGATATCGGCCCGGTTCAGGCTTAAACGAACATAAGCCCGGTCCAGATTCTGCCACAGGGAAAGATTATCGGTAGCGCTTGGAGAATCCGATAAAAGTCTCGGTTTAAAATCGCTCACCCGGTATTGCCGGGCGCTGGAAGATGCTTCTACACCGGACGCCGGGCTCTCCCAGTGAGGAGAAATTATGTAGGCCAGGTTAAGTGAAAAGTTGTCGCGGGGAAGGCAGGAAATCTTTACCCCCCAGGGATTGGTCAGCATCCAGCGATCACCGCTGCCGTCAGGCGAGTGCTGAAAGATCAGAAACGATTTGGCATAACCGCCAAATTCCAATTGCCCGGCCAAGCAGGCGGCAGGTATCAATGTAAGTGAGATCAGAAGAATAAAACAATATTTAAAAACACGATACATAATACACGCTATTTGACCAGGTCGCTATCTATCCTGCCGTCCTTGATGGTTATTATCCGCTCGGCTTTGTCCATCACCAGCTTGTCGTGAGTGGAGAAAACGAAGGTCATCCCCGTTTTGTGGTTCAGCTCATGCATCATCTCCATCAGGGCCTGGGCGGTTTTGGAATCCAGGTTGGCGGTGGGCTCGTCGGCCAGGATTATCGAGGGCTTGGCCACCATGGCCCTGGCCACCGCCACCCGCTGCTGCTGGCCGCCCGAAAGTTTTGGCGGCAGGCGGTCCTGGTATCCCGCCAGCCCCACCTCCTTTAATGTTTCCAAAACCCGTTGGCGCCGCTCTTCATTGGGAACGCCCTGAAGCATCATCACATATTCGACGTTCTCCTCCACCGTCAGCACCGGTATCAGATTATAGGCCTGGAAAATGAAGCCGATATTGTCCCGCCGGAAATCGGACAGTTCCTTGCCTGACATCTGCGAGATATCCCGGCCATTAAGGTGGACCTGCCCCGATGTGGGGTTGTCCAGACCTGAGATCAAATTTAAAAAAGTTGTCTTGCCCGAACCGGAGGGGCCCACCAATGCGGCGAACTCGCCGGAATTGATAGTCAGATCTATGCCGCGCACCGCCTCCACCGGCAGGCCGTTATCTTGGTAGGTTTTGACCAGTCCCTTAGCGGCCATGATGTGATCGGTATCTTTAAAGGAATTCATAATTTCCCCCAATGCTAGTTAAAAACTTTTTCGCATGGCCGTGGCCGGTTGTATCCGGGCGGCGTGCACTGCCGGATAGATGCCGATGACCAGAGTGAACAGAAAGACCCAAATGGGGTATGTGATGTACTGCTTTATTTGGAATTCGGGGCGGATCGACTCATTGAAGGTGAGTCCGTAGAATTCAGCCCCGGCGTAATTGATCCCGACGGCCGCCAGGATGAGAGTGCTGGCCAGCCCCAGTAAGGCTCCCACTATGATGCTGATGACTGCCAGCGATCCGGCCTCGAACAGGATCAGCTTGGAGATGCCCAAAGCCCTGGTGCCCAGGGCCCGCAGCACCCCGAACTCGAACATTCGCTCGAAGATGGACATGAACAGGGTGTTCAGTATCACGAAGGCCACCAGCCCTATCAGTATCACGGCCATTATGGCGGTGCTGACCTGCGACATGTCTATCATCGATTTTATCTGGGGCATCAGCTGTATCCATGAGAGGGCTTCGTTGCCGTTGGCGGAAAAATGCTTCCAAAATGGAAGCTGCAGGTTCTCGCTGGCTTTGGCGTCTTTGAATTTTATGGCGATCTGGTGGATGTTATCGCCCAGCCCCAACATCTTTTGGGCCCGGCTCAGGCGAATGAAGGCCAGCCCCGAGTTCATGCTGCGGTCCTTCATGTCGTAGATGCCCGATATGCGGAACATCTCCTGCGACAGGTCCCCACTGTGGGCCTGGGACACGGTCAGCACGATCCGGTCTCCCAGTTCAACTTCCAGTATCTCGGCCAGTTTTATGCCCAGCACTATCTCACGGTTGTCATCGCCGGTAAAGTAATCTCCCTGCACCACGGCTTCGTCGATCTTGGTTAAGTGCTTTTCCCAAGCGGGATCGATCCCGATCAGACTGACGCCGCTGACGTTGGCCGGTGAACTGATCATGGCTAAGCTCAAGACTCGCGGGGAATATTTATCAACCAGGTCGTCGTTCGATAGCTCATTCAAAATCCCCTGGGGATCGGTTATTGTCTTCTGCACATCCTGGGTCTGGCGAAAACCCGCGGCATTTATCTGGGCCTCGCCCAAAAACGAGGAGGTGGCCAGATTGACCATTACCCTGACCAGCCCGACCATAAATCCGTCGCTTAGTATCAGCGAAGCCAACCCCATGCCGATGGCCAGGCTGGAAATCAAAGTTCTCCGCTTGTTACGAAAGAGATTTCTCCAGGCTAATTTTACATATAACATCAAATTCACGCCTTATTTTCAGTGTAAACGCATGGCCCGGGCAGGTTGAATCTTAGATGCCATCCTCGCCGGAAATATGCAGACCAGCAGGGCCGAGAAAAAGACCAGCAGGGTGGGGATGTAAATGCTCGGGGCGTTGATCTCGGATTTCATGGTGTCCATCACTATGCCACCCACCTCGGTGGGAGGGATATTAAATCCGTAGATAGAGAAAATATAGTTGACCAGAAGCCCTAACAGGCTGCCTATAACAAGACTGATTGCGGCCATGGCCATTACCTCTATCACCACCATCCGGAATATCTGCGATGGCCGGGTTCCCAGGGCTTTTAAGACCCCGTATTCCCTGGTGCGCTCCAGCACCGCCATCAGCACGGTGTTCAGTACGCCGATAGCCACTATCAGCATGATGATGAAGTGAAATACGACGTTGCCTTGCTTGTCGGCCTGCATGCTCCGGTAGAAGGTCTTGGCCACCACCTGCCATGGCTCGACGTCCAGACCCATCCCCGAAAGCTCTTGTGATAACCGGCGTGTTATCCCCGGCACTTTTTTGATGTTGGAAACATTGATGCTGATCTGGTGGACCCGGCCCTCCAGGACCATCAGCTCCTGGGCATCGGCCAGGTGCAGGTAGAAGGACATCCGATCTTTATAATCGTCTCCGCTCTCCATGATCCCGCAGACGGTGTAGATATCGTTGGCGATGGAGCCATCGGCAGCCTGGGAGACTATCACTATCTGACTGTCCAGATCAGCTTTGAGGCTTTGTGCCAGGCCCTTGCCTATCACCGCAAAATGACCGGGCTGCTCCGGGAATAATATTCCCTGTTTGATCTTTTTGTCAAAATGGGTGGTGGCCGTCTCCCGTCGGGGGTCGATCCCGATCATCTGCACAGCGCTGCTCTTGTCGTTCAGCGAGGCCAGCCCCGGAGCGAATAACTGCGGTGCCCAGGATTCCACCCCTCTGACGGTCTCTATCTTATTGCCTACGTCCTGATAGCCGTCTATGGTCTTGTAAAGCGACGGCTTGTCCAGGTAGTCGCCTTTGTGAATCTGGATGTGGCCGGTCTGGGTGCGGGTAAAGACGTCTATCAGGTGGTTGTAGGAGCCGTCGGCGATGCCGATGCTCAGGGAGGCCAGGGTAAAACCGCCCACCATGGTCAGCACCGTAAAAACCGTGCGCCGTTTTTGACGGAAAATATTTCTTAGGGCCAATTTAAGTATCATAATAGAATGTTGTTTACTATTACCGGCCTTTTTTCAGATTGCGCAGGGAAAATATACCCTCTTTCAGGGGGATGTCAAAATCGGTCTTCAGGTAACGGATGACCGTCCGGTTGCCTTCCTTGGTCTGGGATATCAGCTCCATAACTGTCGGGATGGTCTTGCCGCCCATTACCTTGATCTCTTTGAATTCCATCAGCCGCATCATTCGGCCCTTCTCGTCGTAATATTCCTGCCGGACCGGCAGGTAATCCTTCTCCCTGACAGTCAATATAATCTTGCCCCAGACTACGGCAGCGTTCTCTTTGGGGATCATCTCCAGGCTGAGCATCCCCGGCTCCGGCTCCGCCGGAGTGATCATCGTATAGGTATAATCGTCCAGCATCGATGACTCGCGCACCAGGTCGTCGTTGTTGAAGTCTGAGCCCATCCAGGAGCCCATCATCATTGAGGGCGGCACCTTGATCACCTTGGCGGTCTGGGGCAGGTAGTTCCACATCTCGTTCTTGATGCGCAGGGTGGCGGTACCGCTTTCCTTCTTGGGAGAGTTGATAAGGATGAAAGTCTTGTCGGTGCCCTTGGTCCATGCCTCCAGCGAAAGGGTCCGCTGCCAGTGTGGGGTGCTGATCTCCATTTCCATCTGAGCGTAACTGCTGTTGCTACGGTATAATTGATCCACCTTTTTGATGATCTCCCGGGCCCGGTCCTCCGGCTGGCCATTTAGGCGGCCCAGGGTCAGCAGCATCAGGACAAATGCCAATAATGTTCTTTTCATGTTATTATCTCCCGTCGGATGGTTTGGATTCGCAACCCTGTTAATAATCGCCGGAACGATTGGTTAAATGATATCAATAAAAGGATATATTTTCAATACCGTTGATCGATTAAAAAAATATTAATTATTGACACCATTGATGGTATAATGATATCTTATTAGGTATTAACGCCGCTATGCAAACATGAAGATTATTCAAGGCTTAAAGCAGATAAATCCTTTTATAGTGGACCGAAGATCCAAGTACGCGGTCACTTCTTTTCCGGTCCTTTCGGAGGATGATTTTAAGGAAAAGATTAAGCTTCTATTGAAAGACAAGAAATTCCGTCAGGCCGATCACAACATCGTTGCTTACCGGATAAAAACCGGCGACGGAAGAATTCTTGAATATAAAAACGACGGCTATAATTCCCCGTCAAAGGAGACCGGGGCCGGGGTGATGATGCTGGAGATCATGCGGAAGAGAAAGGCGGAGAACCTCTGCTTGGTGGTCACCCGCTGGTACGGCGGTGTGCACCTGGGAGCAGACCGGTTCAAGCACGTAAGGGATGCGACAATTGAAATATTAAAATGAGATTTGATGAACGAGCCTGATAAAACAAAAATCATTGACACCCACGCCCACCTGACCAAGAGCGACTACAAAAACGACCGGGATCAGGTCATCAAAAGAGCGCAGGATGCCGGCGTGGAGTATATAATCAACGTCGGCTACGATCTGAAGACCAGCCGGGCCTCGGTGGAGCTGGCCGAGAAGCACGACTGTTGCTATGCCGCGGTGGGCATCCATCCCCATGATGCCAAAACTCTTGATGAAAAAACCTTCAAAGAACTGGAAGTTTTGGCTAAAAATCCCAAGGTAGTGGCCATCGGCGAGATGGGCTTGGATTTCCACCGGAACCTGTCCCCCAAAGAAATCCAGGTCGAAGCTTTCAAAAAACAGTTGGCCTGGGCGGAAACGCTTAACCTGCCGGTGGTGGTTCACGACCGCGACGCCCATCAAGAAGTGATGGACATTTTAAAAGAGCATCCTGGTCTCAAAATTGTCCTTCATTGTTTTGCCGGGGATGTCGAAATGGCCAAAGAGTCCAAGCGGCGGGGCTATTTGCTGTCGGCAGGCGGGCCGATTACTTTCAAGAATTCCAAGCATCTTCCCGAAGTGCTTAAAACAGTGGAACTGGAGAGCCTGATGCTGGAGACAGACTGTCCCTACCTGGCTCCGGAGCCGCACCGCGGCCAGCGCAACGAGCCGGCTTATCTGGAGATCATTGCCAGGAAAGTGGCGGAGATCCTTTCGCCACTGACTTATGATGACGTCTGCCGGGTTACCACCCTGAATGCCAAAAAGTTCTTCAACATCGGAAGAATAGACCCGGCCAAGATCGCATATCAGATAAGAGATTCACTCTACCTGAACATCACAAATCGCTGCACCAATTCCTGCCTGTTCTGCATCCGACAGAAGACAGACTTTATCAAGGGGCACAACCTTAGGCTGGAGCGGGAGCCGGATTTCCAGGAGGTAGTTGATGCCATCGGCGATCCATCAAAATATCGGGAGGTGGTCTTCTGCGGCTACGGCGAGCCGCTGCTGCGCCTGGATCTGGTCAAGCAAGTGGCCGGCTGGCTTAAAAGCAAAAAGACCCATGTGCGGATCAACACCAACGGACAAGGCAACCTGATCGCCGGGCGTGATATAATTCCCGAATTAAAAGGCCTGATAGACGAAGTCTCCATCAGCCTCAATGCCGGAGATCAGGAGACCTACGACAGGATCTGCCCCAGCCGGTTCTCCGACAAGGCCTTTGCAGCGTTGCTGGACTTTGCCAAGGGCTGCCGGTCGGCGGGAATAAAAACAACCGTAACGGTAATGGATATGCCGGGAGTTGATATAGAGAAGGCAAAGCAGACGGCCAAGGAGCTGGGGGTAAATATTCGCATCAGGCATTACGATGTGGTGGGATAGCCAATGGAAAACCTGATATTTAAAAAAAGTTTAGCTCCCAAGAAAAAATACGGACAGAATTTTCTCACCTCCCCGGCGGTGGCCGAGAAGATCGTAACCGCTGCCGAACTTAAATCAACAGACACGGTGCTGGAGATCGGGCCAGGCAAGGGTGTGCTGACATCACTGATGACCGACCGGTGTCGAAAAATATGGGCGGTGGAGATAGATCCCCGGCTGGTAGAAACCCTGTCAGCAATGTTCGGGCAAAGCGAAAAAATCAAGATTGTCAATCAGGATATTCTGCAATATGATCTTGATGAAATCATAAAAGAATCCGGCAGGTCATTCAAGGTAGTGGCCAACCTGCCTTATAATATAACGGTTCCCATTCTGGAAAAACTGATAGAGAGTCGCCAGCGTATTGCCAGCATAATAGTGATGGTCCAGAAGGAGATGGCCGACCGCCTATCAGCCAAGCCCGGCAGCAAGGATTACGGCTCGCTATCGATATTCATTCAATATCACTTAACGGTAGAAAAATTATTCAACGTATTGCCCGGCTCATTTTTTCCTAAGCCCAAGATAACGTCATCGGTGATAAAATTAACGCCGCATAAAATGCCGCCGGTAATCCTGGAAGAGGAAGGAGATTTTTTCGATTTCGTGCGGCTATGTTTTTCCCAGAGGAGAAAGATGCTACGCTCAGTGCTTAAACAGCATAATAAATGGGAGGAGGAGATTAGCAATCGGATATCGGCCGAAATGGATCTTACCCGGCGGGCGGAGACCCTGAACCTGAATGAATTCGTCAAGTTGTATAATATTTTAAAGGCGGACTAGCGATGATAAAAAATATCTTCATTTCAATGCGGCCCAGACAGTGGACAAAAAACCTGATAATATTCGCCGGCCTGATATTTTCCCAGAATTTAGGCCATCCGCTGCTGCTGGCCAAAACCATCATCGCCGTTGTCCTGTTCTGCGCCATTTCCGGAGCTGTCTATATTATTAATGATATTCTGGATTACAAATCCGATCAATTGCATCCGGTAAAAAAACAAAGGCCCATTGCCAGCGGCGCCCTGCCCCGGTCAGCCGCTTTGGCAGCAGCGGTGATACTGGGCTTTGCCGGATGCGCAATAGCGTTTTTGATAAACCTGCCGTTCGGTATGGTGGCGCTCTCCTATCTGCTGTTGATGCTGGGCTACAGCCTGTGGCTCAAGCGTCTGGTGATAATAGATGTATTCGTGATTGCGGCGGGATTCGTCATGAGGGCGGCGGCCGGTGCTGAGGCTGTCAGTGTGCCTATCTCCGACTGGCTGCTGATCTGCGTGATATTGTTGTCGCTGTTCCTGGCCCTGGCCAAGAGAAGGCAGGAGATGAAAACCATGGAAAATGAAGCTGTCGTCCATCGTCAGACCCTTTCCGATTACAGCGACAAACTGCTGGACCAGATGATCGCCGTGGTTACTGCTGCGGTGGTCGTCAGCTACAGCCTTTACACCATGTGGCCGGAGACGGTGGAAAAATTCGGGACCAGTAATTTGAAATTCACCATACCTATCGTGCTGTACGGCATATTCAGATACCTCTACCTTATCTACCGGAAAAACCAGGGCGAACAGCCGGAGACGGTGCTTTTGACCGACCGCTGGCTGCTGTCCAGCTTGGTGGTGTATGTCCTGGCGGTGTGGCTGATAATCTACCAATAAAAAAGGCCCCCTGTTATTAGGGGGCCTATTATTTCAATGATATTTAAATTCCGATCTTGGCTTTTCTGGTTCTGGCCTTGGCTGATTTCAGCCTTTTGCGAATGCTGGGTTTCATGAAATACTCGCCTTTGCGGATATCGGCCAGCAAACCTTCCTTGATACACTTGCGCTTAAAGGTTCTTAAAGCTTTATCGAATGAATCATTGCTTTCAACGGTTACCTTCGTATTAAATCACCTCCGATTCTCAATAATGAAAGCAAGTAAGAGTATGTGTTGCTTTTAATTTAGATTTGTAATATACAACATTTTAAGCGTTTTGTCAAGTTTTATTTTATTCGCCTAACGCCAAGCGGTGCATGCGCATAGAGACAAAAGGTGTTTTAGCGAGCTTTTAATATTTGAAATTTTAACCTAAAACTCATTAATATGCATTATGTATATAGTTATATTCCTAATTATTGTAGCGGTTATATCATGTGGTTTGCTTTTTCTGGGATATTTGGTCTGGCGGTCAAGGTTCGGCAGACCGGCCGGTAATTATATTCCCATTCTGGCCTATCATAAGGTTGATAAAAAATTCGAACTGGGCGGGACTTGGACCACACCGGGACAATTCCAAAAACATATGGACTATATCAAGGCCAAGGGCATAACTCCGGTGACGCTTTCCCGGGCGGTGGAATTGATGAGAAGCGGTGAGAGCAAAAACAAAAAATATGTCTGTCTTACCTTCGATGATGCCTATGAGGGATTGTATAATTATGCCTGGCCCATTCTGCAAAAGCACGGATATCCCGCCACCATTTTTGTGGTCACCGATTATGTGGGCAGGGAGAACGAATGGGATGTCAACTGGGGAGGCCGTAAATTCAGGCATCTCGGGTGGAAGCAGATCATCGAGATGTCTGAAGCCGGCATCGAATTCGGATCCCATACCCGCACCCATCAGGACCTTCGCCGGCTTGATGATGATGAGTTGAGGGACGAACTGGTCGGGGCAAAAAATATTTTGGAAAAATATCTGGGGCAAAAAATCGGGACGCTGTCCTATCCCTTCGGCCGTTATGATCAGCGGGTAATGGAGGCTGCCGGCGAATACGGCTATGATGCGGCCTGCAGTCTTTCTCCCCAAATGAAAAATAACCAAATAAATTTTATGGCCCTGCGCCGCAGTGCGGTTTATATCACCGATATAATGTGGGATTATCAGAACAAAATAGTCCAGGAAGGAAGGTTCTTTTGGCTGCAGGACCTGTGGTGCCGGATGATAAATTTTTGTGCCGGGGGAACAATAATCGCCCAAAGCACAATAAAATTATTTCGCCCCAAAAAAAGAATTTTCGACGATGACTTTCTCAAAAACCCGTAAGATGCAGCATTTACAATACTTGCGAACTTATTTTAAAACCTAAAAGCACTGAACACATTGATATTAAAGGGTTTGGCAACTATTATAAAAAAAATCTTATAAAAACATGATTTTAATATCCACAACACAATATATTGTGTTGTGGATATTTTTTTATCTATAATCAGCTATAAACAATCATAGGTCTTGTAAAGCATTGATTTCAAAGGATTTTTTAAACTTAATAAGAATTCATAAAAATATAATCAAAAATAAATAAAATTTTATAAAAAATATTCTTGACAAAAATACGATATGTTGTATATTTATAAACAAATAACACAAGATTATAAAAATGGTTTATTATTTTAGTGTCGGCTAAAAACCGGCCCTTAAAAAAGGAGGTGAAAATAATGGCTTGCGCAAAAAAGAAGGTAGTAAAGAAGGTTGCTAAGAAGAAGGTAGTAAAGAAGGCAGTAAAGAAGGTTGCTAAAAAGAAAAAATAATTGCGTGACTAGCATGAGTGCTTCAAAACAATAAATAACATTTAAAGGGAGATCGACATGCCAGTAAAGAAGAAAGCCGTCAAGAAAGCCACCAAGAAAGTTGTCAAGAAGAAGAAAAAATAACTGATTGAAAAATCAGGTGTGCTCAAGCGTCCCGGTTATGCCGGGACGCTTTTTATTGTCTAAATTAAATCCTGGCACTGATCGGATGTTTGCTTGACTTTGCAATTTGATATAACTTATAATATCTGTTCATGTCATTATCTTAATATCGTTATAAATGAAAGAACTGTTAAAACTCAAAAAATACGTCGGACGCCACAAGTGGAAGATCATGGCCGGTCTGCTGGCTCTGATTGCGGTTGACATCCTGCAGTTGTTCATTCCTCAGGTGCTGAAGCTGACCATCGATGCCCTGGCCGGCGGCACCGCCACGCTGTCATTGATCCTGGCATATGGCTGGTGGATAATCGCCATCGCCCTGGGGATGGGCGCGGGGCGCTTCTTCTGGAGGTACTTCATCATCGGTTCGGCCCGCCGCATAGAACGGGAATTGCGCCAGGATTTTTTTTCGCATCTGGCGTTCCTGGATTTTTCATTTTTTGACGACCACAAGACCGGCGACTTGATGGCCCACGCCACCAACGATATCAACGCAGTGCGGATGGCGCTGGGTTTCGGCATGGTGATCCTGACCGACATCGTGGTGTTGGGCATAGCCTCCCTCTATATGATGTTCCATATCTCTCCGCGGCTGTCGCTCTATGCCCTGATCCCGCTTCCTTTCTTAAGCCTGATAGTGGCCTTCTTCGGACAGATGATCAGAAAACGTTTTGAGCACGTCCAGGCCTCCTTCTCGGAGCTTACCGAAAGGGTCCGGGAAAATATCTCCGGCATCCGGGTGGTAAAGTTCTTCGTGCAGGAGGAGCCTGAGAAACAGCGGTTCCGGGAATCCAGCCGGGATTATTATGCCAAGAACATGAAGCTGGTCAAAGTATGGGGCGCGTTCTTTCCGGTCATAATGTTCATCGCTTCGCTCTCCCAGGGAATAACTTTTCTGGCCGGGGGGAAGATGGTGATATTCGGCAGTGTCTCTCTGGGCGAATTCGTAGCCTTCTCGGCCTATCTGGGAATACTTATCTGGCCGATGATCGCCATCGGCCAGGCCATTAACGTGTTCCAGCGCGGGGCGGCCTCGCAGGGGAGGCTCAACCGGATCTTTGCCACCAGGCCCGAGATCGCCGACCGGCCGGGATGTCAAAGGCTTAAAAGAACCCAGGGCCGGTTGGAGTTTGAGAATGTCACATTCTTTTATAACGGCAAGTCCTTGCCGGCCCTGAAGGAGATATCCCTGAAAATAGAGCCGCAACAGTTGATAGGCATCACCGGGGCCATTGGTTCGGGAAAGTCCACCGTCGTTAATTTACTGCTCAGATTGTACCAGCACCAAAGCGGGAAGATACTTATGGACGGACGGGATATCTCCGATTATTCCATGGAGTCATTGCGGGGCCAGGTGGCTTTTGTTCCCCAGGACAGTTTTTTATTTTCCGACACCATTCGCGAGAACATCTCCTTCGGCCGCCCGGATCGGAAAAACACCTCCGAGATCGAGAGGGCGGCCAGGATTGCGGCAGTGCATAAAGAGATACTATCCTTTCCCAACGGCTACGAAACAATGGTGGGCGAGCGGGGAGTGACCCTTTCCGGCGGACAGAAACAGCGGGTGGCGCTGGCCAGGGCCCTGCTGATGGACCGCCCGATAATGATTCTGGACGACGCTATGTCGGCGGTGGATGCCGATACCGAGCGGCGGATATTGAATCAGTTATCGGCTGAGTTCTCAAAACGGACGGCCATCGTCATCTCACACCGGATATTTGCCATCCAGGACGCCGACCTGATTATAGTGCTGGAGCAGGGGCAGATAGCCGAACAGGGCAAGCACCAGGAGTTGCTGGACCTGAAGGGCAGGTATTACGAGATGTTCAAGCTCCAGCAGTTGGAGCGGGAGCTTAATAAAGTATAAAAATAAATTAAAATCAAATGAGTGTTCTTGAAATAACGGAATGTAAAGAATTTATTATTCAGGCCAATTCTTTGGCAACCCAAAAAGGTTTGCTACTGATTTTAAATAAATATTCCGAACAGCAAAATAATCCCGCCAGCAACGCCATTCGATCATGGTATCAAAACATGGTTGATGGCAAATCATATCAGGATGCGATCGAAGGCATGTCTTTGCGTTTCCCGCCAAGTATCGAGCAGGTATTGATAAAATCCATAGAGAATAGTTGTCTTGACTATGCCTTGGCAGACTTGAGCGATATCTTCATGCTGACAGAAACAGATGATGAACTAATCGAAGGGCTGGGCCGGTTGGTGGATAAATATATGAACGGCATGAATAGCGAGATTATCTGCGAAGACTGTCTGATACGGGAGATGGAAAAGATCCTGCGAAGGGCATATCTGGAAGAGGCATACGAGATCATATTCAAGCAAGATGGTGAGAAATTCTTTACGCAAAGATATTTGGGGCCCAAGGCTGTGACATACACCGAGTCCTGTCACTCAAAAGTTTATAAAACTCTGTTTCATAAAATTGAAAAACTGTCGGCCAATGGATCATTAATAAATCTTATTAACCAAAATTATAAAACTAAAAAAATAAACGACAAAGAGTTCATATTTTCTGTAAACAAAAAAGAGATTAAATTATCCTTTTTAAGTTGAAGAAAATTAAAATAACATATCATTTTTATGGAGACAAATCATGCAGAAAGAAATGCCCCAGAAAGGCGACCTGGTCGCCGTCATCAAAACCAACCAAGGCGAGATGTATTTTCGCTTGTTTGACAAACTGATAACCGAGGGGGTCAAGAATTTCACCGAGCTGGCCAGGGCCGGAAAATATAAGGATGTGCCCTTTCATCGCATCATCAAGGATTTCATGATCCAGGGCGGGGATTTTGCCAACAAAAACGGAACCGGTGGCCACTCCCACAAAGGGCCAGGCACCACCATCGGAGACCAGTATCATCCCAATCTTAGCCACCTTCGGGGGGCTCTGTCCTATGCCAAGACCAGCCTGCCGAACAGCATCGGCTCCCAGTTCTTCATTGTTCATCCGGCCAAGGGTGTTCCTTTCCTGGATCATCCCACCGACGGGGGACCGGCCGAGGGCTACACCGTATTCGGCCAGATGTATCAGGGCTTTGAGGTGCTGGATGCCATCGCCGGAACCAAGACCAAAGCCAACGACAATCCGGTTGAGCCGATGACCATCATCGATATCGAAATAGCAAATTTCTAATCATTGATTTCCATTTGAAACAATCTGCTGATGTCCGACCATAACCAACATAACGAGTTTGCCGAAGAATCGGCTCTGGGGAATATCTACGATGCCAAATTAGTGCAGCGCCTGCTGTCGCTGATGCGTCCCTACCGGTGGTATATTGCCCTGGCCATCGTGGTATTGATTTTAGTAACGGCATTCGAGCTGGTTCTGCCGTATATCACCAAAGAGGCCATCGACAGCTTCATAAAGGTTTCGGGTAGAAAGATGGCAATCACCCAGGAGATCCCGGGCACCTTTCGCCTGGCCGGCGACACGGTTCTGGTGGATGTGGCCAGATTAAGCAGGGAGCAGCAGTATCGGGCGGGGAGTTGGGAGAAACAGGGGAAGCTTGAAAAGACCAGCTATTACTACTTCGTGTCCGACGGCAGTGATCGGGCAAAAAGAGCCGTTGAGGTGACCCAGAGCAACCGCGATTTATTCCAGCAATACGGCGATCTGTATCTTATCAAATATGACCACCTGAAAAAACTTCCCCCTTCCGAGATCGCCGTTCTGCGCCAGAAGGACATCAAGGGGGTGCTCGACTTCGGGATGCTGTTCCTGCTGCTGCTGGCAATCAGCTTCGGGCTGAATTTTGTGCAGATAATACTGGTCCAGCTGGTGGGGCAGAGATTCATGCATTCCCTGAGGCTGAGGATATTCGCCAAGCTGCAGTCCATTGACATGGCTTTCTTCGACCGCAACCCGGTGGGCCGCTTAGTGACCAGGGCCACCAACGACGTGGATGCCATCAACGAGGCCTTCGTTTCGATATTCGCCCAGCTTTTCCGGGATATCCTGCTGGTGCTGGCCTTAATGGTGGTGATGCTTTTGCTGGATGTCAAACTGTCCCTGGTGGCCTATCTGACAATACCATTGATCGTATTGTGGACCATCTTCTTCAGGATAAAGGCCCGGGACATCTACCGCAATATCCGGGTGCGGCTGGCCAGGCTCAACGCCACCCTGCAGGAGAATCTCAGCGGAATACGGGTGATCCAGATATTCCAGAGAGAGAAAGAGAACATCCGCCGCTTTGGGAACATCAACGACGACTATCTAAAGAGCTCCCTGCAGGAGGTGCTGGTGATGTCGTTTTTCCGTCCGATGGTGGAAATAATATCGGCGGTGGGACTGGCCCTGATAATCTATTATGGCGGTGGCAAGGTGATAGCCAGCACCCTCTCTCTGGGGACCCTGGTGGCATTCACCACCTACCTGAGGATGTTCTTCCGTCCCATCCAGGAGCTGACCGAAAGCTATACCGTTCTGCAGTCGGCCATGGCCTCTTCGGAGAGGGTGTTCCATCTGCTGGACGAGCCTTCAAGGATCAGCCTGGCTGAAAAGCCGGTGGATATCGGCCGGCCCAGAGGAGAGATCGAATTCAAAGACGTCGTTTTTGAATATGTCCACGGGGAGCCGGTGCTGAAGAATATTTCGTTCAAGGTATCGCCGGGGGAAAAAATCGCCTTTGTGGGCGCCACCGGTTCGGGCAAGACCACCATCATCAACCTGATCGCCCGACTGTACGACATCAAGAGCGGGCAGATACTTTTGGACGGGGTGGATATCCGGGAGCTGGACATCTGGAAGCTGCGTTCCGCATTGGGCGTGGTGATGCAGGATGTGTTCCTGTTCTCCGGAGACATCAAGGGCAATATCAGGCTAAACAAACCGCTGAGCGATCAGCAAGTGGTTGATATCTCCCGGCAGGTGCATGCCGATACTTTCATCGAACGGTTTCCTGGCCAATACGACGAGGAAGTCAAGGAGCGGGGGGTAACGCTTTCGGTGGGCGAACGCCAGCTGCTGTCGTTTGCTCGGGCACTGGCCTTTGACCCCCCAGTGCTGGTGCTGGACGAGGCCACCGCCAATATCGATACCCCCACCGAGAAACTGATCCAGGATGCCCTGGCCAAACTGATGCAGGGCCGCACCTCCATCGTCATTGCCCATCGCCTATCCACCATCAAGCATGTGGATCGAATATATGTCATCCACAAGGGCGAGATCCGGGAGAGCGGCAGTCATCAGGAGTTGTTGAAAAAGCGCGGCTTGTATCATAATTTATACCAGCTTCAGCTGGGTGGAGAAACGATTTAACAGGAGCAGTAAGTATGCTTTACCAAAACCTATTACGCCAGCAGATAATAAAAGCCTGCCGGCGCCTGGATCAGCTGGGCTTTGTGGCGGCCAGCGATGGAAATGTATCGTCCAGGGTGGATGACAAGGATATATTGATCACGCCCTCCGGCCTGGCCAAAGGTGAACTGGGGCCGGAACAGATACTGCTGACCGATATTGAGGGCCGAATAATAAGGGGAGAAGGAAGCACATCATCGGAGATCAAGATGCATCTGTATGCTTACCGGATGCGCCCGGATATAAAAGCGGTAGTGCACGCCCATCCTCCGACGGCCACCGGTTTTGCCACTGCCGGCATATCCCTGACCGATCCGGTCCTTCCGGAAGTAATATTGACCGTGGGGCCGGTTCCCCTGGCAAAATACGCAACTCCCTCAACCGATGAGGTGCCGAAGTCCATCGCGCCGTACATCAAAAAGCACAACGCCATTCTGCTGGCCAATCACGGGGTGTTAACCTTGGGAAAGGATGTTACCGAGGCCTTGCACCGGATGGAGAGGGTGGAGCACCTGGCCAAGATCATGTTGGTGGCCGGACAGCTGGGCGGGGCCAGAAAATTAAATAAAAATCAGTTAAACAAGCTGCTTGACACTTTCAAGTTTATTTGATATCTTATTTAAAGAATTCGAAAATAATAATCGATCATTATAAAGGAGATACCATGAAAACTCTGAAACTTTTCCTGGCCTTATCGGCGACCTTTCTTTTGGTGATAAGCTTCGGCTGCAGCAAAGACGATCCGGCAGCACCGCCACCCGCAACAAATACCGCAGTTACCCAGCAAACCTATGCCGCCGATGCCGGAAAAGATATGGCCGCCACCTGCGACGATGGGATCAGTGATTTTAGCGGATATCTTTCGGGCTTTTCCAAGGGAAAAACAAGCAAAAATTTTTATGACAGCACTTATTGGTGGGGACCTTATGACGGTTGGTATTATTTGTATTGGAATACAGTCGGTATCATCCACCCCGATAGCAGCAGCAGCGACACCAGCAATTATTCGTGGCTTTACAAGATCCGCTTTTATCCAAACACGGTGGCGCCCGATTCTGTAGAATGGTACTGGACCTACAGTGACACCACCACCGCCTACTACTCGTATCATGGAAAGGTTGGGTACGACGGTGACAACCTGCATGTTAAGGGCTTTTGGAACTTTGGCATATATACACCAGCCAGTTATGATTACACCTGGGATTTTACCTTTGACAGCGTAAGCATAGCTACCAACGACTATCAGGGGCATTATACTTTCGTTTGTAATTATTGGCCCTATTATACCGGTACTGGATATGAACTGGGTAAGCTGTCCGGCGATTATCGTTTTAATGCAAATGGTTCCGGCACCGGCTCGCTCTCCCTCAACGACATCGAGGTCGTGCGTTATGTCTTCTACGATATAGCAGCCGACACCAGAGGCTATTATACTCTGGCCGCTGAAAGTTGGGGTACCCAGCATAGCTTCGGCTCAAAAAAGTAAGGGCTCGTCAAAATAATTAAAAAGGCAGGAGATATTTCTCCTGCCTTTTTAATTAGCCTTATAATCTGTTTTTAAGATTGGCCATCACTTTTGTATGGCTGGGACCAGACCTTCTGGCCGGCGATGAAAACTTTTTTTATCTCCACCTGGCCGGAACGGAAAATGATACGGGATAATACATCTTCGGCTGAGGCGTTCTTTGTATGATTTGTCTTTAGAACAACAAAGTCAGCTTGCTTGCCTTTTTTTAAATTCCCGATAGTTCCCCCCATTCCCAGTGTTTTGGCCCCGCCCAGGGTAGCCATGTAGAAAAGCCCGGAGAGCTTCTGGATATTGGCATAATATCCGTCGCGCATCACATCCAGCATGGAAAACGACGGCCCGGCGGCGATATCGGATCCCAGCGCCAGCTTGGGATAATACTTCCAGTGTTCCAACGGGAACCTGCCGGAATGCAGGAATAGATTGGATGACGGGCAATGGACCACCCCGCAGCCTCTTTTCCGTATCAGTTCCCGTTCGGCTGGCGACAAATGGATGCAATGCGCCAGCAGGGTCTTTTCCGTCAGCAGGCCGAAGCGGTCATAGACCTCGGCATAGGATTTGATCATGGGGAAGGCCCTTTTTACTGCCGAAACCTCGAACAAATTCTCCGAAAGGTGGGTCTGAATATACAGATCCTCTTTTTGGGCCAACTGGGCTATCATTTTAAGATAACCGGGGGTACAGGCCGGGGCAAACCTGGGATTAAGGGAAAAATGCAGACGTTCCTTTCCGTTCTTTTTAAAAAGACCAGATAGCGCCCGGCACTCCGCTATGGTCTTTACTGGGTTTTGCTTGAGGCTTCCCGGGACCGCCCGGTCCATAAGGGTATATCCGACGATGGCCCTGATGCCGGCCTTTTCCGCCTGGCGGCGGGCGGCCAGCACTCCGTTGTTGAAGTTGGTATACAACGCCGTAAAAGTTATTCCGGTGGACAAAAGAGCCTGAAAATATCTTTGAGAGATATTTTCGGCATTTTTCTTGTTGCTAAGGCATACCTCTGCCGGGTAAATATGGTTCTTCAGCCAGTCCATCAAAGTGAAGCCGGTCTGCCCGATGGCGTCGAACTGCGACAGATGGCTGTGACAATCTATCAATCCAGGGATGATGATACTGTTCCAGGGCGTTGAGAGGGGCTTATATTTGAGTCCCGGTATTTTTTTATTCGGCCCACAATATAATATTTGGCCCGCCCGGTCATATACCAACAGGCCCTCTGGTATCCACTGGCACTTATCAATGCTTTGGGGATTTAATATGGACCCTCTGAGGCCGATATGATCGCCCGCGCTCATAAACCTTTTACCATCTTGGTGAATTCCTTTTCATCGATTATTTTCACATCCAGCTTCTGGGCCTTCTTGGCTTTAGAACCGGGGTCGCTTCCGGCCACCACCAGACTGGTCTTTTTTGAAACCGCTGAACCGACATTTCCCCCCTGGCTGATTATCAGTTCCGCAGCCTGCTCCCGGGTGTAGCCATCCAGCCCTCCGGTAAGCACCACGACCATCCCAGAAAATACCCCGCCGTATCCGGTGGAAGAGTCCGATATCATTCTGACCCCGGAGCGTTTTAATTTCCCCAGCACTTTCAGGTTCTGCGGATTGCGGAAAAAATTCTCCACGCTTTGGCCCACCGCCGGGCCCAGACCGTATATCTGAGAAATCTCCTCGCAGCCGGCCGAGGTCAGAGAGTCCATGTCTTCAAACCGATTGGACAGCTCCCGGGCCCCTTGGGTCCCTACGTGAATTATCCCCAGGGAATATATCACCCGCCAGAAAGGGCTGTCTTTGCTTTTTTCTATGGCGGCGATCAAGTTATCGGCGGATTTTTCGCCCATCCGTTCCAGCGGCAGGAGGTCGGTCTTCTTGAGATCATAGAGATCTCCGAAATCCTTTATCAATTCCTGAGTGACCAGCAACTCCACCACCGCCGGGCCCAGTCCGTCGATGTCCATGGCTCCCCGGGAGGCGAAATGTTCGATCCGTCCCTTGACCTGGGCCGGGCAGGATAAGTTTTCGCAGCGCCAGGCCACTTCTCCCTCCAGCCTTTTCAGGGGGGTATGGCAGATCGGGCAATCTTGCGGCATGACGACGGGTCCGGCCTTGCTATCACGTTTCTCAACCAAAACTTTGACCACCTGGGGGATGATCTCTCCGGCTTTCTCGATGATCACTGTATCGCCGTAATGCAGGTCCTTTCTTTTAAGCTCATCATCATTATGCAGGGTGGCCCGGGAGACAACGCTGCCGGACAGCAGCACTGGCTCCAGGTTGGCCACCGGGGTGACAACTCCGGTCCGCCCCAGGCTGAACTCCACCGAACGCAGAATCGTGGCCGCCTGGCGAGCCGGAAATTTATAGGCGATGGCCCAGCGTGGACTGTGGCTGGTGGCGCCCAACTGCCTCTGCTGGGCATAGGAATCCACCTTGATGACCATGCCGTCTATCTCGTAATCCAGGGCATCCCGCTTCTGCTCCCATTGGTTACAGTAATCTATGACCTGCGAGATGTCTTGACATAATTCTATATTCGGATTTACCTTGAACCCCAGGTCCTTCAGGAATTTCATCGCCTGATAATGCCGATCCAGTTTCCCTGGGGGGCGGCCCATGCCGTAGACGAAAATGGAAAGCTTTCGCCGGGCCACGGCCCGGGGGTCCAACTGTTTCAACGATCCGGCGGCGGCATTGCGGGGATTGGCAAAGACGGCCTGGCCCTCCTGCTGCTTGATGTCATTCAACCGGGCAAATTCTTTTTTGGAGAGATAGACCTCGCCCCGGACCTCCAGTTCCGACTCCGAAGCATCAAGGCTTAAGGGGATCGATCTTATGGTCTTCAAATTGGCGGTGATATCGTCGCCCTTGGCTCCGTCCCCGCGGGTGGCTCCGTATTCCAAAAGACCGCCGCGGTAAAAAAGAGCCACCGCCACCCCGTCGATCTTCAGCTCCACCACATAACGATAGCTCTGTCCGACCAGGCCTTTGCTGACCCGTTGGTCGAATTCCCGCAGATCCTCTTCGTTGTAGGTGTTATCCAGCGACAGCATCGGGGCCGGATGCCTTACCTGGGTAAAACCCGGCAGGGGCGCTCCGCCCACCCGCTGGGTGGGAGAGTCGGGAGCCACCAGATCGGGGTGCTGTTTTTCCAATTCGATCAAACGGCGCATCAGGGCATCGTATTCCCCATCGGAAATCTCCGGTCGGGCCAGCACATAATACAGGCGGTCGTGTTTTTTTATCTCCTGGCGGAGCTTTGTTATCTCATTTTTAGTTGAGCTTCGGGCCATGTTTTTCGCTTCTATTGATTACATTTGCCTTGACGATATTAGGATACTACATTATAATAATCCACGTCAAGCCGTATATTTTAAAAAGAAGCAATAATGACCAAAGCCCATATCGGAAATAATCCCACGCCGGACAGGATGTTCGGGCAGCTCAAGGAAAGCTTTCAGCGGTACGATAAGGACCCGGCCGATTGGGCCGTGCTGGAGAAGGCCTACCAGATGGCCAACGCCGCCCATGACCGGCAGGCCAGGGCCTCCGGCGAGGAGTTCATCGTCCACCCCCTGGCCGTGGCCCTGTTGCTGGCCGATATCAGGATGGATGTATCCACCATTGCCGCGGCCCTTCTGCACGACGTGCTGGAGGATACCGGGGTGGGCTACCAGGGCATCGCCGACGGCTTCGGAAAGCCGGTGGCCGATCTGGTGGAGGGCGTCACCAAGTTGGCGGCCATCAGCCTGCCCAAGGAACAGAACCGCAGCCTGAAGCCCGGCAAGCAGGTGGTGGACCATCAGGCGGAGAACCTGAGGAAGATATTTTTGGCCATGGCCAAGGATATCCGGGTGATCCTGATAAAACTGGCCGACCGGCTTAACAACCTGAAAACACTGGGGTCTCTTCCCCAGGAAAAACGTGAGCTGATCTCCCGGGAGACCCTGGAGATATTCGCCCCCATAGCCAGCCGGCTGGGGATGTGGGATTTCAAATGGCAGCTGGAGGATCTGGCCCTATCTCACCTGGAGCCCGAGGAATACCTGGAGCTCTCCCAGAAGGTGACCCAGAAGCGCAAAGAGCGGGAGAAGCAGATAGCGGAGATGAAGACCGTCCTGAAGAACAGTCTGGCCTCGGCCGAGATGAAGGATTTCATCATCGAGGGCCGGCCCAAGCATTTTTACGGGATCTACCGCAAGATGCACGACAAGGGCCGCAGCATCGACGACATCTACGACCTGCTGGCGGTGAGGGTAATCGTGGCCAGCGTGCCGGAATGCTACCAGGTGCTGGGGATTATCCACAGCCTGTGGATGCCCTTCCAGGACCGCTTCAAGGATTACATCGCCATGCCCAAATCCAACAATTACCGCTCACTGCACACCACCATCTACGGGCCGGGCAATCAGCCGGTGGAGGTCCAGATCCGGACCCGCGAGATGCATCAGATCAACGAATACGGCGTCGCCGCCCACTGGGCCTACAAGGAGAAAAGATCCGGCACAGACATCAACCTTACCGGCGAGGTCTATCCCTGGATCAGGCGGATGTTGGACTGGCACGAAGAATCCCGCGATGCCCGGGAGTACATCGAGAACCTCAAACTGGACCTGCTGCAGAAAGAGGTGTTTGTGTTCACTCCCAAGGGCCAGGTGATAGACCTGCCGGCCGGCTCCACCCCGCTGGATTTTGCCTACCGGATACACACCGAGGTAGGCCACCGTTTCATCGGGGCCAAGGTCAACTCCCGGATAGTTCCTTTGGAGTACAAGTTCAGCAATGCCGATATTGCGGAGATACTGACCTCCAAACAGAGCAGCCCCTCGGCCGGCTGGCTGAAGGTGGTCCGCAGTCACCACGCCAGGAACAAGATCCGGCAATGGTTCAAAAAGGAGAAAAGGCCGGAATATGTGGCTTTGGGCCGGGAGGCCCTGCTGGTGGAGATGAGGAAAAACCGGATAGAGATCGCCCTGGATAACTCCGAGATCATCCGCTCCCTGGTGGAACACTACAAATTTGCCGGGCCGGATGACCTTTTCGTGTCGGTGGGTTACGGCGAGCTGACCGCCGGCCCGGTGATCAAAAAGATCAAGGCCCTGATCAGCCCGGAGCTGCCGGCTGTCCCGATCGCTTCCCTTCCCGCCGCCAAGAAAGCCAGCCAGCGTCCCTCCGGGATCGGCATGGCCGGGGTGGACAATGTGGCAGTGCGCTTTGCCCGCTGCTGCTCGCCGATCTTCGGGGACGAGGTGTTCGGGTATATCTCCCTGGGAAAGGGCATCTCTGTTCACCGGCGCGACTGTTCCAACTATTCCAACCTGGCCTCCAATCCGGACCGGGTGGTCAAGGTATACTGGGTGGAGCAGGAGCCGGGGTCGTCCTATACCGTCATTCTGAATATCGAGGGGATGGACCGCCCGGACCTGCTGTTCGACGTGGTAAATGCCATCAACCAGGCCAAGCTGAGAATCCAGGCCACCAAGTCCTCCACCCGAAGCAGCCGGCACAATATCAGGGTCTCGGTGGAGATAGGCTCCCGGGAGCAATTGGAGAACCTGATGGCCGGGCTGTCGCGAATAAAAGACGTATCCAATGTTTCCCGGATACTTTCCCGGGGAAAATGATAAATCGATAAAATCATTCCGCATGCTAAGCAGAGCAGGCTTTAGTAGACAATAGTTCGACAAGTTTATACTGAGCTTGCCGAAGTGCTCATCACGTATATAAACCACGCTTGCGCGCCGTAACGCTACAGCGTGCAGGCACGGAAGCACTGAAAACACTGAAATACCAATATTCCGCGATTCCGTGTTTCAGTGGTTTAGGTCGTTTAGCAACTTCACTTATTGGTAAGTATGTCTCAACAACAAAACAGACCGCCATACCTCTGGCCGGTGATACTAGCCGGCATCACCGCCATATCCTTTGCCGCAGTGCTGATAAAAAGCTGTCAGGCCCCGCCCCTGGCCATCGCCCTTTACCGGCTGGGATTTGCATCGCTGCTGTTGCTGCCGGTCTTTGCGGCAAAAAAGGGCTTCAGACATCTTCGCCGGTCCGATGTTTTATGGGCGGCCCTTTCGGGGCTTTTCTTGAGCCTGCATTTTATCCTGTGGATCTATTCCTTAAGCTACACCTCGGTGGTCAGCTCGGTAGTCTTCGTCACCACCAATCCGCTGTTCGTTAGCCTGTTGGGCTGGCTGCTGTTCCGGGAGAAGCCCGGCATCAGGATCTTTCTGGCCATACTGCTGGTGCTGTTGGGGGGCGGGCTGATTGCCGGCCGGTCCGACCTTTCGGGCCCGGCCAATTTCGGCAATCTGCTGGCTCTGGGCGGGGCGGTGATGGCCTCCTGTTATTTGCTGGTGGGACGTTATCTGCGCACCAGGATGGGCATCCTGCCCTATATCACCCTGTGCTACGGAACCACCGCCATCATACTTCTAGCGGCCTCGCTGGTTTTCCAGGTGCAGCTTTGGGGGTTCGACGGCCGGACCTGGCTTTTCTTCCTACTGCTGGCCCTGGGACCGCAGCTGATCGGCCACAGCGCTTTCAACTGGGGGCTGAAATATTTCTCCACCCCCAAGATAGCCATGCTGATAATCACCGAACCGGTGGGCTCGGCCCTGCTGGCCTGGGCCATTTTAAGGCAGATGCCCACCGGGTTCGAGGTTATCGGCGGGATGTTGATACTGGCCGGGGTCTATCTGACGGTGGCCGAAAAGCCGGTGCGGGCCACCCCCTTGTGAAATAAAAAAGCGCCCGAGAGTTTTTATCAGGCCCTGGTGGATATCGTCCGGGAATATCTATTCTTTGGGTTTTATACACGACGACATAAGTCTTATGCAGATTGTTATTTCGGGCTTGACCCGGAATCCAGTATTTTCCTGCGAGCCGGCCAATTTCAGAATGACGCAGGAACAGGGCGGATGTTTTGTTAAAAAAGAATTTCAATATAGATTGTGAATAACACCTTATGCCTAGAATAATGATCATAGCCGGGGAGACCTCCGGCGATCTGCACGGCGGGATGCTGGTGCGTGAGCTCAAGAAAATAGATTCGAAACTGGAGATCTACGGCATCGGCGGGGAAAATATGCAGGCGGCCGGCATGGAGCTGGTCTATCATATCAAAGAATTTTCCTTCATGGGCTTTGTGGAGGTGCTGGCCCACCTGCCGTTCATCCGGTCGGTCTTCAAGAGGTTGGAAGATCTGCTGGTCAGCCGCAAGCCCGACCTGTTGGTGCTGATAGATTATCCCGGCTTCAACCTGCGGTTCGGGCGCATCGCCAAACAGAGGGGAATCGAGGTCGTCTATTATATTTCTCCACAGGTGTGGGCCTGGGGCAAGCGGCGGGTCCGGCTGATCAGGCGCCTGGTGAAGAAGATGCTGGTGATCCTGCCCTTCGAGGAAAAATTCTATCAACGGCTGAAAGTGCCGGCCAAATATGTGGGAAATCCGTTGAGAGATACGGTCAAACCCTCCCTGGGAAAAGAGGAATTCTGCCGTCAGCATGGATTGAATCCCAAGGAACCATTGATAGGAATACTGCCGGGCAGCCGCCGCCAGGAGGTGGAGAAAATACTGCCGGCCATGCTGCAGGCCTGCCAGCTGCTTCATAACGAAGATCAAAACATCCAGTTTGGTTTGGGGGTGGCGCCGCATATTGATCGTCGGTATATAAAAGAACAATTGGATAGGTGCAGCATCAACGTCGCTTTGATAGAGAACCAAACCTACGATCTGATGGCCCACAGCCGCCTGGTGCTGGTGGCATCCGGCACGGCCACTTTGGAGACCGGTCTTTCGGGGACGCCGATGATCATCATCTACAAGACCAATCCCCTGTCGTTCATCATCGGCAAGCTTTTGGTCAAGCTGCCGTTTATCGGGCTGGTGAACCTGGTGGCGGGCAAGAAGGTGGTTCCGGAATTTTTGCAGTGGGAGGCCCGGCCCGGCGCCATCTTCCTGATGGCCAAGATGCTGATGGCCGAGGGCCCTCCCCGACAGGCGGTGATAACGGAACTGGCCAAGATCCCGCAGATACTGGGCGAGCCCGGGGCGGCCCGGCGGGCGGCGGAGGAGATATACCAATGTTTGAAATGTTGTAATTGTAGGGGCGAAGGACCCTTCGCCCGAACCCGCAGGAATGGCACATAAGGGATATAAAAATCCGAATAGATCTATGGGCAAAAAGAGAACCCTGGATTCCCGGTCGAGCCGGGAATGACAAGTAGGTATAACATCCTCTGCGGTAAAAAAGATAAACAAAAAATATCAAAGACCAAAAATCCGTGTTAATCAGTGTCCTAATTAAAATCCAATAATCAAATATTATGAAAATAATTGACCTGCGTTCCGATACCGTCACCCGGCCCACCCCGGCCATGATGAAGGCCATGATGGCCGCTCCGTTGGGGGATGACGTGCTGGGCGACGACCCCACCGTCATCAAACTGCAAAGCGAGACCGCCCAACTGCTGGGCAAGTCGGCAGGACTGTTCGTGCCCTCCGGCACCATGGGAAACCAGCTGGCCATCATGACTCACACCCGGCCCGGTGACGAGGTGATCTTGGATTATGAATCGCATATCTTTCGTTACGAGGTGGCCGGGGCGGCGGTGATGTCCGGAGTGCAGTTCAACGCCCTAAGCGGACCCGGCGGGGCATTGAGCGTCAAACAGATACAGGATGCCATCCGGCCGGAGGACATCCACCAGCCGGCCACCACCTTGGTCTGCCTGGAGAACACCCACAACCGGGCCGGTGGAACGATATATCCCATAGAGGAAATTGACAGGATTTACAGGATCTGCAGGAAAAATAAGATCCAAATGCATCTGGACGGGGCCCGTTTGTGGAATGCCTCAGTGGCCAGCGGAATTGCTTTAAGGGAATATGCCAAATATTTCGACTCGGTGATGGTCTGTTTCTCCAAGGGCTTGGGCTGCCCGGTGGGCTCGGTGCTGGCCGGCGAACAAAAGTTCATTGCCAAAGCGACCCGCAATCGTAAGATGATGGGCGGGGGCATGCGCCAGGCGGGGCTGCTGGCCGGGGCCGGATTATATTCTCTAAAGCATAACATCAAAAGGATGACCGATGACCATAGGAGGGCAAAGATGCTAGGCCAGAGGATATCTCAAATATCAAAAATCAAAATTGATTTGATGAGCGTGCAGACAAATATTATCGTATTTGACATCAAGCGGACCGGGATGACCCCGGAGCAGGCCATGGTAAAACTGGCTAAAAAGGGCCTGTGGGTGGTGCCGTTCGGCGAGACCAAGCTCCGGGCGGTAACTCACCTGGATGTGGATGATGGGGATATTAGTCAAGCCAGTAAAATATTAAAGGCCGTTTTTTAAAAACCATAAGCCCAAAGCCCATCATTCAGATGGGCTTTTTTGTTTTGTATTTATTCGGCGCTCTTGACTTAAGTCTGTTTGTAAGTTAAAATAAAAGTTCATATTGTTTTTAAATAAATAAAATCATAAAATCAAATCACTAACAATCATCATCGAAAGGAACCTATGAAAAAATTATTGGTAGCCATCGCGATCCTTGCCGGCTTGGCTTTTGCCATGACCGCCTGGACCCAGAAAAGCCCCCAACCGAACCTGGTAGGCACCTGGGAGGGGTCGACCGTCTCCCACCACAAAGACCGGGGGCACGTCCAGTCAGCCCAATACACCTTTGTCATCCAGGAACAAAAGGGCCGCATAATAACAGGCTACAAGGCCTGGAATCTGCTGGGGGTGGACACCACCGAGGCATTCTCCGGGGTCATCTCCCGTGACGGGAAGAAATTTTACACCGCGGAACACGATGACGGGTTTGGGTTCGGGGATATCATCTCCGGCACCCAGATCGAGGTCATCTACCTGGAGAGCTTAAACAAACCCAAGGTGGTATTGAAGATGCTCAAAAAGACCTCCGACAAGCCCAAGCCGCGGGTTGCCGCCAAGACTAAAAACAAGAAATAACCAAAGAAATATTCATTGTGATGCTGCGGGGAACGGTTCCTGCGGCATCGCCAGCACAACCATAAAATATAAAACAACCAAGGAGGTTCCATGATCGAAACCGCCAAACTCATCTACCTGATCAACCTGATCCTGTGCCTGGCCATCCTGGGATTCGGTATCTGGGGATACCGGAAGAAAAAGAACCTGACCGCGCTGATGGTCGGCGTGGCCTTCGGGCTGTTCGGCGGCAGCCACCTGGCCACCCTGTTCAACCTGCAGATCCAGATGGAGTCTTTCCTGATAGTGGTCAGGATCATCGCCTACCTGATGGTGGCCGTGGCGCTCTATCTTGAATCCTCCAAAAAATAACATCCCGGTTGCGCAACAAGGACCTGCGGAAAGCTTTAAATAGAACATTTTTTGAATATCTCATCGGCTCAGCTGGAACGACCAGAAAATATCGGCCGGGGTGTACATTTATTGCTTGCAGGCGGGGGAATATTCTGCAAGTAAAAAAATGTTGATCTTGAAGTAATTATCACCATAAATCAGCGGGTTGTTAAAACAACAATCCGCTGATTTATTATTATTTGACATATGGGATAATTAATAGTAGAATACTTAACATATCATCATTGTGCTGAAGCAATATCATTACTATAATATTGTAAAGGAGAACAAGATGAAGCCAACTTTGTCCGCAGCCCTGACCGCACTGGGGGCCTTTTTTATTCTGGCCGCTCCGGCCCGGGCCGACTGGGCGACCACCACGGTGCCCTCGGGGACCCAACCCTATGCCGTGGCGGTGAACCCGGCAACCAACAAGATTTATGTGGCTAATCGTGCCAGCAACAACGTAACGGTTATAGACGGAGCCACCAATGCCACCACTACGGTGGTCGCAGGGACGTCTCCCCGTGGCGTGGCGGTGAATCCGGTAACCAACAAGGTCTACGTGACCAACTGGACCAGCAACAACGTAACGGTAATAGATGGGGCCACCAACGCCACCATCACCGTGGCGGCGGGGGCAAACCCCCGTGGCGTGGCGGTGAATCCGGTAACCAACAAAATCTACGTGACCAACTACGCCAGCGCCAACGTGACGGTGATAGACGGGGCCACCAATGATACCACCACCGTGGCGGCGGGGACAAGTCCCTATGCCGTGGCGTGCAACCCGGTAAGCAACAAAATCTATGTTGCGAATTACAGCGCCAACGTAACAGTGATAGACGGGGCCACCAATGGCACCACCACCGTGGCGGCGGGAACCAACCCCTATGCCGTGGCTTGCAACCCGGTAAGCAACAAAATCTATGTTGCGAATTACAGCAGCAACAACGTAACGGTGATAGACGGGGCCACCAATGACACCACTATCGTAGCGACGGGGAACGCTCCCTATGCCGTGTCTTGCAACCCGGTGACCAACAATATCTATGTAGCCAACCAAAGCAGCAACAACGTCACGGTGATAGACGGGGCCACCAATGACACCACTATCGTAGCGGCGGGGAACGCTCCCTATGCCGTGTCTTGCAACCCGGTAACTAACAAAATCTATGTTGCGAATTACAACAGCGGCAACGTAA
>Ga0180009_10000739_pt1 | contig 43027 bp, 32 predicted proteins | sample OS_PC_MetaG_FD_123537 | JGI IMG/M metagenome (GOLD analysis project Ga0180009, IMG submission 123537) | Groundwater microbial communities from the Aspo Hard Rock Laboratory (HRL) deep subsurface site, Sweden - OS_PC_MetaG | ecosystem: Environmental > Aquatic > Deep subsurface > Groundwater...
CCGCTTTCGGCTCCTACCCGGCTTGCATTAGCACTTGTAAGTCAGGCAAGGATGCTTCCGACGGTTCCAATGTTGAAAATCAATCGTTGCGAAGTGGGGATGTGAGGTTTTTCAGAATCGACTCATTAGCTTCAACAGGCGATCTTTTTGCCGCCCGTGACCCGTTTGCCCAGGCGGGGCCACCCATAAAGGAACCGGAGCAGGGCGAGGCCTTCAACATTCCGGCCCTGCACCTCGGGCAGGCCGCGTCTTCCGGTTCCCCCTCGAAAAACACCCGGGAGAACTCCAGGCCGCATTTCCCGCAAACGTATTCCTTCCCGGGCATCCCGTCCCCTTTCGGCGGCTTTCCTCTGCCCGGCTTGCGCCTCGCCCGGATCCAAAAGAAAAATAGGGGCGTACGCCGGGATTGGCAAGGCATGGGTGTTATCCGCTCTGCGGGGATGCCATCCTCCAAGGGCCCGGCCGGGCCGCCATGGGAGCAACGGCCCGGATTCCGGCCCTGGCAGCCTGTTGAAAAACAGCCTGCTATCGGGATTCCTCCTGCTCCCGCAGCCACCGGCAGGTGGGGCGCCACACCTTCTGCATGGCGTTTTGTCCCACCATCAGGTCCAGGTGGCCCGTGGCCGGCACGCTCTTCAGGTTCTCCGGGTTCTTGGGCGTGATGATCTCGTGGGCCAGGAGCACGGAGTCGGGCTGAGCCACCATGTCGTACTGGCCGAAGAAGAAGAGGAACTTCGCGTGGTCCCGGTTGGCGGCCCGCATGCGCTTGATGAGGTCCGGGCTGTACATCCGGGAGGCCACCCCCTCGCCGATCATGGCCTTGAGACTGGCGTGGAGTTTGGGCGGAATGGGCTCCACGATCTGGCCCAGGACCGTTTTCACGGTGCGGGCATGGATGTTGAAGGGGTTCCACAGAAACATGAGAAAGGGGTTGTAGCGGAGTATCGGACCCGGGAGCTTGCGGATGAGCCGGGTCACCGGCGCGACTCCTGCGGCGGCGGTGTTCAAAAGCGACCGCTCCTCCATGCCCAGGGCCCGGTTGGCCAGGTTCGTGTAGGGGATGATGCGGATGAACAGGTTGTTCAGGTTCACGGGGCTGCCGATGGTCACCACGTTGGCCACCCGGCGGTCTTCCCGGTTGGCCAGGTGGGCGTACATGAGCATCCCCCCCAGAGAGAACCCCACCCAGGTCACCCGGTCCGTGTCCGAGTCGGCGCAGGCGTGTTCCACCACCATGGGCACCTCCCGGTCCACCAGGCCGGAGAAATCCAGGTCCGGGGGGGTGATGTAGGTTTTCTTGTAGTGGATGCTGTCCGGGCAGTGGGAGGACACATAGCGGTTGTGGACCCGCTCCGTGAACCCGGGGTGGTACAAGTAGACCGTAAACCCCTCGCTGGCCAGGAAGTTGGCGAATGACCGGTTGTGGTTCAGGTACAGGGTTTGGCCCCGGTCGTCCATGCGGAAGAGGTTGGCGTTGGTGGCCAGCCCCGGGGCCAGGATGACCGCCCCCCGGCGGGGCAGGGACTTGGACTCGGAATGGATTTTCTTGATGAAGATCTCCCGGTCCCCGTCCCGGGCGAATTGGTCTTCAGCCCGGAGAAAGTACGGCGGCTGGGGTGCCTGCTGGTCCACCAGGGCACCTTCGTAGCCGTTCTCCAGGGTCTTTTTGATAACGGATTGAAATAACACCATATGGTTTTTATTCCTAATGGGTTTTCCTCCAGATTAAGGCCAAGGCGGACCCGAAGTCAAGAACAGGGCCGGGCATGGGCGTTTTTCCAAAAGGCTTTGATGGGAAAGGCGTATTCTGTTAAGACTTCCCAATAGCCCGGCTTGTCCCGGAACCGCCAATCCCCAAAAGCATTCGGTTCGCCCGCCATGGATGTTTTCGCAACGGAAAAAAATCGCGCTGTCCGCCGGTCGGTGCGGGAGTTCTGTGATCGCCATATCGTCCCCGTTGCCGCTGCCGTCGATCGGGAGGCCCGCTTCCCGTGGGAGGTGGTGGAGAAGATGGGGGCCATGGGCTACTTCGGCATCCAGGCCCTCCCGGAGCTTTCCGGCGCGGGTATGGACACGGTGAACTACGCCATCGTCATCGAGGAGATTTCCCGGGCCTGCGGCGGCCTGGGGCTCTGCGTCACGGTGCACAACTCCGTGGCTCTGTACCCCATTCTCGCTTTCGGCACGGACGAGCAGAAGGAACGCCTGATCCCGGATCTGGCCCTGGGCCGGAAGATCGGCGCGTTCTGCCTCACCGAACCCAACGCCGGGTCCGACGCCTCGGCCATAGAGGCCACGGCCATCCCGGACAGGGACCACTACCTGGTGAACGCCAACAAGGTGTTCGTGACCAACGGCGGGGTGGCGGACGTTTGCCTCATCTTTGCCCGCACCGACCCGGCTGCCGGACGCCGGGGCATCTCCGTGGTCATTGCAGAGCGGGGAACCCCGGGCTTTGCCGTGGGCGACCTGGAAGACCTCTCGGGCATGCGGGCCAACCCCGTGTCCTCCATCCGCCTCACGGACTGCCGGGTGCCCAAAACCAATCTCCTGGGCCGGGAGGGCCAGGGCCTGATCATCGGCCTGAACGCCCTGGACACGGGGCGCATCGGCATCGCGTCTCAGGCCGTGGGCATTGCCCAGGCGGCCCTGGACGAGGCCACGCGCTACGCGAAGGAGCGCCGCCAGTTCGGCCAGCCCATCGGTAGGCACCAGGCTGTGGGCGCCATGATCGCGGACATGGCCACCTGGGTGGACGCGGCCCGGCTCCTGGTATTTCGGGCCGCCGCCTGCCGGGACGCGGGCCGCCCCTTTACCCGGGAGTCGGCCATGGCCAAGCTCTACGCCTCCGAGGCCGCCTGCCGGGTCACGGACCTGGCTGTGCAGATCCACGGCGGCTACGGCTTCTCCCGGGCCTATGCCGTGGAGCGGTTTCACCGGGATGCCCGGGTCACCCGCATCTACGAGGGCACGTCAGAGATCCACCGGATGGTCATTTCCCGAAGCGTACTGGAGGATTAGCCTTGCGGATAGCGGTTTGCGTGAAATCCGTGGTGACCAAAGAGCCCAAGAACGTCAAGGGCTCCCGGGTCCCCCGTAATCCTGAGGACTGCGTGTTGAACCCTTTTGACCGCCCGGCTCTGTCCCTGGCCCTGTCCCTGGCCGGGGAAGAGGGCGAGGTGATCGCCCTGTCCATGGGCCCCCCCGCAGCCCGGGAGGCCCTGTACGAGGCCCTGGCCGCCGGGGCGCATCGGGGAGTCCTCCTGTCGGACCCGGCCCTGGCGGGAGCGGACACCCTGGCCACCTCCCGGGCCCTGGCCGCGGCCCTACAAAAGCTCGGCCTTTTGAATCTGGTGATGTTCGGGGCGCGCAGTTCGGATTCGGACACGGGCCACGTGGGGCCCCAGACCGCCGAACTCCTGGATCTCCCCCTGGCGTCCTGGAGCCTGGAGGCGGCCCCGGAGGAGGGCGGCGCGTTCCTGGCCGTGGTCCGGGAGGCGGACGGTTTCCGGGAGGCCCTGAGCCTACCCCTTCCGGCGGTCCTCACGGTGCATCACCAGGCCCGGCCCCCAGAAGACACGGGTCTTGCGGGCATCCAGGAGGCGTTTACCCAAAAAACCGTGGAAACCTGGACCCTGGCGGATTTGCCGCTCGATCCCGCCCTGGTCGGCGAGCCCGGCTCCCCCACCACGGTCCTGTCCATGACCCGGGCGGAAAAGTCCCGGAAATGCGAGTTCCTGGAAGGCGACCCCCAGGCCCAGGCCGTGGAGCTGACCCAAAGGCTGAAGGACAAGGGGCTGTTGTAAAAAGCAAAAGCAATCCGCAGATTGCGCAGATAAAAACAACCATCCGGGTTTTGCGTACTTGGCCTCCGGGGCCGGGCGCTACCGGGAAGCGGTTCGACCAGGGTTTCCCCCTTTGAAAAAGGGGGGCAGGGGGATTTCTTTTTTTTATTTTTTTGGGTCGTTATTGATAACCCTGCAACTCCTCGTCATCCCGGCGAAGGCCGGGATCCAGGACTTTTTTCACATCCTGAAACAACTGGATTCCGGCCTTCGCCGGAATGACGGAAGGGTGGCTTTCGGGCTTTTTGCATGATCCTTTTTTGTGGGGCTCTTCAAGTTTTTGAAAACACCCGGATACCTATCATTCAAATGGACCCAACCATTTCCGTGAAGACAGGCCCATGAGCGATCCCAAGCGATTTCTTTCCACCCGCGAGGTGGCGCAATTTCTGGATGTGAACGAGAAGATGGTCTACACCCTGGTGGCGGAAAAGGGGTTGCCCGGCACCAAGGTCACGGGGAAGTGGCGGTTTCCCCTGGATTTCGTGGAAAAATGGCTGGAAAGCCACATGGTGAATCCGCCCCGGGAGGACGAGGGGCGGTTTCCCGACGGGCTCCTGGTCCTGGCCGGGAGCAACGACATCCTTTTGGAGCGGGCCGCGTCTCTTTTTTCGCGGGAGAACCCGGGCATGGCGGTGGCCCTGGCCACCCTGGGGAGCCTTTCCGGCATTCGGGCCCTGGCCCGGGGTCAGTGCCACGCAGCCCCCAGCCATCTCATCCAGGAGGACGGCCAGGAGTACAATTTCGAGGCCGCTTTTGCGGAAATCCCCGGGGACGCCCCGGTGGTGGTGAATTTTTGCCGCAGGGAACAGGGACTGGTGGTGGCGAAAGGCAACCCCCTGGGCCTCTGTGCCGTGGCGGACCTGGTTCCCGCCAAAGCCCGCATCGCCAACCGGTCCAAGGGCACGGGCACCCGGCTTCTCCTGGACCGGGAACTGGAAAAGGCGGGGCATCCGGCAAAAAAACTGCCAGGCTATGACCGGGAATTCCGGGGCCACCTGGACGCCGCCCTGGAGGTCCTCTCCGGCCGGGCCGACGCCGCCCTGGCCATCCGCCCCGCCGCCCATCTCCTGGGCCTTTCCTTCATCTCCTTCACCTGGGAACGCTTTGACCTGGTGACGCTGAAAAGCCGCTTCTTCGACCGCCCCTTCCAACTCTTCCTGGCCCTGCTCAAAACCCCCGCCTTCGCGGATTTGGCAAAAAGCCTCCCGGGCTACGACCTGTCGCTGATGGGGAGGGTGGTGTATCCCCATGAGGGGCGGGGGGAATAGGCGGGCGACTCTTGGGATTCGGATGAAAACCTGCTGCCCTTCGGGCTTTGGCGACAGCTTGCCGATGCCAGCCTGCGAAGGATAGGGAACTTCTATATCAGCCCCCTGGAGAACGCACGGCGCAAAACCACGGAAGCCAGGATGCTCGAAAAGAGGATCGTCAGGGTATAAACGAGGTCGCCCCTGGGTTCGTATCCGGCAAAGATGATGTAGGTCACCTTGAGCAGGGGGTGCGTGCAGTATATGCCCAGGGAATGGTCTGCCAAAAACCGGATTACCCTCCCTGGGGGCCGCTGGATTGCTAAGGAGATGGTAAAGGCGAGAATCGCGCCGATGGTTGGGGCCGGCCGGCTATAATGAGGTATTTTGGGGATTTCGAAAGACGACAATACGACCTGCTCCAGTATCACGCTGGCTATATAGGCTGCGGAGACCAGCAGCAAAACCGTTCTTAGCCTTTTTCCGTTCGGTTCAAAATAGCCTTTTTTGTAGTAATACGCCGCCAGGGGACCGGCGAATACGAAAGCCAGGAAATTGGTCGGAATGGAATCCAGGTTGAGATAAATGAGGTGTTCATGGCTGAATACGTAGGCTTTGACGCCGGTCAGGTAGACAAGGGAGATCCCCAGCAGGACCCATAATACCTGCCGGGGGAGCCTGGAGGAAAACACGATCAGGACGGTGATCACCAGCAAAGAAAAGAAAAAGTAATAGGCCCCTATTCCCCAGCAACAGAAAAAGCTGAGCGCTATCCAAAAGCTCATCCCTAAGGTGGCTTTTACCTTTGCGATCCCTGAGTTGAAATTGGTCACGATCCAAAGGCTTGACCAGAAAAGGTAAAGATAGGCCAGTTTTTCTATTCTCGCGAAAATGTACCGGCTGTTTTGGCCCACTTTCAGGGAGAAGAGAAAACTTGAAATCATGAAAAAGGCGGGAACGGGCAAGAGCAGGAAATACAGGGAGAGGCAGGTGCGGAACGAACCGTCCAGCGGCGGCATTTCGCTGGGAGTAAACAGGTTGGTATGCCAGACGATCACCGTGCAGGCCATTATCGCCCGCAGGTAATCGAATCCGGGCAGATGCTGGGCGGCCTCCTTGTCCATGGCGCTGGAATTCATTTGATTTTTCCTCGGGATTTTCAGGAGGGGAAAGATATACATTAGCACAAACGGGTGTCAACCTGAATTAGGCTGCAATTTCGGGGGCCACCGGCAATCCATCGGTCTGGCCTGCCCACTCTTTGCCATGGCGCGGAGCGCAAAAGGCCCTTGAAATTTGATTGAGATTATTGTCCCTTGGCCCCCGGCATTGAGGTAAAAGGGATGTCTATATTTTTCTTCGGGGGTTAGCTTTTTTTTGGGAAACAGCCCCCAAAAACTCCCGAATTCCCAAGATGACGGCTTCCGGCTCATCGTCCTGGAGAAAATGGCCAGCCGTGGCGATTTTCAATGATGGCTCGTGGTTAGGCAAGATTTTCTCGAATCTCTCGATAAACCAGGGCACGAAGACCGGATCTTTCATCCCCCATATCACGCGAGTCCTCACATCCCAGCCGGCAAGGGCCTTTTCCGTGCCGCGCAACAACCACCAGACCCTGTCCAGTGGCCCCGTGGGGATCTGGCGTACGGATTTCATGATTGCCACACGGTCATTGACCCGCTGGAAAGGATAAAGATACCCGAGCATGGCCTTTCGGTGCATTTGTCGTTTGGTGTTGTACGTGCCCAGCCGCATGCCCCATTGGAGGAACAGGTTCCAGTCCATGGCCATTTTTTTGCCGATAAAGGGCATTTTGAAGGACAACAAATAGGGCATGGCCCACGCGCGAAGGCATTTTTTGAAATCATTGGGAGTGCGCGGGGAAAATCCCGTAGTGTTCATGGGGATGAGCCTGGAGAAACGTTCCTTGTTTCGAGCTGCATAGGATAGCCCGATGATGCCGCCCCAATCCTGGCAAACGAGCGTGATATTCTCCAACCCCAGCTTTTCCACAAAGATCCCAAGCCGCCGGATGTGGGCCTCCATGGAGTAATCTCCCTGGGGCGGCTTGTCTGACAGGCCATACCCGAGAAGATCCGGGGCCACGCACCGGTAGTCTTTTTTCAGGTCCGCGATGAGGTGACGGTAAAGGTAGGACCATGTGGGGTTTCCGTGGAGCATGAGCAGCACCTCGCCTTGCCCTTCGTCCACATAGCTGATGCGGTCTCCCTCGATTTGGGTGCTTTTAAAGGAAACGTCAAATGGATCGATATCCGCCAATTTGATTGGGAAGGGCCCCTTTGTTCCCTTCCAGCCCAACACCCGCTCCATGACCGCAACGGAAGCCTGGGACAGCGAATGCGCCAAGGGATTGCGCCGTTTGACCACCTTGGGGTCGGATCCATCCCCAGGGTACCGGGTCACCTGGTAATCCGGGTCCGAAACGATATCTGGCGGGTTTATTGCGTGCCGCTTGATCAGATGGTAGGTCACTTTCTGGGAAAATTTGTCCCCCCTGGTGTACTTTCCAACCGCCTGAAGATATCCGCGTTCAATTTTTTCGGCCCGCTGTCGCACCGCCTCCGACGGCGCCAACTTTTTCATGCTGTATAAAAGCCCCCCCTCCATGTTCTTCAAATGTAGATAGCAGGTTTCCGCCCGCTGCTGAATGTGCGGGTTGGGATGATGCCGCATGGTGAGAAACCCCTGCAGCATCACATCCGCTATGTTGAGCATGGCGGGACCGTTGGTGTTCACAAGTTTTTCGTGGCACAGGTCGAAATATCGTGTCAGGTCCCCGTCTGAAAAGTGGGGGTGTGAAAACAGCTTGTCGCTCCAAATATGCACCTCTTCAAAAGCATAATGATCGTAAAGTCGCCCTTCCTCCTGCATCCGTTCGAACAGCATGGTTCCCGGACACGGTGTCAGCGGGGCGACCTGATAAAAGTCCGGCTTTAGCGACACAAAATAGTCCATGTCCTCTTCGATATTTTCCGGCGTGTGGAAATCCAGCCCCAGGATACAGGACCCCACGATGGTGATCCCCCAGCGATGCAGTTCGCTGATCACCTGGGCAGCGTCTTTTCCACACCGCTTGTAGAAATTGTGCACATTCACTGCCTGCTGTTCGAATTTGGACTCCACGCCGATCCATGCGGAAGCGATTCCGGCAAGCACCAACTCCTCGGTGGTGAATTGGGAAATGGACCGGATACTTGCAAAGCAGTTGTAGTTGATAAGTCCGATCAGATTTTCCTTCTGCATCAACTCGCCCACACGCATCACGTAAGGTTTGTCTATGAGGTAATCCTCGTCCCAGAGCATATGAAACATAAGGCGGTCCCGGCCACTCCGCTCCCAAGCGGCCTTCAGCGCGGCCACGGTCTGTTCGGGTGTGGAGACCACGATCTTCTTGAATCGGTAAAACGCGGAAGTGTTGCAGAACTCGCAGGCATTCGGACACCCCAGCGCCACCAGCACGCTGGACTCCCTGCTACGGAAAAAGTTCTTCATCCCCCGCAGAGTCGAAGTTGCGACGGGCTGTTTGATCTGTGTAATGGGTTCTTCAGGATCCTGCCCGATAACCTTACGGAAAAAAGCCACGCCTTCTTCGTGACACAGGTGGTCCGCATTATCCAATAAATAGCGGGCAAACCCGCCACGGTCGTTGGGCGGCGGATGGTGCAGCGCGAGGACGCCATACCCGCCCAGTACAATAGGCGTCCCAGGAGCTACCTCCCTTGCAATCTCCACCATCCGGGCGATTTTGGGGATATGAATGGTAAGAACTTGAATCCCCAAAAAGTCGTAGCCTTTTTTTAGTTCACTCCGAAAAAGCTCTTCCGAAGGCCATTCCATTACAGAGACGTCCGCCCGCAAGTTTTCCGCGATCAGATGCAGGCCAAAAGAGGGGTGCGAACCTTGCAAAGAGAACGGTCCCTGGCCCCGGGTCAAACGGGCGCCAAAAAGGTCCGTCATATCCTCGCCCCATCCCAACGCATAAGGCCCAATGGAATTGGTCAACAGAACTTTTTTCATCACAGGCTCCCTTCTCACACCCGGTGGCCGCAACACCCCTAGTCTTGATGGGTTCCTTAGACCCATGGGGAATTGCTGACATTTCAAGCTACGGCACGGGGGTCTTCCATCGCGTCCGCGCCGCCTGTTCCACCCGGGTGCCACGGCCACCCACGGTTTCCGTCTTTTCCCCGCAACGAAACCCTTGTCAATCGTGCTTCTTCGCCTTGTACCTGGGCCCGGAGATCCCGAAGGGGCTGGCTTTGTACAGGAGGTTGCCGATGTCGAAGGTGAGGCCGGGGAGCAGGGAGTGGTCCTGGCCGGTGGTTTCCCGGAGGCGCTCGGAGAGGTAGGCGAACACGTTGTCCGAGGGCGGTTTGTGGTCCGCGCGCTCCCGGAGGCTCATGGCTGCAGTCTTTTCGCACTTGCCCACGCACAGGCCGCAGCCGATGCACCGGAGGTAATCCACCCGGGCCTTTTTGTCCGTTACGGTGATGGCGTCCATGGGGCAGATTTTCGCGCACTTGCCGCAGCCGATGCAGGCCTCGGCGTCGATGACCGCCTCGAAGTGGCTTTTGGCCACTATGGTGGGGATGTTGTACTCGGACATCACCCGCAGGGCCCCGCAGCAACAGGTGCAGCAGGAGCAGAACTGGAGCGGGTCCCGCAGGTTGTCCACCATCATCACCAGGCCCTGCTCGGCGGCCCGGGTCTTGGCCTCCACGAATTCCTCCCGGGAGACCCGCCGGGCCATGCCCTTTTCGATGGCCAGGTCCGCCAGCCAGCCCATGGCCGAGCAGGCGTCCATGCCCCGGTTGCATCCCTGGCCCAGGAGGTTCATGGACTGGCGGCAGGCGCACACGTTCGCCAGGCAGAACGAGGTGTTCCTTTCCACGATCTCCGAGAACCGGTCCGTGGGCAGGGGCATGATTCCGCTCTTGTTCTCGATGGCCTTTTCCACGGGGATGATGCGGCCGAAGCGGAAATCCTTGCCCTTGGCCCGGGGCTGGGCCCAGGTGAGGAGCTCATCGTAAAAATGCTCGAACCGCCGGGCGAATTCCGTGCTCCAGGGGATGTCCGCGTCCTCGTTCTTGCTGAGAATCATCTGGAATTCGAAGATGCCCGGGGCCAGGAGCAGGAACCCGTACAGGGTGCCGCCGGCGGCCTTCTGGGAAAGGATCATGCACCGGTCCGCAAGGTCCTTCAGGATGGGCGCCACCTCGGCGAGCCCCATGCCGGCGCGTTTGGCCACCATCACGGCGGGCGCGGGGACCAGGGACAGGGCGTTCACCACGGCCGCCTCCCGCTCGTCGAACATGTAATCCACCAGGGAAAGCAGGGAATCGGTCACCGGCATGGAGGGGTATTGGCTTTTCAGCACGAATTTTTCTGCAACTTTCCGGTGGGTGGCGGTCACGGTCATGATGAATCTCCTGGTTCGGTTGGGTGTTGGATCAGATCTGGAACAAATATTCCGCAAGGAATCCGGGTTGGTCAGCGGACGGATTTTGCCACGCCGATCATTTCGAAGTAGGGCAGGTTGCCCGTCACGGTGATGGAGGACCCGTTTTCGGTCCACGAGATCACCGCGTTCTCGCCGAAGAAGTGCATCCGCGCTCCGTTGGGCAGGGTCGGCACGGCGAGGCCCCGGTCGCCCGCAGGGTCCACTATCCCGTAGTCCTTCATTTGGGTGATGAGGACATAGTACGGGCCGCCAGTATACACCGTGGCCACGGCGGGCGCCATGCTCCGGGCCATGACGATCCTTTTGCATTCCATGGAAAACCCCGGGGCCCGGGGCAGGGCGAGGTCCGCGTTCAGGGCCTTTTTCGCCTGTTCCGGCGTCACGGAGGGGTCGGAAAAATCCCAGACCGCGACACTGGTGTTCTCGGGAAAACCTTTCGGCCACGCGGGCGTGCCGGTTGCCTTGTTCACGGAGACTTCCTTGTATTCGAACCCGTACCAGATCCCGGGGCCGGAGTTGTAGATCTCCGCCTTGAGGGGCATGGAGTACACGAGGTCGCTCCAGGTCTGCTGCCTCCTGGCAAACCCGGCCTCGTCCCGGGGCGCGAAGTGGAACACGACGCATTCCGCCTTGGCCACGTCCTGGTTCACCTCCATGGACACCCGGAAGGTCTTTAGCCCCTTTTCCATGTTCTCGCGGAACCGTTGCCGCTGTTTTTCCAGGCTGTCGCCCAGGAGCTGGGCCAGGCCGGAGACCAGGAGGCCGGAATGGGAGCGGGCGATGTAGGTCCGGGAGTCCCGGCCGTCGAACAGGAAGAAGTCCCCGGCCAGGGACTCCGGCGCCAGGGTCCGGGCGAAGAACCGGTCCGGCTTTTCGAACCGCACCTCGGTGCGGATCACCCCGTTGTCCGGGAGCAGGCCCTTTTCCTCCACCACGCCCGTAAAGCTTTCCACCTTTTCCCAGTTGGCCAGGGCCTGTTCGGAAACCATGTGCTGGACCGTGCCCATGGCCGGACAGATCCCGGGGACGAGGCAAAGGATGAAGAGCGGGATGGAGATCCGGCGCAGCATGCTTGTCATGATTCCCTCCTGGCGGCATTCAAAAAAGAGGTTCGTCCGGTTTTCGGGTGTTCCCCATAGAAAAAGCCCCCCCTGTCCCTGTTTTTCAAAGGGGGGAACCCGGCCTGGGCCGCTTCCGTAATGGTCATGCCTCTGCATCCTCTGCATCTGCGGTTTCTCCTTGCCCTCATATCACCAGCCGGTCCGAAACCGCGAAGAAGAAAGGCGACGTGGCAAGGAGAAAGGCCAGCATGAGGACCCGGGACGCGGTCCTGCCGGGGGCTATTCGTCTTTCCGTGATGATGTAAACCCCCTGGAGCCCGAAGAACAGGAGCATGAGCGCCCATGAGGGCCAGGATTCCCCGAGGCCGTAGGGCGCCGGGGCTTCGGTGATGCCCGAGGCCAGGAACACGGTCCACGCCAGGAACCCTGAGAGGAGGAAGGCCGCGAGAGGGTTCCGGTCGGCCATGAATACGGAATAGGGGCGGTTCAAATTTTTCCAGAACCCGTTCAACGTCCGGGCGGCCAGGGGGTGGCCCGGCGCGGGCTCGGCGTGGAATCCCCAGGCCCGCCACCCGCCGGACACGGCCGTGAGAAAGCCGTAGGTGAGGAACACCCAGTACAGCCCCCGGAGCAGGGTGAAGGCGAAAAACCCCGCGCCCATCCCCTCGGTCCGGCCGAACCGCATGCCGAACAGGACCAGTCCCGAGAGCGTGAGGACAGCCAGGAACAGGGCGAACCACCCCCGGATCACCACCCAGGACGAACCCGGGAGGGTGGCGTCCGGGTCCATGGTGAGCCCTCGGTCAAACCCCAGGGTGGGGGCCCAATAGAGAAAGACCAGGTACCGGTAGAGGCTCGCCCGGGCCCTGTCTTGGGACAGGAAGTACGAGGTGTTCTTCAGGAACAGGACCACGTTCAGGAACGCGGTCAGGCTCTGGGGCGAAAGCCCCTGGCCCGGCCACGCCAGGGGCAGGGCATAGGCCGGAAGCCAAAGGGCCTGCCCCAGGACCAGGGCCGTGGGACCGTTGCCAACCCAGGCCCCCACCACCCGGGAGGCCAGGAGAGCGCCGAAAGACAGGAGCGCGTACAGCCCCACCCCCGCCGCCATTCCCGGAGGCCGCCCCCAGTGCGGCCACGCCAGGGCCACGGCCCCGATCCACGCGAGGCCCGCAGCCCCTGAAAACAGGACCCCGGGCTTCCCCGCCTGTTTCATCCACCAGGCCCACCAGAAGTACCAATACCTCCAGCTCAGGTCGGACAGGGTGTAGAGCCACGGGATGTTTTGGAAAAGATGCGGCCGCCCTTCGGCCGGGGGATGTGGCGGGTTCTCCGAGACCCCTTCCAGGGCCCGTTTGCCCCACTTTTCGTAATAGGCCCGGTACAGGAATTGGAACCCGAAGTAATCCGTCAGGATCATGAGGTTTTTGGTGGGCGCCTGGAACGCCCGGGCGGCCATGGAGCCAAACGAATAGAACCGTTGGTTGAACGCCACCACCCCCTCCACCACCTGGGCCGGGGTCATGGTTTCCGGGTCGGCCGTCACGTGGGCGGAGTCGTAGTCCCGGAAGTCCTCGGAGAGGATGCGGCCGCGGGCCTTCAATTCCTGGTGCCAGGGGGTGCCGGGGTAGGGGGTGAGGATGTTGCTGGAGGCGAGGTAGAGATTGGTGTCCTCGCAGAATTGGAAGGTGGCGTCGAAATCCGCCTGGGTCTGGCCGGGCACGCCCCAGATGAACCCCGCGTGGATGAAGACCCCGTGATCCTGGGCCTTCTGGATCACCCGCCGGAAGTCCTCCACCCGGTTGAAATCCTTGTTCATGGCTGAAAGCGCCCGGGGTGACACGGACTCCAGGCCCACGAACATCTGCCGGCACTTGCTCTTTTCCAGCGCGGCAAGGAGCCGGTCGTCGTCCAGGGACTTCAGCGTGGCCTCGCCGTACCAGCCGGGCACGCCCATGTTGGCAAATACTTCGCACACCTCGATGGCGAACTCCCGGTCCGCGGCGAAGTGCAGGTCCACCACCTCCACCAGGCCGCGGTCCCATTGGGCAAGGTCCCGCTCGATGTCGGAAAGGGACCGTTTCCGGAAGCCCGGGTACTGGAGCGAGGAAAAGCAGAACGCGCACTGGTGCGGGCATCCACGGGTGGTCTCGATGGGGAAGTTGACGTGGTAGTACTTTCTGCTTTTCAGGAGATCCCACCGGGGAGCCCGGGTGTGGGAGAGGTCCGGAGGCGCGGGGTTTTGGTATACCTTCCGGAGGTTCCCGGCCACTAGGTCGTTGATGATGGTCTCGCCCAGGCCCTCCAGCTCGCCGACCACCACGGCATCGAAATGTTCCAGGGCCTTTTCGGGCATGGCCGTGGCGAACACGCCGCCCAGGATGGTTTTCACCCCTTGCTCCCGGAATCGGTCCGCGATCCAGAAGGCCCGGTCCGCGTTGTAGGTCTGGCAGGTGAGGCCCGCCAGGTCCACGGGGGAGAAATCGAGGGCCTCCACGTTCTCGTCGTTCACGGAAACATCCGCGTAGGGGGCCAGTTCGGCCCCCACCACGGGCATGCGGAGCTGGCGGTACCGGGGGATGGCGATGGCGGGCTGGACCAGGCGAACCGAAGGCATGGCGAATCCCAGGGGGAGGGGGAGATTCGGGGCAGGAAGTCCTGAATCCAGAATCCCTGCCGGCTTATCCCTTCAACCGCAGCATCCACTGGAGGCGGCCCTTTTTGGCGGACAGGGCGGCCTCGGGGCAGATCTCCATGCAGCAGAAGCAGCGGATGCACTTCTTGTAGTCGAACCGCGGCGCCCGGCCGCCCTCGGAAGCCCGAGAGATGGCCCCGGCCGGGCAGGTGCGCTGGCACTGGTAGCAGAGCACGCACTTGTCCAGGTCCGGCTCGGGCCGCTCCACGAACCAGTTTTTGAAGGTCTTGGAGGTGATCGGCCATCCCACGCCGCCGTAGATCTCCCGGCTGGGGGGCGCGAAATCCTTCATTTTCAGGTCTTCGATCCGGTCCCCCACAACCTCGATCTCATCCGGCGAGGACACCCCGAAGGGCCGGGTGAAACCCCGGGTCAGGGTCAGAACCTTGTCCGGGCTCAGCCCTGCCACGGAGACGGCGGTCCAGTCCAGGGCCAGGCCGTCCTCGCTGGCCAGGACCGCGTCCATGCGCCGGGCCGAACCGCTGGGCCCCGGCCCCTCGCCCTCCATGGCCAGGACCGCGTCCATGATGTGCAGAAGCCGCCGGGGCTCGGAAAATCGCTGGTTCACCGCGCCATAGAGGTCCAGGAGAAAGTCCGAGAATTCCGTGACCGAAGGCAGGCGCATGTGCATTCGGGACTTGCGCAAGCCCGGGATCACCCCGAACAGGTGCTTCACGGAGCCGGAAACATAGGTGAAGGCGTGGGTCTTGAACTTGGGCAGGTTCACCAGGATGTCCACGTCGAATAGCGCGGCAGCCACCTCGATGGACTTGTAGAGCAGGGCCTGGTCGTAGTGCAGGGGCCTCACCGGCTCCATGTTCGCCACCGGAATGCCCAGGCTGTTCACGATTTCATCGTAGCCCACCCGGCGGATGGTAGAATCCAGGGAGAAGAAGTTGGGGCACTCCATGAGCACAGGCATGCCACCCGCCTCCAGGACCACCTGGGCCGCGGCCCGGAAGAACTCCGGGTGGGTGATGACCGCCCGGTCCGGGGAAAAGGGCATGAGGAGGTTGGGTTTGAGCCCCACCCGGAGGCCGGAGAAAAGGGAAAGGTCGAACCCGATGAGGGAAAGGGCCGCGCGGATGCGGTTTTTCAGGAGATCGTTCTCGTAACCCGCGCAGTGGAGAAGCGCCACCTTGGTCATGGATCACTCCTTGAAGGGGCATTTTCTTCTTTATCCCTGTTTTGCCCTGCGCTGTCCAGGGCGTCCGGGCCCAGGAACAGGAGCACGGCATCGGCCAGAACCCGGTCGAAGTCCGTTCCGGACTCCGGGGCCCGGGGCGCGGAGAGGGTCACCCGGGCAATCCCGGTTATGAGGCTCCAGAGTACGGGCACGGCCCGGGACGGGGGCAGGCCCCGGAGAAGGGGGGCCAGGGCCGGGGCCGCGAGGAACCGTTCCAGGAGAGAAAGAATTTCCCCCAGCACTCCCCGAAGCTCTTCGATCATCTCCAGGGGCACGTTTTCGTAAGCGCCCCTGGGTCCGGGGGCGAACCGCACCGCGTCCAGGTGCCGGCCGCAGGCGAGGTAATAGTCCCGGTAATCCGTTGCCATGGCCTTCAGGGCGGCCGCCGGGCCGGAGCCCGGTTCCTGCAATGCCAGGCGGTCCCGGAGGGCGGAAAGCCGCTGGATGAGGATGAAGCAGAAAAGCTCCTCCTTGGTTTTGAAATACATATAGATGGAGCCAACGGAAAGCCCGGCAATCCTGGCCACGTCCCGCACCGTCACTCCTTCAGGTCCCTTTTCCGCCAGAAGCCCTTCGGCGATGTCCGCCAGGGCTTGCCGGCGATCTTCCCGTTCCCTGGCTTTCAGTGCCTCAAAAGGCTTGGGGGCCATGGCCTCTTCCTCGGTGCCTTCCGGGTTTTTTCGGGAGGGGCATTTTTTTTCTTGACGGCTATGAACATTGTTCATTAAAGTGAACCATACTCAAAACGGCGAACCATGTCAAGGGGTTTGTCGCGAAAGGAGGGCAGCGTGGTTCCTGATTACGATCCCCGGCTCCTGGCGGTTCGGGAGGAACTCTCCCGCCTCACCCTGGCATGGGCCCGGGACAAGGCCCTGGACGCGGACAAGGCGAAAACCCTGCGCCGTCGGGCCGCCTCCCTGAACCACGCGCGCTATTTCGCAAACATTCCCCTCTATCGCCGCATCTGCGAACGGGCCGGGGTCACGGAAGCCGAGCCGAAATTCGCCACCCTGGTGGCGGACCTCATGGCGCCGGACGACATTTTCAAGTCGTATCCCCAGCGCCTTTTGGACGAGGGCGACTTTTCCGCCATGAACCGCTGGGTCTCGGAGGTCTCCACCCTGGACCTGCCGGAGGAGGCCGGGGCCCACGCCACCCTGGACGACTGGGTGGAAAGCCTGGCCGGCCGGGGCGCGCATCTGGTCTTTTCCTCGGGCACATCCGGGGCCATGTCCTTTGTGCCCCGGGACGCCCTGACCTGGGACGCCTTCACCCGCATGCCGTTTTTGTACGTGCCCTTTGTCCTGGCCGACCGGGGCGTGCTTCCGGGGTGGAAGGCCTTCCTGGCCCGGGGCCTGGCCAGGTTCCTGTCCCCGGAACGGCTCCTGGACGCCTTTTTCAAGGTGGGGCTCCGGGACTTCGACGGCTTTTTCTGCAACTTCTCTGGCGGCAACCAGGGCATCCAGCTCGTGGGCCAGAAGATCGGTGCCATGTGCGGTAAAGCCCATTTCCTCTACGACACCCGTATGTCCGCCACGGCGGTCCGGGCCATTGTCCGGGGCCCGGCCACGGAGAACGACGCCCGGCTCATGGAGGAGTTCCTGGCCACCACGGTGCACGACAAGGAAGCCAACTACGAGCGCCTCATCCGGGAGATGCGGGACTCGGCCCGCCGGGGGCGCAAATGCATCCTCTTCGGCACGCCGTACCTGCTTTTGGAGATCTGCGAACGGGTGGCCGCAGGCGGCGCTCTCAAGCTCCCCAAGGGCTCCAACGTGGTGTTCGGCGGCGGCTGGAAATCCTTCACCGGCGAACGCATCCCCGAGGCGGAGCTTTTGGCCGTGCTTTCCGAGACCTTCGGCATCGAGCCCATGGCCGTGTGCGAGGGTTACTCCATGACCGAGATCCAGGCCCTGATGCTCAAATGCCCCCACGGCTTGTACCACGTGCCGCCCCACCTGGAGGTGGTCCTTTTGGACGAGGGCCTGAACGCCATGGACGAGACGTCCACGACGGGCATCCTGGGCGTCCTGGACCCCTTTGCCGGAAGCTACCCGGGTTTCCTGGTCACCGGCGACTCGGTGCGCATGGCCTCCGGTCCCTGTGCCTGCGGGCGTCCCGGCCTGGCCATCGCCCAGGTGGAACGCAGCCCCGGCCGCGAAGTAAAAGGCTGTGGCGGCATCATGGCCAAGGTGAATGCGTAGGATAAGAGGAGGACACCATGGGCGTTGAACCATCCAGGGATTTCAAAGGCCGGGCCATTGGGGCCATTTGCCGCGAACTGGACCTCCTTAGGGTGGACCGTGACGGGATCATGCGGGTTCCTTTCCTCATCAAGGGAGATCTGCGGGTGCCGCCCAGGGTGGATGTGGGGGAGATCCGCCGGTCCTTCGAGGTCCGGGATCGGGCTGCCGGGATAGGGGCATCCGGAGTGACCCACGCCTGGGCGGGCGGGGCCCAGGTCCTCCGGGAGCCGGTCATTGACCGCAAGACCTTTGCCGCCACGGGACGCTTCCGGTACACCGTGCTTCCCGTGTTCACGGCCCCGGAGGTGGTGGAGCCGGACGTCCTGCGCCTGTCCCGGGAACTGTTCAACCTGCCGTTCGGCCAGGTCCTGGATTACGTGGGGGCCCTGGGCCGCGCGTTGTCAGACGGCCACGACTTCGTGAGCCAGGTGGCGGACGCCACCCGGGACACGGCGGAACTGGCCGACCTTTGGCATGACGCGGGTTTCGCCTCCCTGGCCCTGCTCCTGGACCCGGACACGGTTCGGGACATGGTGGATCGGGACCTCTGCTCCTGGGGCATCCCCGGGAGCAGGTTCCTGGACGCCTGGACGCCCCTCCCCGGGGCCTCGGTGCTCCCCGCGCCGGTGAACCTGGCCGCTGGCGAGGTGTTCGCGGCCCGGGGATACGCCTGGGCCCCCCGGTCCCCGAAAATGCGGGCGTACCCCACCCGCCAGCTCCACATCACCGCTGGCAACGCCCCCCAGATACCGTTCTTCTCCGCCCTCCGGGCCCTGGCCACCAAATCCGCCGCCGTGGTGAAATCCCCCCAGGGCGCCACCATGCCCGGCGCGCTCCTGGCACTCGCCGCCGTGGCCTCCGCCCCGGACCATCCCCTGACGAAAAACCTCTCCATCGTGTACTGGCCCGGCGGGGACAGGGCCGTGGAGGACGCCTTCTTCGCTCCGGGGGCCTTTGACCGCATCGTGGTGTGGGGCGCGCCGGATTCCGTGCTATCGGTCAAGGAACGGGCCGGGTTCACCAAGGTCCTTTCCTTCAACCCCCGGTTCGGCATGAGCCTGATCGGCCGGGAGGCCCACGGGCCGGATCTCCCCCTGGTGGCGGCCCGGGCCGTGTGCGATTCCCTGGTGGCCAACCAGAAGGCGTGCATAGCCTCCCAGGTCCACTACGTGGAGGGCACGGACCAGGAGGTGGACGCCTACGCCCAAGAGGTCCGGAAGGCCCTGGCCGCCTTTGACGCCCACGCGCCCAACTACATTCCCCCCGTGCTCCTGGGGGAGTTGAAGCGCCTCATGCGGGGCGTATTGGTGTCTGCGGACTGGCTACTGAACCAAAAGGACGGGGCCTTCTCCTCGGGCGTGGTGGTGAGCCGCGAGGCGTTCCCCATCCTCAAGCACCCCATGTGCCGCCTGGTGGTGGTGCGCCCCGTGGCGGACCTGGCCCAGGCCGTGGCCTATATGCACCCCGGCGTGTCCACCGTGGGCATATACCCGGAGGCCCGGCGTCTGGAACTCCGGGACGCCATTGCGGCGGCAGGGGTGAGCAACGTGCTGCCCCTGGGCCAGGCCGGGTCCGGATTCGCGGGCCAGAGCCACGACGGCATGATGGCGTTGACGGAACTGGTGGATTGGAAAAACGGATAGCTCAACAGAAAGGGAACCTCCATGGATTCCGCCCGGCAAAAGGACCAAGAGACGAGCCCCCTTTTCAGCCCCCTGCCCATCGGCCGCCTGACCGCCTCCGGACGGCTGTGCAAGACCGCCACCTCCGAGACCCGGTCATCGGAAGACGGCTTTGTCACCGACGAACTCCTGGAGTTCTACGAGCCCATGGCCCGGGCCGGTACGCCGATGGTGGTCACGGGAAACCTGTATGTGAGCGTGGAGGGCAAGAGCACGTATCGCATGTGCGGCGCGGACAACGAGGACAAGGTACCGGGGCTGGCGCGCTGGGCGGACCTGGTGCACTCGGGCGGGGGGATCATCTTCGGCCAGATCAACCACTGCGGCCGCCAGGTCATGGCAAAAGGCATGGGGCTCGAGTCCGCCGTGTCCGCCTCGGATGTCCAGGAAAAGGTCATGGGCACCAAGCCCCGGCCGTTGACCACTGCCGAAGTGGGCGGGGTCATCGCGGACTACGTGAACTCGGCCCGGATATGCCAGGCCGCGGGCTTTGACGGGGTCCAGATCCACGCGGGCCACGGGTACCTCATCAACCAGTTCCTCACCCCCTACACCAACCGCCGCACGGACGCCTATGGCGGCAGCTTTGTGAAGCGCATGCGCCTGCTCCTGGAGATTTACTGGGGCATCCGGAAAACCTGCGGCGAGGATTTTTGCATCATCATGAAGATCAACGGCGCGGATTACCTCCCCGGCCGTCAGGGGCTGTCCACGGCCCAGCTTGTCACGGTGGCAAAAATCCTGGAAGGGGAGGGCCTGGACGCGGTGGAGGTCACGGTGGGGCACTACGAATCCGGGTTCCCCATGATCCGGGGCAGCTTCGGTGATTTCTTCGAGGGCATGATCAAAGAGGGCCTCGGGGATCAGCTCCCCTGGTTCCGGCGTATGGGGGTGACCTACTTCCGCCACCCCATTGCCTGGTGTTTTGACCACCTGTGGCCTGCCGAGGAAGGCTTCAACCTTGAATACGCGCGGAAATTCAAGGCGGCCCTGAACATTCCGGTCATCTGCGTGGGCGGGTTCATCAACCGGGAAAGCATGGAAAAGGCTATCCGGGAAGGCTCTTGCGACGCCGTGTCCGTGGCCCGGGCCATGGTGGCGGACCCGTACCTCTACCGGCACCTCCAAGAGGGCGTCAAAGGCCCCCAATGCACCTTTTGCAACGCGTGCATCGCCCGGGCGGGCCGCCTCCCTCTGGACTGCTTCGAGCCGGACGTGCGCCGGGAAAAGGACGCCATGTTGAAGGAGGAAAGATGAGGGATAAAGGATGAGGGGGGGCGGGATAGGGTTCTCTAAGCCCCCGTGACCCCCTCATCCTTCATCCCCTTCCCCTTTCCCCACCCCCCTTGCCATCCGCCCGCCATTCTGATTGTATGCGAAAAAATCCCCCAACAAAGGCGAATCCCCATGCCGCTGGACAAATCCGCCCTTTCGCGTCTTGCTGACGTTTTGGGCAAGGACAATTTGTGGACCGATGAGCCCCGGCGGCAGTGCTATGCCTACGACGCGGCCGGGGGGAGGCATCTTCCCGACGCCGTGGCCCTTGCCATAGATGAGGACCAGGTGGCCGGGGTGATCCGCCTGGCCAACGAGAAGGATTTCCCCGTGGTGCCCCGGGGCGCGGGCACGGGCATGACCGGCGGGGCTGTGGCGGTTTCCGGGGGGCTGGTCCTGTGTCTTTCCCGCATGGACAGGATATTGAACATCGACGCTGCCAATCTGGTGGCGGACGCGGAGCCCGGGGTGGTCACGGGGCATTTCCACCGAGAAGTGGAAAAGCTGGGCCTGTTCTATCCCCCGGACCCGTCCTCGTCCGGGTATTCCACCCTGGGAGGCAACGTGGCCGAGTGCGCGGGCGGGCCCCGGGCCGTGAAATACGGCGTCACCCGGGACTGGGTCCTTGGGCTTCGGGCCGTCACCGGCGCGGGGGAGGTCATCCGCACGGGGGTGCGCACGGCCAAGGGCGTGGTGGGCTACGACCTCACCCGCCTTTTGGTGGGCTCCGAGGGCACCCTGGCCGTGGTGACCGGGATCACCCTGCGCCTGACGCCCCTTCCCTCGGCTGTTCGCACCGTGACGGCCGTGTTTGACCGCATGGCGACCGCGACTGCGGCCGTGGCCCGGGTGTTCGCGGCCGGGATCGTGCCCCGGGCCATGGAGTTCATGGACCAGGCATCCCTGAAGTGCGCGGAGGAGGCCATTCACGCGGGCCTGCCCGTGGACGCCGGGGGAGTGCTCCTGCTGGAGGTGGACGGAACAGCCACGGAGGCGGACCGGGAGGCCCAACGGCTGGCCGAAGTCTGCCGGGAGGCCGGGGCCCGCCAGGCCACGGCCTCAGGGGGGCCGGAAGCAAAAAAGCTCTGGGAGGCCCGGAAGGCCATTTCCCCGGCCCTGTTCCGCTACGGCCCCCATAAGATCAACGAGGACATCGTGGTGCCTGTGACCAGCATCCCGGAGATGGTGGAGACGGTGGAGCGCCTGGCCGAGGAAACCGGCCTCACCATGGTGTGCTTTGGCCACGCCGGGGACGGGAACATCCACTTCAACATCATGCTGGACAAGAACGACCCCAAGGCTTTCGCCCAGGCCGGGGAAGCCATCAGGAAGGTTTTCGAAAAGGTCCTTTCCCTGGGGGGCACCCTTTCCGGGGAGCACGGGGTGGGCATCACCAAGTCGCCCTTTGTGTCCATGGAGATTTCCGGCCCGGAGATCCGCCTCATGCGGGCGGTGAAGGATGTTTTCGATCCCCGGGGCATCCTGAATCCGGGAAAGATATTCCCTCCGGGCTCTTGAACGGGCTGTTCCGGTGTTCCGGTCATTTACCGGGTGGAAGAAAATCCTTGCCAACCTCCCGGCCCCCGGTTTATGAGCATTAGGTTTGGGGGAGTGCCATCGTCCGTCCGGTGGGCGGGAATGGCAGGGTTTTCTGCTAGTTTCTGGTTTTTTCCCATCTTTCTTCATTTGCGGCAGGACAAAAATGGCAAGCGCCGGGCGGCGGCAACCCGGGAAGGGGCAAGGAGATTCCATGGCAGACATGAAAGGCAAACGCGTGCTCATCACCGGAGCGGCCCACGGCATCGGCCGGTCCCTCTGCGATCAGTTCGCCAAGGAGGGTTGCATCCTGGTGATGACGGACATCACGGCAGAGGCCCTGGAAAAGGCGGCCGACGAGCTGCGCACGGGCGGAATCAAGGTGCACAGCTTCGTGGTGGACGTATCCAAGCAGACCCAGGTGGAAAAGCTCGCCGCCGATGTGGTGAAGGAGCTGGGGGGCCTGGACATCCTCATCAACAACGCCGGCATCGGGCACAACGGCGAGATTGTGGAGACGCCCCTGGCCACCTGGAAGAAGCTCATGGACGTGAACTTCTGGGGGCCCCTCTACCACATCTACGCCTTCCTGCCCCACATGATCCGCCAGGGTTCGGGCCAGATCGTGAACGTGAGCTCCGGCCAGGCCTTCTTCCGCCTGCCCACCTGGGGTCCTTACGCCATCATCAAGCTGGCCCTGGGCGCCTTCTCCGAACTGCTCCGCATAGAGTTGAGGAAGTTCGGCATCCAGGTGACCACCGTGTATCCCTACATGGTCAACACGGGGTTCTACAAGGACGTGGAGGCCGGGTCCCTGGGCACCAAGCTCTCCATGGCCCTGTTGCCCCTCTATTCCCAGACGCCCCAGCGGGTGGCCAGGATCGTTTTCAAGGCCGTGAAGAAAAAGAAGTCCATCGAGATGGTGAACGTCCTGAATGGGGTGGGCAAGCTGTCCCGGGTCTTCACCCCCGTGTCCAACATCGTTTCCGCTGTCACCCTGATGGCCATGGGCAAGGACGTGGAAGCCCTGAAAAAGGAAATGGATTTGAAATAGGCCTGGCGCACGAGGTTTCTTTTCACGGGAAGGAAGGCATTTCATGGGACGGATCGCTGAGTTGAAGAACATGATCGGGGAAGGCCGGGTGGGCTTTTCCATGGACGAGGTCATGAGCGGGAGCCACCAGTTCGAGCCCGGCATGGGCCCTCCCGGGCGGCACCCCTTCGAATTCCGGGTCACCTGGGGCCCCAGGAACATGGCCAAGTGGGCGAACCCCTTGAACGAGGAGTTCATGACCCAACCCCTGGAGGGCACGGTGACCGTGGGGGGCATGTGCTACCGGGTCCCCTGCAAGGGCACCCTGGAACTGGCCTATTTCACCGAGGGCAAGATCCGCTACACCTTCGAGGTTTCCGTGGAAGGCAAGGACTACCACTTTGTGGGAGAGAAGGTGAACATCCGCCCCTGGAACCTCCCGGTTTCCCACACCACCTGCTTCGGCACCCTGGTGGAAAAGGAAACGGGTAAGCTGGTGTCCCGGTCCGTGACCTTTTTCAAGCTCTGGCGGACCCCCACCTTCCTGGCCAGCCTGCGCTTCGCCTGATCTCTCCGCAGGCCCTGATGACCCAGGCCGGCCCCCAGGGGGGGGGCCGGCCTTTTGTTTTCTCCCCCCGGGACCCTTTTCGCAAGCCTTGGCTCCTGCCCGTCCCGCTTCCGCGCACAGGTCCGCCATGCCCGCGCCATTGCCTCCACCTTCCCTCTTCATCTGTTTCCGTTTTTCATGGGCTCCTTCCAGGCCTTCCAGGTTTTTTTGGGCAAGCCCCCCCCCCCGGGGTTTTCGTTTTCCATCGCCGCTATTTTCTTGTATTTGGGTAGGTGAATGCAGGCCGGGATCGCCTCTGGCAACCGGGCCCGGGAGGGGACGGCATGGACGGTTCAAGGTATTGGGTTTTCGGGCCCTTTTTCCAGGGGGCGGAGTTTGTCCTGGACGAAGCCCGGGATCTGGCCCGGAAAATTCCCGTGATCCTGAAACGGCCCCTGACCTGGGACAGCCAGCTGTGTCTCCTTCTGAAGAACGAATACGAGGCCGGCCGGGATCTTTCCCTGGAGGGCGTGGTCCGGGTCCTGGACCATTTCGAGGACAGCCGGGGCCCGGTGCTTGTCCTGGAGAACTTCGGAGGATTTCCCCTCCCGGCCATCCTGATGAAGGGGCCTCTCGATCCGGACCGGTTCTTCCGGGTGGCCCTGGAGGCTCTGGCCGTGGTGGAACGGCTCCACGCCCTGGGAATCTCCCACAACAATCTTTCCCTGGAATCGGTGCTGGTCAAGGAGTCCAACCTCCAGGTCAAGCTGGCGGGAATTCTGCCCCCGGAGCCTGGGCCGGAAAAGGGTCCCGCAAGGGACCTCCTTGCCATGGGCCGCCTGCTTTATATCCTGTTCACCAGCCGGGAGCCCCCTCTGGAGGACCCGAGACTGGTCCGGGAGAAAACGCCTCTGAGCCAAGTCCTGGCGGTGGTGGAAAAGGCGGCCTCCCCGGTCCGGCGGTACCACAGCCTTGCGGGGCTGAAGGCGGATCTGGTGCGCTGCTGGCGGGAGTGGGAGGAGAACGGCCGGGTGGCGGCCTTTGAACCCGGGCTGGAGGATCTGGCGGAATCACTCCGGCCGCCCTCCCGGCTCTACGGGCGGCATAGGGAGACCGCAGCCCTGGAGAGTGCTTTTGCGGGGGCCTGCCAGGGAGGCCGAAGCCTGGTCCTGATCTCGGGGTACAGCGGGGTGGGCAAGACGGCCCTGGTCCGGGACTTTGCCCGGCAAGTCCGGGAACAGGGCGGCCTGTTTATCCAGGGAAAGTGCGGCCAACAAGGCCATGACGCGCCATCGGCCCCCCTGGTGGAGGCCCTGGGGGATCTGGCCCGGCAGGCCGCCGGACTGGGGGACTCCTGGCGGGCCGGTTTCCGGGAGCGCTTTGTGGAGGCCCTGGGCAGGGCAGGGGGCGTCATCACCTCCATCCTCCCCGAGTTGGAGGTTCTGGTGGGCCCCCAGCCCCCCTTGGACGCCCTTCCTCACCAGGAACAGGGGAACCGCTTCCTGTGGGCAGCCCAAGCGTTCGCATCGGTCCTGGGGACGCCGGAAATGCCCTTGGTTCTCTTTCTGGACGATCTCCAGTGGGGCGATGCCTCCCTTTTTGCGTGGATCAATCTTCTGGTGGGGAATCCCAAGGTGGGGCACTTTCTCCTGGTGGGAGCCTTTAGGGACAACGAAACCCCGGACGACCATCCCCTGTGGGCCAGCCTGCCAGACCTGAAGCAAGCCGGCCAGACTCCTTTGACCTTGCCCCTTTTCCCCCTGGAGCGGGAAAGCACCCGCCAGATGGTGGCGGACATGCTGGGCCGGGACACGGAAATCTGCCAACCCCTGGCCGACCTTTGCCATGACAAGACCTCGGGCAATCCCCTTTTTCTGGGCCAGTTCCTCTCGGACTTGGAGGCGGAAGGCCTGTTGCGCCACGACAGGCAGAGGAGTCGTTGGGCCTGGGATGCGGAGGCCATAGGCGCTCTGACGCCCATCCACGATGCGGGGCCGCTGGTGGAGGGACGCATTCAGCGGCTGGGCTCCCTGGCCAGGGAGACCCTTTTGGCTGCGTCCTGCCTTTCCGGGAGTTTCGACGCGGAAAAACTCTCCACCCTTACGGAACGGGACCTGGACGGTATCAGCCGGGATTTGTCCCAGGCCCGGGGCGAGGGGCTCCTGAGGCAGGCGGACCCCAGTCCAGGCTACGGCCTGCCCGGGTTCCTCTTTTCCCACGACGCCATCCAGAAGGCGGCTTATGGTATGCAGGAGCCCGGCCTGGCCGCCCGGCGGCATTTGGCGCTTGCCTGCCTGGGAAAGGACCCCGGCGATCTGGCCCCCGGCGAGGTCTTCGAATGGGCGGGGCATGCCAACCGGGCCCGGGAACTCATCTGCGAACCCGGGGACCGGAAAAGGGCGGCCGTCCTGAATCTCACCGCCGCCCGGCTGGCCGCCTCCCGTTCCGCCCACCAGGCAGCCCGCCTGTACCTGGAGGAGGCCATGGCCCTTCTGGGCCCCGGCGCCTGGAGCGAGGAATACGCCCTGGCCCTGGAAATCCACACCCGGGCCGCCCGGGCAGCCTTTAGGGAAGCCCGTTTCGACCTCATGGAACGCTGGGCCGAGGAGGTTCTGGAGAACAGCACGGACATTATGGGACGGGTTCCCGCCTGCCAGGTGCTGTTCCAGGGATACTTTGCCCAGGAACGCATGGCCGAGGGCGTGGATGCCGCCCTGGCTCTCTTGGGAGCTCTGGGGATTCGACTGCCCAGGAAGCCCAATGACCTGAATGTACTGTGGTGGGCCCACAAGGTCCGAAGGAAAATGGCGGGAAAAAGCCCGGAGGAAATCCTGACCGCTCCGGAGATGACCGATCCGGCGAAAAAGGCCATCATGGAAATCCTGGGGAACCTGCTTCTGAGCGCCTACCTGCTGGACCCCAAAATCTCGCTCATCTCCATGTTCCAAAGCGTGATTCTGAGCCTGGACCACGGCTGCGGCCCGGGGAGCGCTTCGGCCTTTTCCGGCTACGGGTTCATTCTGGCTGGTTTTGCCGGGGACCTTTCGGGGGGATACCGCATGGGCATGCTGGCCATGGACCTCATGAAGCGTTTTCCGGACCCCGGCTCCGTGGCCACGGTGATGCACAACGTGGAAACCTGTGCCCGCCCCTGGATCGAGCCCATAAGAAACAGTCCGCCCGGGCTTTGGGAGGGTTACCGCAAGGGGCTGGAAACCGGCAATTTTCACTACGCGGCCTTTTGCGCCTATTCATGGTCCTGCCTGAAGTTTTTCCAGGGCGAAACCTTGGGCACCCTTTTCCGGGAGATGTCCGAGATGGAGGAAAGCCTGGCAAGGATTGGCCAGGAGGTCGTCTGCCGTTACATCCGGCTCAATCTCCAGGTCGTGAGCATGCTCATGGGGCTTTCCCCAGGCCCCGGCGCGCTTTCCGGGGACACCTTTGAAGAGAGCGGAGAGGTTCACCTTCTGCAGGGGGACTGCATTGGGCTGTATGCGCTGGAATTCAACCGCATGTATGTGGCCCACTTTTTCGGGCGGTACCATGAGGCTGTTGCCCATTTCGAGAACTTACTGAAAAACAAGGACGGCGGCTCCGGGGCCCAGGTAGGGGTCCAAACCCATTATTTCGGAAGCCTGTCCATCCTGGCGGTAGTGGAGTCCCAAAGCTTCGGAAAGGCGAGGCGGGATCTGAAAAAGGTGAAAAAGAGCATGGGCCGGCTGGAACATTGGGCCTCCCATTGCTCCCAGAACCACCAGCACCGATATGACCTCGTTCGGGCCCGCTACCTCCAGGTCCTGGGCCGGACTGGCGAGGCTGAAAACCTGTACGAATCAGCGGCCGCCCGGGCCGCCAAAAACGGTTTCATCCAGGATGAGGCCATGGCCTGCGAACTGGCGGGAAAGTTTCACCTCCAAAACGGGGATAAGCCCCAGGGTCTGATCTTCCTGGAAAGAGCCCGGAGCCGCTACCTGACTTGGGAGGCCCACGCCAAGGTCCGCCAGCTAGATGATCAGTTCGGCCGCCTGTTCTGAAAGGTTCGCCCCCCCATGTTCAAACCGGCCCAACCCCGCCCGCCGCGCCTGGAGACAGGCCCTGAGCGCTAAGCAAAGACGGTTGCAATCCCCGGGACGCAGTGGTAAAAACGCCTCTTCAAACCGCCGTCCAACCGGCACGCCCCCGTAGCTCAGTGGATAGAGCAATGGATTCCTAATCCATGCGCCGCAAGTTCGATTCTTGCCGGGGGCACCAGTAAAAACAGATAGTTAGCCAAGATGTCCGAAAGGGCCTCTTGGCTTTTTTGGCATTTGGTCCCCACTCTATCCCCACTTTTCAAAATCCAAGGCCCCCACTGTAACTTCCCGTCAGGTTTTTGGTCGGCAAATTCCAGGCGAGACTATTACGGGGAGCATATTTCTTTTCCATTTCTCAACACCCCCAAACGAACCCAGAAATCGAGGTTTCTCGGCGTGGGGCAGCGAAAAGGGATAGAAACATTTTCCGACCCGAGTAATATGAGGGCGATAGCATGGGTAAAAACTCCGGGCCTCTCTTCCTGTGGGGGTGCCCACCTCTCCCCGCGCGTGTAATGATGTACGAAAACTCCCGCAGCCTTTCTCTTCACGCGCGTCTGTGGACGCCAATGGGTCAAGAATTTTTTTGGCCTGGCCGCACTCGCGATGTAATGTAAGCAAACTCCCCATCCCAGGCCGGACTGGCCTATTGGTGAATCAGGAAATCCCATGGAACACCTTGGTTTCATTGAATTTCTCATCCGAAATCTGCAAGGTTCTGGAAGGAAAGCAACCTGAATCCTGTAAATTCCATTGCCACAAATATGTATTTTATCAAGCAATTTCAATGGGTAACCGATTTTCAGGACCGACTATATAGCTATACAGCAACGAACCTCTCCATGCCCGAGAAGGCCAGCACCTGGGGGTCGGCGGTCACCAGGGCCAGGCCTGCTCCGAACTGCCGGGCCATTTCCACGGCCCGGGCTGTGGGGCGGGAGATGCTCACCAGGACGCCCACCCGGGCGATGCAGGCCCGGCGCACCGCGTCCTGGTTGATCCGGCAGGTGAGGACCACGGCCCGGGCCTCAGGGAGCCTGCCCCGGAGAAACGCTTGGCCCAGGGCCTTGTCCAGGGCGTTGTGCCTGCCCACATCCTCGCCGCGCCCCAGAACTTCCGCCTTCTCCCCCATGACCAGGACCGCGTGGGCGCTCCGGGTGGCCCGGTGCAGGGCCTGGGACTCGGCCAGGAGCCGGGTCATTTCCACCAGTTCCTCCCCGGAGAAGGGCAGGAACCGGGGAGGCGGGACGGGCAGCCGGCAGGAGATGAGCGGATTTTCCAGAAGATCCGCCCAGACCGTGTCCGGGTCCCGTGCCGGGTCCCAGCGCACTGCCGCGAGATCCGCAGGCTCGGCCACCAGGCCCTCCCCCAGGAGGATGCCCGCAGCCAGGGACAGCTCCTCCCCCGGGGTCCGCAGGGTGCGGCGCACCGAAAAATCGGGAAGCCGGATCTCCATGGCGCGTTCGGTGATGAGCCTCAGGCGCTCCGTCCTGGGTTCCCCGTGAATATGGGCAGCCTCGTAAATCCTGGTGGCATCCGGGTGCATTTTTCCCCCATTCTTTCCCGATTTATTTCAGGTGGGATTCCACCAGTTCCCCGACAGCCGGGACGGCCTGGGCCACGTTTTTTATGGCCATGCCCCTCAGGCGGTTGTAGGTGCCGGTCACGGCCCGCTTGTCTGTCTGCTCCACCATCTGGTCCGTGACAGCCAAAAGGTCCTCAGCCACCTGGCCGGACCGGTCGGAAAGCCAGGCAGAAAAATTCTGGCCCGGGGCGGCGGCTTCGTATTCCGTGTAATGACCGTCCAGAACCTGGGCGAAGTGTGGCAAAAGACCCTTCATGGCCTCGGTGACAATGCCCGGGCGCACGGCCCGGAAGGCTTTGTACCCCGCCTTGATCATCAGGCCCGAGGCCCCCTTTTTGGAAGCCACCTCGCTGTTCACCAGTTTCAGGCAGTCCGCCAGCACAGCCTGTTGGTTGTTTTCATCCAAAAGCCTGTTCAATACCTTGCCCATCATCCCTCCCGGCCCCGGCCATGCGGGGTTATTTGCCTTATTTGCCTTATTGTGCTCGTTACCCGCCAGCGGCAGGGTCGTTCGTCTCCTCGTCCGGCGGCCCGCCCGTATAATCGCGGGGATTGGACCGGCCCAGGGAGCAAAGGATTTCATAATGAATGGTGCCGGCCTTTTGGGCCAGCTCGTCCGCCCGGATTTCATCCCCGCCCTGCTCCCCCAAAAGAACGGCCTCGTCCCCGGCCGTCACCCCGGGGATTTCCGTCACATCGGCCATGGCGAGGTTCATGCAGATGTTTCCCACCAGAGGGGCCCGGCATCCCCGGATGAGGACCTCTCCCCGGTTGGACAGTCTCCGGAAAAGCCCGTTGGCATACCCAACGGGCAGGGTGGCCAGGACCGATTTTTTGCTGGAGGTGAAGGTCGCGCCGTAGCTCACCGTGGCGCCCGGGGGCACGGTCTTGACAAAATGCACCCGGGTGGAAAACCGCATCACAGGCAAAAACCGCTCCGCCCCGGCAAGCCCCGGCCCAGGCATGCACCCGTAGAGGCCGATGCCGGTCCGCACCATGTCCAGGGGCAGGGAGAGGCGGTTCAGCACCCCGCCTGTGTTGGAAACGTGCACCAGGGGCGGCCGGACTGGAAGTTCATCCAGCACCCGGGCGAAAAGTTCTTCCTGTCTCCGGGTGAGGGGGTGGTCCGCTTCCTCGGACACGGAAAAGTGGGAGAACAGACCTTCCACCGCGAGCCCGGGCAGGGCGGCGGTTTCCCGGCAAAAGGCGGTTGCCTCGCTGGCCGGAACCCCCAGGCGGCCCATGCCTGTGTCCACCTTCACATGCACCCGCGTGGTCATCCCGGCTTCCACCGAGGCCCGGGAAAGGGCCCGGGCGGCTTCGGAGGTGAACAGGGCCAGGGAGGCCCCGGACTCCACAGCTTCCGGGGCCTGGTCCGGCCGGACTCCTTTTAAGACCAGAATGGGGGTCGTGAATTCATGCCCGCGCAGGAGCCGGGCCTCGTCCAGATCAAAGACCCCGAAGAAATCCGCGCCTTCCCTCTCCAGGACCCGGGCCGCTGGGATCATGCCGTGGCCGTAGGCGTCGGCCTTGACCACGGCCAGGACCCGGACCCCGGGGCCGGCGGCCTCCCGGATGAGCCGGAAGTTTTCCGCCAGGCGGTCCAAACGGATTTCAAGGCGAATGTCGGTCATGGGCGGTCCCTTTTACCCTGTTGGAAACGATGTAACACACGGATGGGCCCCTGGCAATTTTCGTGGTCCGTGCGGTTTGCGTTTGGGCGGTTCTTGGGGTAGAAAGAAAGCTTGTCAACCTGCCTCTGGACAAAGGATTTTCGAAAATCTTGATGGATCCCGAAAAAAACCGGATTCCCGAAAACGTGAAATCCGTGCATCTGACCGCCGTATGCGGCACGGGCATGGGTTCCCTGGCCGGGCTTCTGGCGGACGCAGGCCTTTCCGTCACCGGAAGCGATGAAAACGTGTATCCGCCCATGAGCACGTTCCTCGCGGAGAAGGGCATCCCCGTGAGCCTGGGATTCTCCCCGGAGAACGTGGCCCACCGGCCGGACCTGGTGGTGGTGGGAAACGCCATCTCCCGGGACAACCCCGAGGTGGCCGGCATCCGGGACCTGGGGCTTTGCTACTGCTCCTTTCCCCAGGCCATGGCGGCTTTTTTCGCCAACCAAAAGGACCTGATCCTGGTCACCGGCACCCACGGCAAGACCACCACCACGGCCATCACGGCCTGGCTCCTCCACTCCGGCGGCATGGACCCCTCCTTCCTGGTGGGGGGTATCACCCAGGATTTCAACACCAGCCACCGCCTGGGCCAGGGTGCCCACATGGTCATCGAGGGCGACGAGTACGACTCGGCCTTTTTCGACAAGCGGCCCAAGTTCGTGCACTACGCCCCGTCCCGGGCCATCCTCACCAGCGTGGAGTACGACCACGCGGACATCTACCCGGACTTCGCCTCGGTGAAGGCGGCCTTCTCCGGTTTTGTCTCCGGACTTTCCGCTCAAGCCCTCCTGGTGCACCACGAGGACATGCCGGACGTGCTTTCCGGAGCCCGGTGCTGGAAGGTGAACTACGGCCAGCGCAACTCCAGCGTGTGGTCCCTGGGCAAGATCGAGGTCGAGCCGCCCTGGACCCGGTTTACGGTCCTGCGCCGGGGCCGGCCTTACGGAGATTTCCGCACCCGCCTCATGGGCCGCCACAACCTGGAGAACGCCTTGTCCGCCATCGCCGTGGCGGATGACGCAGGCCTGAACCCCGGGGCCATCGGAAAGGGTCTGGAGAGCTTTTCCGGCGTGAAGCGGCGCCAGGAGATCCGGGGAGTTGTGGCCGGGGTGACGGTCATGGATGATTTCGCCCACCATCCCACGGCTGTGCGGGAAACCCTGGCTGCGGTGAGGCCGTTTTTTCCGGGGCGGGTCATCGCCGTGTTCGAGCCCCGGACCAACACCAGTCAGCGCAAGGTTTTCCAGGACGCCTATCCCGGCGCCTTTGCGGACGCGGACCTGGTGTGCGTGGCCCGGCCGCCCCGGCAGCAGAAGATTCCCGTGGAGGAACGCTTTTCCTCCCAAAAACTGGCCGGGGATATTGCTGCTTTGGGCCGGGAGGCGCGTTTTTTCGACGAGACCCGGAAGATCGTGGAGTTCGTGGCCCGAACAGCCCGCTCCGGGGATCTGGTCATCGTCATGTCCAACGGCGGATTCGACAACATCCACGAAAAGCTCCTCAAGGCCCTGGAAAAAGGGGCCCCAGGAGAGGAACCCAGGAAGGACAGGGCCTCCGGGCCCGAGGAGGCAGGATCGTGAAAAAATCCATCCCCATTTTGGTGGCGGCGCTGGTTTTGCCCGCCCTCCTGGCGGGCTGCCTGGGCGGCAAGGCCGCGAAGCCCACGTTGAAGCAGGACTTGAAGACCGTTGCCAACAACCTGGGCATGGAGTTCGTGTATGCTCCGGCCGGGACGTTTTACATGGGCAGCCCGGAGGGCGAACCCGCCCGATACGTGGGGGAATCCCGCCACAAGGTCTCCCTGACCAAGGGATTCTACATCCAGACCACCGAGGTCACCCAGGGCCAATGGGAGGCGGTCATGGGGGACAACCCCGCCAAGTTTTCCGCGTGCGGGCCCGAGTGCCCGGTGGAAAACGTGTCCTGGGAAGAGATGATGGAGTTTATCCGCCTGGTGAATGAAAGGGAGAAAACCACCCGGTACCGGCTGCCCACGGAAGCGGAATGGGAATACGCCTGCCGGGCCGGCGGCAAGACGATTTTCGCCTATGGCGACTGCCTCACCTCGGAGTTCGCCAATTTCGACGCCCGCTGGCCCCTCCCCGACTGCTCCAAGGGGAACATGATAAACAGGACCCTTCCCGTGAAGAGCTTCCCCCCCAACGCCTGGGGCCTGTACGACATCCACGGGAACGTGTTCGAGGCCTGTGCGGACTGGTACGGCATGTACCTGATCGACCAGGACGAATCCGTGGCCGGCGAGGACACCCAGACCGTGTTGGACAAGATCCGCACGGATGGGAAGAAGACGAATGAGAAAAAGGAGAAGAAGACGCCCGACGAGGCCCTGGAGGTGGACCCCAAGGGCCCCGAGACCGGGGATCGCCGGGTTTTCCGGGGTGGCGCCTGGTCCTCGGACGCCAAGTTCTGCCGGTCCGCCCGGCGGAGCCGGTTCCCTCCCAGCCCGGGCAGCTACGTGCGGGGGCTGCGCCTGGTCATGGACGAATAACCGAGGGGACGGAGACATCTTGAAGAACCCATTGCGATACTTTGCGTGCGCCGCAGTCCTGATCCTGGTTGCGGCCTGCCCGGCCTGCATCCTGGACAGGACCATCGAAGGGGGATTTAACATTCTGGGAGCCATGAACGAGGAGCCTCCCCTCATCCGGCCGAAAAAAATGACCGCCAGGGACATGATCACCACGGAGCTGGTGAAGGATACCAATTCCGTGGGCATGGAGTTCGTGCTCATCCCCCCGGGTACCTTCACCATGGGCAGCAGCACCAATGAACTCCAAAGCCTCGGCAACGAGCTGGAGCACCAGGTGATCCTGACCCGGGCCTTTTACATACAGACCACCGAGGTGACCCAGAAGCAGTGGCTGGATGTCATGGGAAACCGGCCCTCCCAAGATATGGGCTGCGGGGACCAGTGCCCGGTGGAGAACATCTCCTGGAATGACGCCTTCGACTTCATCCAGCGCCTGAACCAGATGGAAAAGACCGAGAAATACCGGCTCCCCACCGAGGCCGAGTGGGAGTACGCCTGCCGGGCCGGCACCACGACCCCCTTTGCCTTTGGCAAGTGCCTCTCCACGGAAAACGCCAACTACGACGGCCGGTATCCCCTCCAGCGGGACATGATGGCCATGGCCAACGATTTGGACCCCAAGTACGTCTACCGTTGCGCAAAGGGGAAGAACAGAAATAAGTCCATCCCCGTGGCCAGCCTGGCACCCAACGCCTGGGGACTCTACGACATGCACGGAAACGTGGCGGAGTATTGCCAGGATTTTTATGCTCTCTATCCCGCAGAGGCCCAGACAGATCCCAAGAGCCCCATGGCGGGGGAGGGGCGGGTCCTGCGCGGCGGCTCCTGGGCCAGCGACGCCCGGTACAGCCGCTCCGCCTCCCGCCGGAGCGTGGACCAGGCGTCTGCCAACTACCTCCGGGGCTTCCGGGTGGTGATGGAACAGGAATAGAGCCGTTGTCAAAAATAGGGTCTTTTTGAAACACGGCCTGGGCCGGGCTCCTCCGTTTATTGAAGAGGGAACCCGGCCCGTGTGATTTCCCAGGCAACCCCGTTTCTTGCCTTCCTTCCCGTACCCGCAGGGTTCCGCTCATTCTTCCGTCCTCTTTCCCCTTGACTCCCGGCCCGGGTTTGGTTAACCCGTCTTCCCTATGGAGTTAACCACCCGCGCACAACTGTTGAAAGAACTCCGGGCCGCCGGATCGGCGGTTTCCGGGGAAGTGCTCAGCCAACGGCTTTCCGTGAGCCGGGTGGCCGTGTGGAAGCACGTCAAGGCCCTCCAGGAGAGGGGGTATCCCCTGGTCGCTTCCCCATCGGGGTACGTCCTGGCCGGGGGCGATGACTTCCTGTACCCCTGGGAGTTCGGCCCCCGGGAGGACCGCGTTCATTATTTCCCCGAGATTCCCTCCACCATGGACGAGGCCCGGAGGCAGGCCTTTTCCGGCTGCCCGGAGAACACCGTGGTCATTGCCGGGCGCCAGACCGCTGGCCGGGGCCGGCTGTCCCGCTCCTGGCACTCCGGGGAAGGGGGGCTCTGGTTCACCCTGGTCACCCGGCCCCGGCTTCCGGCCCTGTCCGCCTTCCGGGTGCTGTTCGCCGCCTCCGTGTGTCTGGCCCGCCTGCTGGAATCCGAGTGCGGCGTGCCGGCCCGGGTCAAGTGGCCCAATGACATCCTGGTGGAAGGGATCAAGGTCTGCGGCATGCTTTCCGAGATCCACGCCACAGGAGACCGGGTGGAACACCTGAACCTGGGGGTGGGTCTGAACGTGAACAACCGCCCTGAGGCCGAGGGCCGCCGGGTGGCCTCCCTGGCCGAGCTGGCCGGGCGGACCTTTTCCAGGAAATTCCTCCTGTCCGCCTTTCTGGACGCCTTTCTCCCCACCATCCCCTTCGTGGAGATCCGCGACGTCATGGGCCCCTGGCGTGAGTTTTCCGCCACCCTGGGCCAGGACGTCCGGGTGGCCACGGGCCGGGAGGAGGTGGAGGGCGAGGCCCTGGACGTGGACGAGCAAGGGGGGCTGGTGGTGCGCCGGCCCGGCGGGGACCTGGTGACCGTGACCTGTGGGGACTGCTTCCATCAGCCCCGGCAAAAGGATGAATGAGAGTGCCTCACTCCCCCGGGAGGAAAATCATGAAGAATCCCCGGGAAACCCCGGCACCGGGCCCGGCCCGGCCGTCCCTGGCCGCCTGGGGCTGGCCCGAAATCCGCACACCCCGGACCTCGCCTTCTCCCGGAGAGCCGCCTTTGTGATGATCCTGGTTCCTGTTTTCCTCCTTGCCCTGGCCCTGGTTCCCCGGGCCGTCTGCCCCCCCCGCCGCCCATCATTCCCTCCTCCTCCTGTTGAGGCATGGGAAGAAATCCCGCCTGTCCCCCTTTTTTCAAAGGGGATGACCCGGCTTGGGCCGCGCGCAAAAATCACCACCTTTCCGGCATTCGCTCCAACCTATCGAAAACGAACGCTTTCATTGAAGGTTGCACGATGGAGCCGTTCCCCCCCCCCAATCGGTTTGCCCGGTTTTCTTGTTTGGTGGAGAGGCAACAAGTCGTCATCCCGGCGAAGCTCGTCCCCCGCGAAAGCGGGGAGCCGGGAGCCAGGATATTTTTAACGCCCTGAAATAACAGGATTCCCGATTTCGCTGGAATGACGGATGGGGTGAATTCCGGATTTTTTGCATGACCATCCTGTTTGACACCGCGCCGCCCTCCCGGCATAGTGGCAAGCGATTTCATAGCCGAACCCCCGAGGGAGTATTTCGTGAAGATCATCATTGTGGGCGCTGGGCAGGTGGGTTTCAATGTGGCAAGCCGCCTGGCCACCGAAAACAAGGAAGTCGTGGTGGTGGACCGGGACGCCGCGGCCCTGAAACTGGTGTCCGAGCAGTTGGACGTCCAGACCGTGGAGGGCTCGGGGTCCAGCCCGGCCGTGCTCCAGGAGGCGGGCGTCCAGGCTGCGGACATCCTCCTGGCCGTGACGGACTCGGATGAAACCAACCTGGTGTCCTGCCTGTTCGCGGACATGCTCTCCCCGGCCACCAAAAAGCTGGTCCGCCTGAGAAACGATGACTACACGAACTTCGAGAACAACCTCAAGGAGCGCCCCCCTCACATCGACACGATCATCAACCCGGAGTTGGAACTGGTTCGCACGGTCCAGCGCCTTTTGGACGTGCCCGGCGCCGTGGACGTGGCCGAGTTCGCGGACGGCCGCTTAAAACTCATCGGCGTGCGCCTGGGGCCGGGGTCGCCCCTGGCGGGCAAGCACCTGTGGGAGCTTCCCCGGAAGACAGGAGGCTACGGATTCCTCATCGCGGCCATCGTCCGGGAGGAGGAACTCATCATCCCCACGGGCCGGGATGTGCTGAAAGCCGGGGACCTGGTCTATTTTGTCACGGAACAGAACCGGGTGTTCGAGGCCCTTTCCCTTTTCGACATCAAGGCGGAAACCGTGCGGAGGGCCCTGGTGGTGGGCGGGGGGCGCATCGGCTTCCGCCTGGCCAAGGCCTTGGAAGAAAAGAACATCTACACCAAGATCATCGAAAAGGACCCCCGCCGGGCCAACGAACTGGCCGAGAACCTGAACCGGGTCATCGTGCTCCAGGGGGACGGGTCGGACCAGAGCCTTTTGTCCGAGGAGAACGTCCAGGATATGGACGTGGTCATCACCGTCACCAGCGACGAGGAGACCAACATCCTCATCTCCCTGCTGGCCCGGCGAATGGGAGTGGGCAAGGCCATCACCCTCATCAACCGGTTCGCCTACCTCCCCCTGGTGGCGGCCATCGGCATCGAGCATGTCATCAGCCCCCGGCTTTCGGCCGTGAACACCATCCTCCAGCACGTGCGCCGGGGCAACGTGCTCACCTCCGTGTCCCTGAAGGGCGAACAGGCCGAGGCCATGGAAGCGGTGGCCATGGAAACCTCGGACGTGGTGGGCAAGCCCCTGAAGAACATCGACTTTCCCAAGGGCGCCCTGGTGATGGCCATCTTCCGGGGCCAGGAGGTCATCATCCCCTCGGGGGATTCCGTGATCCATCCCATGGACCGCATTGTGATCCTTTCCACCCAGAAGGCCATTTCCAAGGTGGAGAAGGCCCTGGCTGTGAAGCTGGAGTTTTTCTAATGCGATGGGGCCACGTCACGGCCCTGGTGGGCCTTCTCACCTTCTTCGTGGGTCTTTCCATGATCCTGCCCCTGGGCTGTTCCCTGTACTTCCGGGAAGGGGAGGCGGCCCGGGTCCTATTGGTGAGCATGGGGATCACCCTGGGGTGCGGGGCGCTCTTGTACGGGCCGACCAGGAAGAGCGCCTCGGAGGCCCTTTCCCACCGGGAGGGCATGGCCATCGTCACCCTGGGCTGGATTTCCGTGGGGGTGTTCGGGGCCATCCCCTTCCACCTGGGGGACGTGTTCCCCTCCTTTGTGGACAGCCTCTTCGAGTCCGTGTCCGGATTCACCACCACCGGGTCCTCCCTGCTTTCCAACATCGAGGCCCTGCCCCGGGGCCTCCTCCTCTGGCGGAGCCTCATCCAGTGGCTGGGGGGCATGGGCATCATCGTCCTTTCCCTGGCCATCCTGCCTTTCCTGGGGGTGGGGGGCATGCAGCTCTACAAGGCCGAGGTCCCCAGTCCCGTGCCAGACAAGCTGAAACCCCGCATCCGGGACACGGCGACCGTGCTGTGGAAGGTGTACCTCCTGTTCACGGCCGCCCAGGTGCTCCTCCTGATGCTGGGGAACATGAACCTCTTCGACGCGGTCTGCCACGCTTTCACCACCATGCCCACCGGCGGGTTCTCCACCCGGAACGTCTCGGTCATGTCCTTTCATAGCGCCTGGGTGGACGGGGTGATGGTGGTTTTCATGCTCCTGGCCGGAGTGAACTTCTCCCTCCATTACCAAATGCTCAAGGGCCGGCCGAAGGTTCTTTGGCGGGACCCTGAAGCCCGGTTCTTCCTGGGGCTCGTCCTGGTCCTGATCGCGGCTGTCACCGTGAACGTCCACGGGGTGGTGTACGAGAGCCTCTCTTCGGCCTTCCGGTACGCCTCCTTCCAGGTGGTTTCCATCCTCACCACCACAGGGTATGTCACCGCTGACTACGAACGCTGGCCCGCCTTTTCCCAGATCGTGCTGGTCCTCTGCATGTTCGTGGGGGCCTCGGCCGGCTCCACGGGAGGCGGCATAAAGTGCCTGCGGGTCATGCTCCTTTTCAAGTACGCCTACCGGGAGCTTTTCCGCCTGGTGCACCCCCGGTCCGTTTCCCCGGTGAAGCTGGGAGGCCGCGTGGTGCCCGAGGCCGTCCTTTCCTCCATCTGCGGTTTCTTCCTGGCCTATGTGGGCCTTTTCGCCATCTGTTCCGTCCTGCTTTCTTCCATGGGAGTGGACCTCCTCACCAGCCTGTCCGCCGTGGCCGCCACCATGGGAAACATCGGCCCTGGGCTCGCGGGCGTGGGGCCCATGGACAACTTTTCCATGATCCCCCTGGCGGGCAAATGGCTCCTCATCTTCTGCATGCTCCTGGGCCGCCTGGAGATCTATACGGTCATCATCCTCCTGGTGCCCGAATTTTGGCGCAAATAGCCCTGCCCGCGAATCCCGCGCTTGACACCGCCCGGACAAACCAGTAAGCAATATCTTTTCCATTCCGGGGGCAGCCCCCGGAGTTCATCCTTGCTCCCCACGAGGGGGGCTTTTAGCCAGAAGGAGGGACCATGAGACGTTACGAGACCGTGTTCATCGCGGATCCGGACATTCCGGAGGAGAACCGCGTGGCGCTCTTCGAGCGCCTGAAGGGGCTCATCGAGACCGATGAAAACTTCATCATCCGGTTCGATGAGTGGGGCGTCCGCAAGACGGCCTACGAGATCAAGAAAAAGAAGCGGGGGTTTTACGTCCTGGCGGAGTACACGGGAATGGGCGACCTGGTCCAGGAGTTGGAGCGCGTCATGCGCATCGACGACCGGGTGTTGAAGTTCCTCACGGTCCTGAAGGACGAGGACGCCAACCCCGAGGCCATCCGCGAGGAAATGGCCCGGGAAGAGGCGGAGAAGGAGGCCAAGGAGCTTGAGCGCGCCGAGGCCAAGGCCGCAGCGGAAGCCCGGAAGGCCGAGGCTGAGGCCGAAGCCGAAGCCACCGCCGTTGCCGAAGCCGCCAAGGCTGCGGAAGAGGGCGAGGCCGTCCAGGCCGAGGAAGAGGACAGTGCCGCCCCGGAAGAGGCGGACGCCTCCTCCGAGGAATCCGGCGACGAATCCGAAACCCCCGTTGAAGATCCCAAGGAGTAAGTCATGGCCATCCGACCCGTTAACAGGAGAAAGCGCGTTTTTCATCGCCGGAAGGTCTGCCGTTTCTGCGCGGACAAGTCCATGAACATCGATTACAAGGAGACCCGGACCCTCCGGTACTTCACCACGGACCGGGGCAAGATCGTTCCCCGGCGGATATCCGGAACCTGCGCCAAGCATCAGCGCGCCCTGACCACGGCCATCAAGCGGGCGCGGCATATCGCTCTCATGCCCTTTGTGGGAAACGTGCCTGACTAGCCCTCGCCGGGGCGGCGGGGTGTTTTATGATTTCCGAAACGGGCAAGGCTGGCATCATCACCCTGAGTTTCGTGGCCGTGGTACTCCACGTGCCTGTCATCGGGGCGGCCCTGTCCATGTTTCTGCCCCTCCCGCTCCTGTTTTACCGGTCCCGGTTGGGAAGAACCGGGGGAGGGGCGATCCTGGCCGTTGGCGTGGTTTTCGTTTTGGCCGCCACTGCGGGAGGCCCCTCCCGCATAGAGGGCCTCCTGTATTCCGGCCTCCTGCTTCTGGGGTTTTTTCAGGCTGAACTCCTGGAAAAGCGGTTCCCCGTGGCCTGGGTGGTGGGCGCTTCCGCCCTGGGAGCCCTGATGGCCGGAGCCCTGGCCTTCTGGATCGTCCAGTCCGCCACGGGCGGGGCCCTGGTGGAGGATTACCGGGCGTCCCTGGCGGCCGCCCTGGACATGGTCCTGGCTGCCCAGAAAGATGTGGGGGCGGATCTGTCCCGCCAGATGTTCCTGGAGGAAAACCGGGAACTCATCCTTACGGGATGGATAAGGCTTTCCCCCGCCCTGGCGGGTGTGTGGACCCTGGTGGCCGCCTGGGTGAATTTCCTGGTGGCCCGGCGCCTTTTCGCAGTCCGGGGCATGGCCTTTCCCGCTTACGGGCCCCTGGACCGGTGGAAGGCCCCCGAGCATTTGGTCTGGGCCGCTATCGCCAGCGTTGCACTGGCCCTGTTGGAGTCCACGAGGGTCGTGGGCCTCTCGGGGATCATGATCCTGGGAACGGTCTATTTTTTCCAGGGCATAGCGGTCATCGAATACTGGATGAAGAAAAAGAACGCCCCCCGGGCGTTGAGGTTTTTCGCCTACGTAATCATCGTGCTGCAGCAGATTCTGATCCTGTTGGTGGCGGTCATGGGTTTTTTCGACCTGTGGGCCGACTTCAGGAGGCTGAGGAAAACGGAGGAACCCCAATGAAGCTCATTCTTACCAAAACGGTGGACCCCCTGGGCATCGTGGGTCAGGAAGTTGAAGTCAAGGCGGGATACGCCAGAAACTACCTCCTGCCCAAGAAACTGGCCGTGCACGCGACCCAGGCCAACATGAAGTTGCTGGCCAAGAAGCGCGTCCAGTGGGAACAAAAGGTGGCCAAGGAAACGGAGCAGGCCAGGGAGGCGGCCGCCCGCATGGCCGATGTGACCGTGACCTTGAAAGCCAAGGTTTCCGAGGGGGACAAACTCTACGGATCGGTCAACAGGAGGGATATCCTTGCCGCCCTGGCGGAACAGGGTTTCGTGGTGGAGCGCAAGCAGATCCTTTTGGCCGAACCCATCAAGTCCCTGGGCGAGTACCAGGTGCCCGTGCGGCTGTACAAGGATGTCGAGCCCGAGATCACCGTGATCGTCGCGCCGCAGGAATAACATCCGGACGCCTTGTTCCCGGCCCCGCCCCGTCCCCAGGACCCCGGGCGGGGCCGGGAAGACCCTCTGAAAAATCCGGCCTGCCCTCCTTGTTCATCGGGGCCGGATAAGGTAGTCTCTGCCCGGAGTCCGGCCTGCTCCCGGCGGATTTTGCAGCCGCTATGGCCGTTGCCGTAACGCGCCGAATCCATTTCAGAAAATCGTTTTTTTTTATCGGCCCGCCGCCCGGCGGGATCCGTTGAGGTGAACCCGTGCCCCCGAAATTCATGGACAAGCCCAGGATCAACTACAAGGATTACGCGGACAAGGTGCCGCCCAACAGCGTCGAGGCCGAGGAATCGCTTTTATCCGCCATCTTGAACGAGAGCCAGACCCTGCTTTCCGTGGCCGAGATCGTGAAGTCCGAGGACTTTTACCATCAAGGCCATGCGGCCATCTTTCAGGCCATGTTGGACCTGTTCAACGCCAACCTGCCCGTGGATCTGGTGACGGTCCACGAAAAGCTCCTCCAGGACAAAAAGGGTGAAACCGCCGGAGGCCCGGCCTATCTGTCCCGCCTGGTGGATCAAATCCCCATGTCGGTGAACGCGCCCCACTACGCCCATATCATCCGGGAAAAGGCGATCCTGCGGGGCCTCATCGAAGCCTGCCATAAAGTGATCCACACCTGCCATGAGGCATCGGAAGATGTGCCGGAAATCATGGACTTCGCCGAAAGCGAGATCTTCAAGGTCACGGAAAAGCGGGTCAAGGAGAGCATCACCCCCATCCATACCCTCATCAACCGGGGTCTGGCCGAGCTTTCCAAGCGCAGCAAAAACCGGGCCCTGGTCACGGGCGTGCCCACGGGTTTCTCCCGCCTGGACCAGCTCACCTCCGGGCTCCAGCCCTCGGACCTCCTCATCCTGGCGGCCCGGCCGGGCATGGGCAAAACCGCCCTGGCCCTGAACATCGCCCGGAACGCGGCCCTGGAAGGCGGCGTTCCCGTGCTTATCTTCTCTCTGGAGATGAGCAACGAGCAATTGGCCATCCGCATGCTCTGCTCCGAGGCCCGGGTGGATTCCACCCGTGTCCGGGGCGGATTCCTCACCGGGGATGACCACGACAAGCTGGTGAACGCCGGGGACAAGCTGTTCAAGGCGCCCATCTTCATTGACGACTCCCCGGTGCTCACGTCCCTGGAGGTCCGGGCCAAGGCCCGGCGGCTGAAAAAGAGCGAGGGCGGCCTGGGGCTGATCATCATCGACTACCTCCAGCTCATGAAGGGCCCTCCGAAGATCGAGCGCAGGGAACTGGAGATCTCCGAGATTTCCCGGTCCCTGAAGTCCCTGGCCAAGGAGCTGCACGTTCCCGTGCTGGCGCTTTCCCAGTTGAACCGCAAGGTGGAGG
>Ga0180009_10000740_pt1 | contig 42907 bp, 34 predicted proteins | sample OS_PC_MetaG_FD_123537 | JGI IMG/M metagenome (GOLD analysis project Ga0180009, IMG submission 123537) | Groundwater microbial communities from the Aspo Hard Rock Laboratory (HRL) deep subsurface site, Sweden - OS_PC_MetaG | ecosystem: Environmental > Aquatic > Deep subsurface > Groundwater...
ATGATTTTCAAACCTCGGCCTGGATTCCGCCCCAGGTGGTGAAGGGCGAACTGGCGGAAAGCTTCAGCGTGGAAGAAAACCCCCTGAGGATCGAGATCAATCTGCGCAAGGGCATCTTCTGGCAGGAGAAAAAAGGGGTCATGAAATCCCGGGAGTTTGTGGCTGACGACGTCATTGATTTCTTCAACCGGGCCAAAAGCTCCAAAAAGGCGATCCCCACCCAGTTCACGTTCATCGATCGCTGGGAAGCCCAGGGCAAATACAAGGTGGTGTTTTTTCTGAATGAATACAACGCCAACTGGCAGTTCCGGCTTGGCTGGGGATTTTATAATGCCATTAATCCGCCGGAGGTGGCCAAGGCGGGTTCTCAGGACTGGAAAAACGTGACCGGTACCGGTCCCTACATGCTGGAAGATTATCGCAGGGCCAACTACGTGGAGTTTGTCAAAAATCCCCATTACTGGGACAGTACCCTGATCGATGGGAAATCCTATCAAATTCCCTTCACCGACGGTATTCGTTACCTGCTGAACAAGGACGAGCAGTCTCGTCTGGCAGCCCTGAGAACCGGCAAGGTTGATCTGGCTGCTGCGATCAGCTGGCAGTTTGTGGATGAGGTTAAAAAACAGGCGCCTGACCTGAAATGGGCCAAATGGTTGTGGCCTGAGCCCCTGTTGTTCTCAATGCGAATGGATACCAAACCCTTTGATGATATCCGTGTCCGGCGCGCCATGGCCCTGGCAATTAATCAGCCGGAAATACTGAAAACCTATTTTCAGGGTGATGCGGTCCTGTTCTCCTATCCCTTTCCGCTAACCTGGAAGGATTACTATGACCCCCTGGAAAAGCAGTCCCCGGCCATTCAGGAACTCTTTTCATACAATCCGGAAAAAGCCAGGCAGCTGTTAGCTGAAGCCGGATATCCCAACGGGTTCACGGTCAAGGCACAGGTGTTGTCAACTCCGGGACCGGGGCTGGAACAGGCCCAAATGGTTGTCGCCTACCTGGCCAAAATCGGTGTTACCCTCGAACTGGAACCGATGGCCTATGGGAACTACCTGTCGGTCATGCTCCAGAAGAAACACGGTCCGGCCTATTTCTTCGGCAATGGGCATACCAACCCGATCATCATGCTGCGCAAGAATTTCACGCCGTATCCCTGGAACGCGCACATGTTCTCCGATCCGGCCTTTGACAAAAAAATGGCTGAAATGATGAAGACCCTGGACGAGACCAAACGCATCCGGATGATCAAGGAACTGGGAGCCTATGCCAATGAGCAGGTTCCGTATGTTCAACTGCCCAATCCGTATGCATTCAGTGCCTGGTGGCCCTGGGTCAAGAACTACCATGGGGAACAGTATAACGGTGCCTATCGGTATGGGCCGATTCATGCCCGGATATGGATTGATCAGAAATTAAAAGATCAGATGGGAAAATAGGGAACTGTCACGGAGACCTGTCATGTCGAAGTTGCTGGAAGTAAAAAACCTGAAAACCGTTTTTCTGACAGAAGAGGGACGGGTTAAGGCCGTCGATGGGGTCTCCTTTGACCTTCAGGAGGGCGAAACGCTGGGTCTGGTAGGGGAAAGCGGGTGTGGAAAAAGCGTCAGTGCGCTGTCCATTCTGCGCTTGATTCCATACCCCCCGGGCAGAATCGTGGACGGGGAGATCCATTTTGACGGCAAAAACCTGCTGGACATCAGCGAAGAAGAGATGCGTCATGTCAGGGGCAATCAGATTGCGATGATTTTCCAGGAACCCATGACCTCCCTGAACCCGATTATGACCGTGGGTCGTCAGGTGGCGGAACCCCTGGAAATTCATCACCAGATGAATCAGCAAGATGCGATGCGTGAAGCCGTGAAACTGCTGGAAAAGGTTCAGATCCCGGAAGCCGGCGTCAGAGCCCGGAGCTATCCCCATCAATTCAGTGGCGGCATGCGGCAGCGGTCGATGATTTCCATGGGAATGGGATGCACACCCCGGCTGATTATCGCTGATGAACCCACGACAGCCCTAGACGTGACGGTGCAGGCCCAATTGCTGGAACTCTTAAAACAGGTGACCCGGGATTTCAACACGGCGCTGGTGATCATCACCCACAATCTGGGAATTGTGGCTCGCTATGCTGACCGGGTGAATGTGATGTATGCAGGCCGCATTGTCGAAAAAGGAATCACGACCGATATCTATGGAGATCCACGCCACCCGTATACCATCGGGTTGCTGGCATCGATCCCGCAGCTGGACCAGGATATCAGGAAAAAACTCAACCCCATCGAGGGACAACCGCCGGATCTGGCCCATCTGCCAACCGGATGTGCATTTCACCCAAGATGTACCTATGCCGTTGACAGGTGCCGGCTGGAATCCCCAAGGCTGGAGGCGGTGAAAGGGAGCCATGAAAAAGCGTGCTGGATCGATGTCACCCAATAAACCAGGCAGCCAGGAACTGGTTGCGGTCAGAGACCTGAAGGTCCATTTCCCGGTCCACCAGGGAGCGGTGTTCCGTAAAAAAATAGGCGACGTCAAGGCCGTGGATGGCGTCAGTTTTCACATTGACACCGGGGAAACGCTCGGGCTGGTTGGTGAAAGCGGTAGCGGCAAAACCACCACGGGACAGGCGATCATGCTGCTGGAACCTGCCACGGGCGGGAAAATTTTTTTTGAAGCCAGGGAAATCACCGGTCTGGACGGAAAAAAGGCCAGGCTTCTTCGCCGGCGGATGCAGCTGATCTATCAGGACCCATTCAGCTCCCTGAATCCCAGGATGAAAATCGGGCGTATCATCTCCGAACCGCTTGTTATTCATGGCATGGTCAACGGTGAGAAGGATCGACAGGCACAGGTCGATGAACTTCTGGAGACGGTCGGACTGAGTCCCGCCATGGCAAAGCGATATCCCCATGAATTCAGCGGTGGCCAGCGCCAGCGGATCGGCATCGCCCGGGCCCTGTCCCTGAAACCCGGATTCATCGTCTGCGATGAGCCTGTATCTGCACTGGATGTATCGATCCAGGCCCAGATCATTAACCTGATCGAAGAAATCCAGGAAAAATTCAACCTCACCTATCTCTTCATCGCCCATGATCTGGCACTGGTTCGATATATCAGCAACCGCATCGCCGTCATGTATCTGGGGAAAATCGTCGAGATCGCGGACCGTTTGGAGCTCTACCGCCATCCACTGCACCCCTATACCCAGGCCCTGCTTTCTGCGATTCCGATTCCCAACCCAATACTGGAGGCCCAGCGAAAACACATTCAGCTGCATGGAGAAATACCCAGCCCTCTCAACCCACCGTCGGGGTGTCTGTTTCACCCCCGGTGCCGGCATGCAAAAAAGGAGTGTGCGCACCTGCAGCCACAGATGAGAGAAATCGCTCCGGATCATTTTGTCAGCTGTACACTGTTCGATTCCTGATTGGGTGCAGCGTCACTGCGACCCCGCGGCCCGCCAGTAACATACCTGGAATCATGATAGCCGGGGTGATAAATCTGGAAATCCAGTTGATAAATTGATGAATATAAAGTAGTCAAATAAGAAAACCAACATTCCAGGAGTTAACAAGATGGCTATTGTCGATCTGTCCGGGTCCATTGAACCCAATGCTGAAATTGAGTTGAACTATTATGATCACAGTACGGGCGCCAGGCAGATCTCGGATATGTTCAACATCCCCCCTGCCCTGCTCAAAGATGGAGAGGGGTGGACAGTGGAAGAGTTCACCCGCTTCCACACCCACAGCTGCACCCATGTTGATGCCCCCTGGCACTATAACAGCCGGATCGCCGGTAAGCCGGCGCCAACTATCGACGAACTGCCCCTAGAATGGTTCTTTGCCAACGGAGTTGTACTGGAAATGCGGCACAAGGGGCAGGGAGATGCCGTCACCATTGCGGATATTGAAAAGGAGCTGTCACGTATTCAATACCGTTTAACCCCCCTGGACATTGTCCTCGTCCGAAATGGCCAGGATCAATATTTCACAGCGGCCGACTACATGCACCGGGGATGCGGTGTCACCGCCGATGCGACCAGATGGCTCTATGACAAAGGGATACGCGTTATGGGTATCGATTGCTGGGGATGGGACAGACCCCTCTACCTTCAGGCGGAAAAAGCGCTGGAGAGCAATCAGAAAGGGGTTTTCTGGGAAGCGCACCAGGCCGATATCGCCTACTGTCAAATAGAGAGAATGGTCAACCTGGATGCACTGCCGGCAAAAGGTTTCAAAGTAGCCTGTTTCCCCTTGAAAATCAAGCGGGCAAGCGGCGCCCCGGCCCGGGTGGTCGCTATGCTGCCGGATTAGGATACCAGGATTGTTGCGGCAGATCTATCATGTCGACCGACGACCTTTGACATCCCGTTGATTGGTTTTATACTAAGACAGCATGGCCAGGTTCGTGTTAAACAATTGCGTCACGCATCGCCACCTGTGCCGATCCGAGGAACTCAGGAGACAAGCTGAACTATTACAGAATTTCAACCTGTCCGGACCGTTACTGGACATATAGTCTCAATCATTCACAACAGGAACAGAGAACAGATGAATACCAAAGTGATTATCGCGGCAGCGCTCACCGGTGCCGCCACCGTCAAAGAACAGAATCCCGCCGTTCCCTATACCATTGAGGAGTTTGCCGATGAAGCCGCCAGGTGCCTGGAAGCCGGTGCAGCCATGGTGCATGTCCACGCCCGGACCGATGAAGGCGTGCCCACGGCGGATATTGGCAGAATTCAGGCCATTCATGATGCCATTCGGGAAAAGGCCCCCGGCATCATCGTCAATCTGAGTTCCGCTGTGGGTGCCGGAGCCAGCAGGGAGGACAGGATCGCCCAGATCGTGGCCGTCAAACCCGAGATGGCATCCCTGAACACCAACACGATGAATTTCAGCTTCATTGACCGGAAGTCCGGTATGATCCTTTACGACGGGGTGTTCGAAAACACGTTCACCATGCTGCAGGATTTTGGCAAGGCGATGGAGGAGAACAGGGTCAAACCGGAAATTGAATGCTATGACATCGGCGGTCTGGATAACACGCTCCTGATTGCCAGACAGGGCTTTTTTTCAACACCCATGAACTTTAATTTCGTGTGGGGCGTGGCCGGTGGTCAACGGTTCCGGCCGGACGTCTTTATTGCCATGGTGAATGCGCTGCCGACCGGAGCAAATTTCACGACCTGCGGCGTCGGCCTGGACCAGTTTCCTGCCAACATCATGTCCTGCCTGATGGGCGGGCACATGCGGGTTGGGCTGGAAGACAACATCCGGGTGCCGAATGGTGACCTGGCTCGCGGGAGTTGGGAACAGGTGGAATGGGCAGTCAGGATCGCGGCCTGCCAGGGTCGAACACCGGCCTCACCGGAAGAAGCCCGTCAGATCATGGGTATCCGCTGAGAACAGGTCACACTTCAGAACCATGTTCCAGGTTGTCTGAATCTGCCAGGTGCCAGCAGCCATATAACCTGAAACGATGGCAGACGGTAACCCTGAATTCAAACCCGGTTGGCCCTTTTTTTCTACCGGGCGGGGTGCACCAAATATGCGTGGGTACCTGTAAGCGGAAAGAGGTTGTTTGTTCAGAAAACCTTGGAAGCCAGGGATGGATTTCAGGAGCTCCAAGGATGGATTCATGCGTTTTTCTGAATAAATAACCTCTTGAAGCGTTTATGATCACATACTCACATGTTTTTGGTGCACCCATCGGGAGGGGGTTCTTGACAAACCTGGGTAATATCCAGCAGACAAGGCTCTTCAGGAGCCAATGAAAGGGGAAAGACAGGCCATTGGCTTCAAAGACCGGTGATTTATCAGACAGGGGAATCGTTCTGTCAGTTGTCGAGGCACAGCAGTTCCTTGAGGGCGATCTTCTCATCGTCCTTGACCACCGGAATCAGATTGTTCGATGAATCCAGGGTCAGCGTGGCCAGGTTGGACAACGTGTTCTTGATCCCGCTGTCGGCTGTTTTGTAAAGCCCGGTATAGGTCGATCCCGCCTTGTAGATCAGGCGGGCTTTAAAGGGCACGCTCGCAGAACAGAAGGAACAACTCAGGGTGCTTTCACCCGTATCGATCCGGGTGACGTCACCGACGGTGATCAGGTTGTATGTCTGGTACTTAGTCGATGGCAGCGAGGCGACCGAACTGTATGGTGCCGCATTCTGCACGATCGTTGTCAGCAAATCCAGTACCTGTGCAGAACTGGAGGTGCAGGTGCCCCCATTGTCCATCTTGCCCACCGATTCACTGACGTTTTTATACAGGTCATCGTCGGTGGCGATACCCAGGGCAGTCAGATCGGTCATCAGGAGTCCAGCCCGATTCGTGTAGACGCTGAGAAAGTTGAAGGGTCTGGTGATCTCCGTACTGGTAACCGTCGGATCAAACAGTTGCTGGAGGCTCTCGACCTTGACGATCAGGTTCACGGCACTGATGCCGGACGATGCAATCAAGGTGGTGTAAATGGTGGTGGTTGAAGCGTCCGCGTTGTCCCAGACCCCTTCATAGGTATTATCCCTGCGGCAACTGCCAGCAGCATTGCCCAGGGCGGAATCACACAGCCAGGGGATCCCGGAATCCACGATCTGGAACAGACCGGTGGCTGAATTCAGGTTGCTGGTTCCCACGGAGGCGCTGCCGATATTGATCTTGCTGAACGACTGGTTTTCCGCCGCCGTGATGGTCCCATTCAGGTTTGAATCGATCTGGCAATAGGTGTGGGCAATGATTTCAGCCAGTGCGGAGAAGAACGAGATTTCGATCTCCTCATTGGAGCGTGTAGCCCCGTCGGATTGTGGTTTGGTCCGGGTCCAGTACTGGGCCCGCAGAAAGTGCGTCTGGTAGGTTGAGGCATATGTCCCGACCAGGGCATCGGTTCCGGCGGTTGCACAGCCCGTGGCCGTGAGATTTAAGACCGACGGGAAATTGGTGTTTGCATCGTCCTTGACGAAGTTCTCGAACAGAAAGCCACCCAGACCCATTTCCGCGCTTCCGCGCTCATAATTGCTGCAGGCCGCATTGTCCGCCACTGTCTGAAACTCGCGATTATCAAGCTGGGTTCGGCAGTTGGCCCCTTCGTCCACCTTTTCATCCGCACAGCCGACCAGCAGCAGCAGGCAGAACCCGACAGCCCAGAAGACAGGCGTGGTTTTCCGTTTCAGGAAGGAACCCGGACGACGATTGAATGGTATCGATCTCATGGCAGTCATTGATAGTTTATTCTGGTTTTGGTTCATCCTCTAATCTCTCTGAAGAAGGTCCGGCTGTTGTCTCCGCCGGTTTCTCCCCGGACCCGGGACTGGTTTGAAGCTGGGTCTCCGGCACCGTTTGTTCAGCCGGCACCTCTTTTCTTTCAATCGGTTGATCGCAAAACGACTGGAAGAAATCCGCCTGCCGTTCCTGCACCTGTTTTTTCCGGGTCAGCAGTTGAAGGGGACTCTGCAGGGCCGCCACCTTTTCCCTGACCAGATGCCGGGTCAACAGATCTTCCCGGTTCAGGGACCCGCACAGGGCCGGCTCGACAATCGACGGGAAGTAGGGCATCGCTTCCAAGAGGGTGTCATAGTAGAGCCTGCGGGTGTGCAGGTCCTGGGCGGCCGTCAATCGTTTCGTGAGCATATCTACCAAAGATTCCCCATCAACCTGCTGGCTCAACAGACTCGGGTACAATTTGCCGATGATGGCAAGGGTTCTGTCCAGCGCCCAGATCGATTCACCTGTGGCCGACGTCAGCGCCCGGTCCAGGTTGAAGACCGGATCATCCGCCGGTGACAGCTGATACCCCAGGCTCAGAGCCCTGGTCGATTCATGGTAGATAATTTCCCGCAGCTGCTTCTGCTTGGGATTGTTGCTGTAGCCCGCAGCAAAGATCCATTCAAAGGGCACCTGCAGGAATTCATCCTCCGGCCCTGTCCTGCTTGCGGCCGCTTCGGTTGCGGGTTGAGGCGACTTCGGTCCGGGGCGGAACAGTTGATCTTCAAGGATCTTACCCGCGTTGGCGTACCAGAACGCATTGTCGTCAAACAGATCCAGGGTGCGGTAGCTTTCATCCGACGCATAGATGGCGGTTCCAGACGCCGATGTTGTTTCAGTCAGTTCCGGGTATAGGTGTTCCATTTTGTCCAGTGCTACCCGGATCAGTTTTCGTGTGGCTTTCGGAATGTCCGTGTCATCGGCCCATTTTTCCAGCCAGAACCTTGCCCGGTTTTCCGCAGCTGGTTCGCTGGCTTGATTTTGCTCCTGGGACGCTGCGGTCATCCGGATCAGGGACAGTTTGATCATCTCTGAAACGCCCAGATTTTCCAACCAGTCGCCAATATTTTCCCTGAGCTCATCCTTCCATTCCGCCAGGTCCTCCGCATCGTCCTCGGTACAGACATCACCATCCTTTTCATAACAGGTGACCGGATGCTGCATGAACTCCCCGAATGCCTGAACTGTCAGGTACTGCAGGTATTCGGACAGATCCGGGAAGCGATCGATCAGAAATTCAAGGGCGTTTTCCCGGGCGCCGGTTTCAGGCCGAATAAACACCCGTTCTTCCTGACCGGAGAAAAAGGATTTGCTTTCAACGGTATAACCCGACTCGGCCATCATGATTTTTTTCAATTCGTCGATAATGACCGCCTTCAGTGCCCATGTTTCGTTCGGGTCCTTCAACATGGTATCCAGTCTCGAATTGCAGCTTCTCTGCACGTCCAGGTCATCATTGAACGCAGCGAGAAAAACCACTCCCCGGGTGCCCATCTCCCGTTTAGCCGGATCAGCCATATATTTGGAGATATGCCGCAGGCTTTTGACGGCTTTGAACTGGAGGTGGGTCGCGCCCTTGTGCCCGACCGGCTTCAGTTCTTCCAGGGCCTGATGCAGTTCCTGATAGGTGGCATTTTCATTTTCAAATACCAGATGGGTCTTTCTTGCCTGACTGGTGCAGCCGGATTGAAATACCAGACCCAGGGTCAGAAACAATATGACTAGATACCTCATGTCCATACCTTCAGCTGCATTAAAAGTTAAATGAGATTTGGATCGATTGTCGTTTGTCCTCGATATCACCCGCAACATTCCCGACCTCTTCAGACCAGTTGGCATAGTCTATCTTCATGGGGAAATAGGGGATATTCAGAGAAAGCCCCCAGGTGCCATATTCCCCGTTTCGACCGGCTCTGAACGATAATGCGTGATGCGTGTTGGACCGTTTCCACATCCCGATTTCAACCCCCATCTTCAGATTCCGTTTGAAGCTTCGATATTGTGTGGTCGCTGCGGTCAGGTCCACCCAGTCCATGGCCAGTATCAGGTTGAAACCCGCAAATTCCGATTCCGTGGCAACCCCGACATCCACCGACATGGGAACCTTCCCGGTGTTACCAAAATCCATGTCGCCGATGTTTTTGACAACCAGCGCCAGTCTGGGTTCCCAGTGGTAATACTTATCCAGAATATAGATGACACCGATATCAGGTGAGGATGCGATTTTGGTGGAAAAATCGTCTTCGAGCTGATCGGAAAAATTGTCATCCAGAAAATCGACCACATGGAGATCCTTGCGCACACCATTTCGATTGATGACCTTGTATGAAGCCCCGACGAAAAGCGTTTCGTCCAGAAAATTGAATGCCATCCCGCCAATGGCGCCATACTGCAGATAGCTTAACAGCTCAAAATACGGCACGGTGGGATTTCTGATCTTGGCGTCAAATCGGAACCCGCTGAAAAGCGAGTATCCCCAGCCGGGTCCGCTGATGCTCAAGGCACTCAAATTCAGGTCGGCGTAAAACTTTTTGCCTACCATTCTGCCGATGACAGCTGACTGGTCGCTACTGTCTTCCTTACTGAAATCAGTAAAGTTCTGGTTAAGCGTGGCATTTATCGTCAGGATTTCAACAATATGCTGTTGAAGGGTCTGTAGACCGGCAGGGTTATAAAACAATGCGTTTTCATCGTTCGCCACGGCAACAAAGGCATCCCCCATTCCCAGGGCACGAATACTCCGGCGCAGGTATTGAGGCTCGTCCGCGTGCAGAATGGTTCCGCCAAAGACCACCAGTGCCATCAACAGGACCAGAGGTCTTATCCAGGGGTGAAAAGCCCGTTTCAGTGGGTAATGTGTCAGCTCAATCATCAACACCTTCTACTCGGTTTTTGAATCGTGGGATTTGCAGTTCTGTCGGAAGCGTAGCATATAAAAAACTGATCTGCAAATAGAAGTTCGCGGCAGCCCGGTCAGAGGGATTCAAGAAAAAAAAACATTCACCATCCTGGCAAAAAGAATAGAAGGGGAAAAAAAGACTCCATTGACACCTGGCAGCCAACGCCTTATGATTGAAGATCGAGCTGAGCCGGCTCAAGGCCGGATTTCCTGTCTTTGTTTTATGGTAACAATTCACCTGTATCAGCCCCAAAGGTATTTCAAGAAACGCATGAATCCTCCTGGAAGCCATCCATGGCCTCCAAGGTTCTTGAAACACAACAGATTCGGGGCTGCGTGGAAATCAAACTGAATAGCTTCCCAACAGGCCTACAGCCCGCCTCAATTCTCAAACAACAACCGAAAAATGACCGGTTGTTGCTTAAAAGATACGTTTTATTTTGAATCATGAAACCCCCTGAAAGATTTCCATGGCAGAAGCGGATCCAAAACCCAGTGATAATTTAAAAATACTGCTTTCCATCCTGCATTTCATCACACCTTATAAGACCCGAACGATTGTTGCGGGATTGGCGCTGATTTTCACCGCCGGTATCTCGCTTTCATTTGGGCAGGGATTCCGGTTGATGGTAGATGAAGGATTTGCCCTGGGATCACAAGTCCATTTAACCCAGGTGGTGGGGTTGTTCTTTGTGCTGGTATTCCTGCTGGCCTGCGGATCTGTGACGCGGTTCTATCTGGTATCATGGATCGGAGAACGGGTCACGGCCGATATTCGGATCGCTGTGTTCAATCACATCATTGAACTCCATCCCGGTTTCTTTGAAACAAACAAAAGCAGTGAAATTCAATCACGGATTACCACCGATACAACGCTCCTGCAGTCTTTAATCGGCTCATCGGTTTCCATGGCGTTGAGAAATATGCTGATGTCCATCGGTGGGATCATCTGGCTGTTTATTACCAATGCAAAACTGACATTGATTGTACTGGTTTCCGTTCCCCTGGTGATTACACCGATCCTGATTTTTGGTCGACGGGTCAGGAAGCTGTCAAAAAGCTCCCAGGCAGAGATCGCCCATGTGGGTTCCTACGTTGGCGAATCCCTGCAGAACATTAAAACGGTGCAGGGGTACAACCACCAGGCCCTGGATATCCGGAATTTTTCGGAGCAGGTCGAGATCGCTTTCAACGTCGCCCTTCACCGCATCCGTCAGCGGGCATGGCTGATCGCGGCCGTGATGATGCTGGTCTTCAGTGCAATCATAATGATGATGTGGGTGGGTGGACAGGATGTGATGACAGGCCAGATCACCAAAGGGGAACTGGTTGCTTTTGTATTCTATTCCATCATCGTCGGCTCGTCAGTGGCCTCCGTCAGTCAACTCATCGGGGAGCTGCAGAGGGCCGCCGGCGCTACCGAACGGCTCATGGAACTGCTCTACGCGAAAAACCGGATCCTGCCACCGAGCCATGAGCCAGCAACATTCGCCACACCGGTCAACGGTTTGATTGAACTGAAGAATATCACCTTTGCCTATCCCTCCCGCCTGGAAGATCCCGCTGTCAAGGGGTTAAGCCTGAGAGTGGAGCCAGGGAAAAGCCTGGCGCTGGTCGGTCCTTCCGGTGGTGGCAAGACGACCCTGTTTGAATTGCTGTTGCGTTTTTACGACACCCAGGAAGGGGAGATACTATTTGATGGGTTGAACATCAAGGATCTGGACCCCAAAGAGCTGCGAAGCCATATCGCCATTGTCCCGCAACAGCCGGCACTGTTCAGCACAAGTGTCTGGAACAATATCCTGTATGGAAGGCCGGATGCGACCACGGAGCAGGTCCACGCTGCTGCCAGGGCTGCGTTTGCCACTGAATTCATCGAACGATTGCCTGAACAGTATGATACCTATCTGGGAGAGTCCGGTGTCCGTCTGTCCGGTGGCCAGCGACAACGCATCGCCATAGCCAGGGCCGTTCTCAAGGATCCTGAAATCCTGTTGCTGGATGAGGCCACCAGCGCCCTGGATGCAGAAAGCGAGCATATGGTCCAGCTGGCACTGGATCATCTGATGAGAAACAGAACCACGATTGTGATTGCCCATCGCCTGGCCACTGTGCAGAATGTCAATCAAATTGCGGTGATGGACGCCGGTCAGATCATCGATATTGGCACACACGCGCAACTGGTCCAATCTTCCCCGCTTTACGCCCGCCTGGCCGAACTGCAATTTAAAACCAACGGACTCGACATGGAAAAGCGCAGCAGGGGATCCACCTGTTAAATGGGTGAAAACCAACCATCAAGCTCAATAAAAACAGCGCTTTGATGGCTTCCTCTACCATTTAAAACCGGGTGAAATCAGGACAACCGATTGAAAGAAAACCTGATGTTAAAACAGCCTGACGTGCATATGATTCCTGAAGATGCCGTGAAGGCTCACCAGGAAATAAAAGCCAGGCAGATGTTTCCTGTCCATTGGGGAACCTTCAATCTGGTTTTCCCCGTCCTGCCCGGTTGATTCCCAGTTGATTGTAAAGGATAGCGGAACGGTAACTATTCACCTGTATACGCCCCAAAGGTATTGTGTTTCAAGAAACGCATGAATCCTCCTGGAGTTCCTGGAAGCCATCCATGGCTTCCAAGGTTCTTGAAACACAATACCTTCGGGGCTGAGCGGAAATTGAACTGAATAGCTTTCCAGAGGACCTGCAGCCCGCCCCAATTCTTGAATAACAACTAAAAACCAACTGGTTGTTACTTAATAGATACGCGGAACGATTCATCCCATTTCTGGAGCCGACCATGGTCGTGCTTTTTCCAATTGGGCCGCTAATTGAAATAAGGAAGACTCATCCGCGTAACGACCAACAAACTGGACACCCATCGGCAAACCGCTTTCTGTCAGGCGAGCTGGGATCGACATAGCCGGCAACCCCGTCACATTGGCAATTGGGGTCAGTGGCATCTGTGGCCCCACAATTGAATCGATCAAATCGCTCATGATGCTTTTTGTGCGTTCCCGATTGCTGAACAACACCTTACCAGCCGCTGATGAGGCTACTTTCATTGCGATGCGGTCCTTGACTTCAGGTTCCAATGCGCCAACTTTCACAGGCGGCTGTCCCAGTGTCGGCGTCAGAAACATGTGATACTGGCTCAGTATTCTGTCCATGGCAACACCTGCATCACGCCAGGCCTCCTTCGCCCTGATAAAGTCAACCACATTTAAATTCCTGCCAATGGCGCCCAAAGCCAGATTCTGCAATTCAATCGTTTTTTTATTCACCGGACGCTTGAAATCATCTCTGATCTCTTCAAGTTTGGCTGCTACGTGAGCGCTCATGATAACCAGTTCATTCAGAATAACCACTTTCTCATCAAAACCAGGATCGACTTCCTCGACCTGGTGTCCCATATTCACCAGCAATGATACGGTTTCTTCCACCGCTTTTTTGCACTCCTGATGAATCTCTCGACCATAAACGGGACGAAGGGAGTAAGCGATTCGAAACGTTGCGGGGGGTTGACTGACTTCCTGCAGAAAAGGACGTTTCGGCAGTGGCGCAGTGTAAGGAGAGCCCGGGTCAGGGCCCGATACGGCGTCCAGTATGGCGGCACTGTCCCTGACTGACCGCGTCAGGACATGGCTGGTGGACATACCGCTCCACTCTTCTCTGAAATTGGGTCCCACCGGATTTCTACCGCGACTGGGCTTTAACCCGAACAACCCGCAATAGGAGGCCGGCACGCGGATGGAACCGCCCTCATCCGTGCCGGAGGCTATTGGAACGATACGTGCTGCCACCGCTGAAGCTGAACCACCGCTGGATCCCCCACTTGAATAATCCGTATTCCAGGGATTTCGGGTCGCACCAAATGCCCTGGGTTCTGTAATGTAGCCCATTTTAAACTCAGGCGTATTGGTCTTGCCGATAACAATCAGGCCGGCTTTTTTAAATCGACGGACAATTTCCGCGTCGTAATCTGAAATGACCCCTTTCAGTGCTTCACACCCCTGGCTCATCGGCACCCCCAAAAAGGCGTGATGAACATCCTTTAACAGCATTGGAACCCCGGCAAATGGACTTTCTTTTTGAATTTCCTTGATTTGCGGTTTCACCAGATCGACCATGGGCGTAATAATGGCATTCAACTTAGGATTCTGTTCTTCCGCGCAGCGAATCGCTTCCTCACAGACCTCCTCGGCACTCACGTCTCCATTGCGAATCAATTCCGCCAGGCCAAGTCCATCAAGCGCCTTATATTCTTTTATCCGGCTCATATGTCTCTCCTATCTGCAGTTAAAAATGAACTACCCCGCCACGGGCGAGAAGTGAAACTTACAGCTTCGAAGGGGGTATTATCCCCATACTGCCCATTAAAGAGGTGATCGTTAGGCGTTACGTTCCATATCTTAAGATTGCTTTACCGTTTTTCATCCATTTTGGCTATCCATCATGCGCAGGTTGCCTCAAAAAATCGAATATGCGACCGCTAGGGTGATCGACCTTATCAGTGGCATGGATAAAACCGGAACGGTTGACTGGTTTGCGCAGACCGTTTCGAGATGCCCGCTTGAAAGCTGACAGGAAGGCGCGAAAGGCCGGGTGGCTCAGGCTGATGCAGCCTTGGCCTTCCACTCTTTGGTTTTGTTTTCCCTGATAAACGTCTCCATCGGCGAATCTGCGGGAAACTGTTCATTATACGCGGCCATTCTTTCGTCAAAGGCATTGATCACAAATTCGGCAAAATCGGCGTGCAGGGTCCCCGGATGGCATAAAAACCATTCTTCCTGATCAAAACGCCTGAATGCCTGTTCGAAATCAAGTTCGAAGTCCGTTTTTTCGAAGTCTCGCCGCTCCCCAAGGGAAGAAACATGGTCACTGATCGGAACATCTGTCATCGTGATTTCGTTTCTTACGATTGAACAGATCCAGGACCCGTCTGCCGATTTTCTGCCATGAATGGCGATACTGAAACCTTGAGCCATTGCTTTGACCAGTATTTCCGATTTTTCTGTCTGATTGTCCATGTGCCATTTTGTTTATGGTTTTAAAAACAGGTTGAGGCTCTATGGTGACTGAAAATCCTTGCCATGACCACCCTGTTTCTTGAAATAAGGGGACATGGGACCGTGTGAGGAGACGCTGATTCCCGCTGGGAATCAGCGTTATATCGCTTACGGTCAATTCAACCGGGCTACTGGGCAGCCTTTTTGTTGAGCAGCCCGGCGAGAATCAATCCGCAACCGATACTGGAGGTGAAAACCAGCAGCAGCATACCCAGGATCGGAATCAAACTGAGCAGGGTGTAGGGAATCACGCCCAGCAGAAAGTAAAGATACCGGCTCCTGATATTCAGGTTAAACCGGTTGGCCAGATAACTGCCGATCATGGTGAGTCCCAGGATTTTTGTCAAAAATAGAATGGGCATGAAGGCCAGAAGCATTGCAATCGCCAGGGGCAGGGTGATCAGCAGCAAAATCGCCACGACAAAAGCGGATGGATACACAAACATCGGGAGTAACCCCCAGAGTGAATGGGTCAGGATTTCCCGACGGGTGGTCTGTTTTTCCAGCAGCTTTGTCAGGGGAAAAAGCAGGATCAGCAGCCCGAATACGATGAAAGAGAGCTTGAACAGCAACGACAGCCAGATGGATGGATGGATGATCCGCTGGTTAAAAAATTTGCTGAATCTCCCATCTTCATTTTTTTCAAACTTGATCCGGCCGGATACCCGGGACGCTTCTTCCGCGCTGAGCTCATGATCGGAATAGTAGGTCAGGTTCCCCACAATTTTTCCCTGCTCCGGAATTTGCAGCTGCCCCGCGTAGACCGTGACATCCCCCTGAATCTCGTTCTGGATGGATATTTCAGCCGCACCAACGTAGAGGTTTCCCGTCGTTTTACCCAGCAGGGTCACTTTTCTGGCTCCGATAAAACTGTCACCCATCCGTTGACTGGTCTCACTGAAAAAAACCTGTTCCGCTGCAAGAAAACTGGTTCCCTTGACGACACCATTGATATGAATCTTACGGCCGGCGGCTTTCACACCGTTACTGACACTGCCGTTGACATTAATGTCCCGGGCAAAACCGTTCAGTGCCAGGTCGGAACTGCCTGAAAAATCGATCTGTTCACAGAAAAAAAACAGGTCTCTGGCTTTTCCCTTGAAATCAAGGGTTTGTCCTGAAAACAGGTAGTCTTCCTGGTATTGACGGGTCTCAATTAAATCCCGCTCTGAAATTCTCAGCTCTATCGCGTTGAGATTGCTGTTCCAGAACATCAGAACAAACAGCATGAGCAGCCATTTGGTTTTCATCTTCTCCTCCATTTTTAAAAAACCCCCCAAAGGGGCGTCCGGCGTTTCATCCGGAAAGGGTCAAATATCGGCATGCTTAACCGGAAGCCGGGGTTGATTGCAATATAAAGATCGTTCGGGTATTACGGTTATCAATATGCCAATCCCGGTTCCGCCTGACTATTAAATCAGGATGAGCGGAGGCGGTTTCGGACGAATGGTTCGAAACACCGGTTGAATGGTTGTCGGCATCAGAAATCAAGCTTTTTCTTCAGGAGCGGCGCCTTTCGTCGTGAGAGTTCGACCCGGGAACGATCTTTCAATTCGATGAGGCAGGCGCCCTTAAATCCCTTGTGGATGGTAGTGACAAAAGCCAGGTTGACCAGGCTGGCCCGGTTGCTCCTGAAAAATCCCAAACCTGCCAGTTTATCTTCATAGTAGTTCAGGGAGTGGTCCGAGAAAAAGCGACCCTCACTGGTATAGATAAAACTGAGCCCCTCCTCGAAACAGATTTTCTGAATATCTCCAACCTGGATAATCTTGATGGCATCCCGGAACTTCACCGAGATTTTCTCCGTGGTTTCCCTAGTGATCCCTTCATCCTCCAGGTTTGCGGCAGCAGAACCCGCCTTTTTTTCCAGAATCTTCCCCACCGCCCTGGCAAATCGCTCGCGACTGACCGGTTTCATGAGATAGTCAAGGGCATCAACGTCGAAGGCATCAGCCGCGTATTTGGCATGTGCTGTCTGAAAAACAATCAGTGGGGGGGTCTGCAGGGAGGTAATCGTTTTGAAGACGGAAACCCCGGGCATATTGATATCCAGAAATGCCACGTCCGGTTGCAGCGAGACCATCTGTTCCAGCGCCTCGGTGCCGCTGCGGGCGACTGCGATGATATGAAACTGGTCATAAGCGGACAGCAGGTCCTTCAGCCGATCGATGGCGTGGGGTTCGTCATCGGCAATCAATGTTGTAATCATGGTATCTATTCAGTTTGATTTCCGCTCAGCCCCGAAGGTATTTTGTTTCAAGAACCCTGGGATCCAGGGATGGCTTCCAGGAGCTCCAGGAGGATTCATGCGTTTCTTGAAACACAATACCTTTGGGGCGTATACAGGTGAATAGTGACTAGTCATGTTGCGAATGATATTTCTATCCCTCCGTCTTTGATGGAGAATGTTCCCCCCAGGGTTTCAACCCGTCTCCGGGTCACCGTCAGGCCGACGCCCCCGTCCAGCATATCTGCTGTCAAACAGGCCTGGGAATCCCGCACGGCAATGGTGAGGCGGCCGTCTGCATGGAATGTTCGCAGGTCGATGGCCAGATGCTCGGTCATGTCGATATTGTGCTTGATACAATTTTCGACCAGCGGTTGAATGATCATCGGCGGAACCTGTCCCTCAGCCTGGATGTCGATCCGGTAGGAGAGTCTGTCCCCGAATCGCATCTGCTGAATCGACAGGTATTTTTCCACCACATCCAGCTCCGATGCCAGGGAGACCCTTTGCAGGTCACTGAAATCCAGATGGTAACGCAGTATTTCGGCCAGGTTGATCAGCGCGGTCTCCGCCTTGTCTGGCGTCTTCAGCAGGGAAACCATCAAGTTGAGGGAATTGAACAGGAAGTGGGGATTGATTTTGGAAGCAAGGAGCCTCAATTCCATCTGGGTTTTCAACACGGTTTCCGCCTGCAATGCTTTCTCCTTCTCCAGGACGGTCTGCTGGAAAAGCACAAACCCACTGCTGATGACATTAATGGCGATGAAGAACAACAGATTGATCAGCAGGTATGTCACTGTCCGATTGTCGGAGTAAAGAAACGCTGTCGGATCGAAAACAAAGAACCCGATAAAGGTGATGATGCCAACCCCCAGGATCAAGCCGAACGAAAGCAGCAGCACCAGAAACAGACGGTCGGTCAAAGTAGACAGATAACGGGTAAAATAGAGACTGATCAGAACACCGACACCCAGGAAAAGGGAGTCCAGGATCGTAATCGTCGGTGAAATCCAGATAAACTGATCATATCGGAGTCCGATGATCAGGCTGAGTATCCCCCCGATCACCAGGGAAAAACCCAGAACACCGACTATGCTGATGAGATGGGGGATGTTCCGTTTCAAAACGCAATCCGCTGCTTGTTGGGTCAGGGTGTGGAAAATTTCTGCAACACTGATGGTGTCACGCTACGACAAAAGACGATTTGAGTAAAGCACCGGATCAATGATTCGATCGGGAACCCATGCCATTTAACCGGGGGTATCCGCCATTCATCGGAAATCCACCGCCACTCATCCGGATTCAGTGGCGGGCCGTTCCCGATCCGGGTCATCCTGACATCATGGAATTCAGAAAACTTCAAACAGCTGGTTTGAAGGGATCGAAATGATCAACACTCTTGGAGACAAAAATGAAAAACATGACATTGATGGTTGCCCTGCTTGCTTTAATCGTCGGATTCAGTTCCAGTGCGTCGGCTTATCAGGGGCACTGGCGGGAACGGGATGCATCGGGGGACCATTACCCGAAATCGTTCAAAGAAGGGTATGAATATAAGATGAAACGGTTTGATGATGGGTTTGTGCTCTTTCCCGGCGCCGAAATCGGAATGGGAAGCGGGGCCCTGTCCGCCGCCATTGGTCTGAATATCGGTTATAAAAGCGGACTGTTTTTAATCGGGACTTCCCTGAAAGGCCAGGTGATCAATATTGACCATGTCAACTACGCCTTTATGCCCTATACCTTGAATGTTTCCGGTGTCAGTTATTCGATGATCCCTGAAACGTCGAATTCACAGAATGACAAAAAGCTGAAGGGCTGGTCGATCGGCTATGGGATGGGCGGCAAACTCACCTTCGCGCAGCTGGTTGAAACCGATCCGGTAACCCAGGTCGAAAAGGAGTATCTGACGATCAATATCGGGTTCGGGTTTTAGGCGCATCGTGGCACCGGAATCCCCAGGCTCCACCGGGATGCTGAACCGGAGTACTCCCGGCCCGGCTGCCGGGGATTGATATTCCGGCTGTCAAACCTTGCCTGAATCGAAATGCACCCGCCTATTTCATACCAAAAATGAACCGGGTCATCCGATTGGTTCCTGCCATTGCGCAAGCAAGAAAAATCAGTGGAAAGGCGGTAAGATTGATGATGAGGTATTTCACAACGATTGGAAAAGTGGTTTGGACAACATAGAAACCGATGATCAGCACGATCGTCTGATGAAGTATATAAAATGGAAGTGCGATGTTGGATAGATAGCGAATGACCTTTCCATCTGCTGTCGACAGGTATTGTCGCGTATATCCTAAAAACATGATCAACCAGCACCATTCCCCGACCACTTTTAAAACCATCATCAGGATATAGTATCCAATGGTTTCGGGGTGGTCGGCCAGGTACCCGGCTGAGGGATTGTCCGTGAACCCCCTGAAAGCGCTTTCTGACAAGGGGATAATTAGACAGTAGCCCACGGACACGGGTACGCCAATCCACAACGCCAGCCGTTTGTTCACCGCAATAGCCTGTCTGAAGCGATCATCTGAAAACAACAGAAACCCGAACACAAATAGAAGCCAATAATGAAATACATTGGCCCAGTCCGTCACAAATGTCTGGAAACCGGGGAACAACCACCGCAGCGCAATTTCGACGATCATAAGGGGTACCATGGGCAGAAAAATGGAACGTCCCCCGGAGAAGCGGTTGACAACCCACGCCCGCCTGTCTTTGAAATGCGCTGTTTTCAGATTGACGAACATATTCAGGGAAACCAGGGAGAAAACAAACAGGTAAAAAAGAAACCAGAGATGTCCCGAGTGCAAACCAGGTTGACGCCCCTGCAATAAGAAAAAACAGCGGCATATGCCAGATGTGAATAAATGAACTCACATAATTGAAAAAACCACTGGATTCACTGTTTTTGAGATGAAACCAGCCGAAACTGAAGATCTCCGAGCTGTGAAAAAAAACCAGAACCAGAACAGCGAACACCCGCAGCCAGTCCAGTTCATAATAACGAGCTGGGTGATGATTTTTTCCCATCCGTTTCCTTCAGGGGGGGTTCAGCACTATGGTTGCCTGGAAAGCGATGACTCATCCCGCAGGAGTTCCGCCAGCCGGTTTAAAAACGGTTCTGCGGGGACAAAATCCACCAGTCTCAGATCAGGGCGTTCCTCTCCCCGACGATTAAAAAACAGAACCGTCGGAACGCCTTTGACATCATGTTCCCGCAATAGTCTTTCATACGTGTTATTCCCTGTCTGCGTCAAATCCACTTTGATCATCACAACCGACTGGTCAGACAACTTGACGACATCCGGGTGATGAAAGGTGATCTCGTCCAATTCCCTGCAGGGGGTACACCACTCCGCTGAAAAGTCTATCACGACGGGTTTGCCGGCTGCCTGCGATGACACCATCAGCTGCCTGGAATAGGCGTGCCAGTTGGCACCTGGCCCCGCCAGGACCCAGGTTCCGACCAGAATCGTGGCTGTCACCAGACCAGCCATCGCCACGGCGGTCTGAATCCACCGAAATAGACCTAAATCCGATCGGACCGACTGAATCCAACCCAGATGGATGGCTGCGGCCAGGGGAACCATGGCAAACAGGATTACGCCTGTTGTTTCCGATAACACCGGACGGATAAAATAGAGGGCCATACCAACCAGAATCCAGCCCAGGAGTTTTCTGACCCAGACCATCCAGTCACCAGACCGGGGCAGTTTATCCAGTTTACCGGAAAAAAGCCCCAGCGCCAGCAAGGGAATACCCAGTCCCAGACTCAAGGTGAAAAAGACGATAAAACCCATCAGGGGGTCTCCCATGCTGGCCACCCAGGTAAGCAGTCCCAGGATAAACGGGCCAATACACGGTGCGGCAATCACACCCAGGGTCAATCCCATGAAGAGACTGCCAAAATATCCGGAATAATTTTTTGAAGCCGCCCGGGTCAGGCCTGAAGGCAACCGTAACTCCCAAAATCCCAGAAGGCTGCTGGCAAAAAACAGGAGGACAACGACCACTCCACCCAACACCAGGGGATTTTGCAGCAGGGAACCGACCAGACTCCCGCTTAAGGCAGCTGCCAGCCCCAGGGAAGAATTGACAACCGCCAGTCCGCCGATATAGCAAACCCCGTTGCCCAGCAGCCTACCCCTTCCCTTGCCGCTCCTGCCGCCGAAATAAGAAATGGTGATGGGGATCAGGGGATAGATACAGGGCGTCAGGTTCAGCGCCATGCCACTGAGAAATATCCCCAGCAGGGTCCAGACCAACGCCAGACCGGTCAAGGTTCCGGTCTTTTCTATTGAGGCAGCAGCGACCGGTCCCAGGGAAACACTCTCCTCAGGTAAGCCTTTGCCCTGCCACTCCGGGAAACCGGCGGCATAGCGAGACACATTTTCATATCCGAGATTGACAGCCACCCGGGCCGCACTGTCGCTGCGCACTCACGACAACCCTGCTCAGTAAAACACGAGTATTCTGGATCTGTCAGGACCCAGGAATTTCTCCAGAGCGCCTTTCTGACGCCAACGGGACCACAACGTCGGCTCCAGGGGAAAATTGACTGCCCCTTTAATATGACCGGTACGATACTCCCACACCTGCCGGGTATCCACCAGCAGCAAATCCCGGGAGGCATGCTGATACTGCTGCCATAAATCTTCGACATCAATGAGTCGATAGCCGCCACCGTGCGCCTCCTGGACAACATCCTGGAAGGATGCGGGTTGAATGACCAGCGGTCGATTCCCATACCAGAGAATGCTGACAGTCATGAACACGGCCGCAAGGGAAGCCAGTGCTCTCAATTTACTTTTCATGGGTAACCGTATTAAGTTCCGCTTTTGGCGCTAAGACCTGTATACCACTGATCTCATTCCCGCCGTTCTTCGCACCAAGTCTCGCGTATTCAATTACAGACAGGTTCCCCGCTGCTTCTCAGAAAAAGCGGGGAGCCCCTATGACTTCTTTTCATTTAAAAAGGGTTGGATCAAAAGCCAGTGGAGATGCAGGTACTTCGGGTGCCTGAATCGTTCTATGCCAATCACCATCTTTTCATGGCTGTCTTTGGGCTGCGCCCGGTAAGTGCCACAAAGCCGGTCCCACAATGACAAGCTGAAACCGAAATTGCTGTTTGTCTCTTCCGGATAAATGGAATGGTGAATGCGATGCATGTCCGGGGTAACAATCAACCACCGGATAACCCGCTCAGCTCTCAACGGGAGTCTGATATTGCCATGATTAAACAACGCCGTCCCGTTCAGCACGATCTCAAAAATGAAGACCGCAAGCGGCAAAGGTCCCAGAGCAGCAATCACTGCTATTTTGATGACCATCGACAGGACGATTTCGATGGGATGAAACCGGGAACCAGTGGTCACATCAAAATCCAGGTCCGTATGGTGCATTCGGTGTATCCGCCAGAACAGCGGAATAAAGTGAACCATGGCATGTTGCAGATAGATGATAAAATCCAGGAAAACTACGGACACCGCCAGATTTGCGCCATAACCCAGGTCAATTTTGTTCAGCAGACCCCAGCCGCGGTTCTGAGATTCCATCGCAAACCCCACAGCCAGAACCGGAAACAACCAGCGGAGAACCAGGCTGTTGATCACGACAATGGCCAGATTGCTGGTCCACCGCCATCCCCTGGATATTCTCAGCACCCGCCGGGGTGCCAGCACCTCCCACAGCATGACGATCAGGAACAGGCCGCAGAAAACCCCAAGCCGGATATAGATCTCATTATCCATAAGATACTGACTCATGGCATCCCTCGCTGAACGCGTCAGCAATCCCGCGTTTGACCAGAAACGGGCAATATGGTAGATTATTAACAGTTCACTTATTCAATAGATCAATTGAATACTAGTTAAAAAGGAGTTTTGTGTCAAACAATAATTTCAAACACCAGCTTTTTGAGCAATTTGCCCGTATCGGCAAGTCTCTCAGCAGTGGTCCGCGACTGGAGTTGCTTGAATATCTTGCCCAGGGAGAGCGGAATGTCGAATCACTATCCAGGGTGTCCGGGTTTTCGATCGCCAACACATCTCAGCATCTGCGACACCTTCACCAGGCGGGGCTGGTCGCATCCCGCAAGTCGGCCCAGCAGGTGTTTTATCGTTTGGCCGATGAACAGGTGATCGATCTTCTGGATCTGATCAGAAAAGTGGCAGAACGGAATCTGGCAGAAATTGACCGGCTGATCAACACTTTTCTGACCTCAAAGGATGAACTGGAGCCGATTTCCGGGACCGAACTGTTTGAGCGTTTGAAAAGGAAAGACATCACCGTACTGGATGTCCGACCCAATGAAGAATTCAACAGCGGTCATTTGCCGAATGCGGTCAACATCCCGCTCAGCGAACTGGAAAAAAGGCTGAACACATTACCGATGGACAGGGATGTGGTTGCCTATTGCCGGGGTCCTCATTGTATCCTCTCTTTTGAGGCGGTTGAAAGACTGCGGAAAAAGGGATTTCGAGCGCTGAGGTATGAGAATGGCTTTCCGGAATGGAAACGGTCCGGGTTACCGGTCGAAATGGGGATATGAAGGGAAACGGGAGCGGAGAAATCCCCTGGCCTTCTACTCTGACGTCAAGGATGAAAAACAACCGCCGCAGGATCGTGAGGGGGGTGACTGTTGCATTTCATGATTGATCAAGGGGCAGCCTGATAATAAACCGGGTCCCCTTTCCCGGTTCAGACTCCACCGTCATCGTGCCGTGATGGTTGTTGGTGATGATCATGTGGGACACGGAAAGCCCGAGCCCGGTGCCCTCGCCCACTGGTTTGGTGGTAAAGAAGGGTTCAAAGATCCGTTTCCTGGTTTTTTCATCCATCCCCGGACCGTTATCCGCCACTTCAATCTGCACTTTTCCCCGGACGATATGAACAACCAGCCGTATCTGGGGTGAATCAATGCCTTTTACGTTCATCATGGCCCAGGCAGCGTTGTTCAGCAGGTTCAGGATAACCTGTTCGATCTCTGTTTTGGTGCAGTTGATCAGCGGCAGATCCGCTGCGAACTCCTTTATGATTTTGATATTTCTGAAATCATACTTCTTTTTCAGATCGTAACCGGTACCGGCCAGGGCCAGGACATTGTCCATCAATTCGGCCAGATGGGTAGGTTCTCGCTTGGATTCGCTTTTGCGGCTGAACTGCAGCATATTGGAGATGATCTGAGAAGCCTTTTTTCCCGATTCCCGAATCGTGTTGAGAAAGGACAGCACACCTCTTTCTTCCAGGTATTGCTGCAGATTCTGAAGATCAATCCCCAGTTCCCTTGCCGGGCCAATATTGGATTTCAGATCCGGTGACAACCGACGCAGGGCATTCTGGGCGCTCTGCACCATGGCTCCCAATGGGTTGTTGATTTCATGGGCCATACCTGCGGCAAGACTCCCGATCGACATCATTTTCTCGGTCTGGATCATCAGCGCCTGTGTCTTTTTCAGATCGGTGATGTCCCGGGCAATTCCAAATATGATCTTCTCGTTGAAAGGCACAGCGATCAGCAGCGCAATTCTTTCACTGCCATCCGGTTTGACATAGACCACTTCACCCAGATCCGCTGATTCAGTAATCTCGGTGATCTTTTCCAGCCTCCTTTGCGCCTGTTGAATCGTGGTATCGAGTGTGGTCAGCATCCGTAATTCGGCTACTGTGCGCCCGGTCAGTTTTTCGCCGGCTGAATTGGCATCCAGGTATCGCCCCGTTTCCCTTTCCACGGTAAAGACGGCATCACCGGATCTTTCAAACAGCAGGCGATAGCGCTCTTCGCTCTCCCGCAGTTCCTCTTCCATCCGTTTCCGTTCAGAAATATCCCGGGTGATCGACAGAATGTGCGGTTCATTGTTCAGCTGGATAATGCTGGCGGACATCAGGCCGACTCTGCAGGTGCCATCCTTGAATCGGAATGTCGTTTCCAGGTTCGAATAATAGCCGTCCCGCATCAGTCCTTCTATCAGCCTTTCCCGATCTTCGGGGATGGCCCAGATATTGATATCCGCAGACATTTTGCCGATCGCGTCCTCACGGGTAAACCCGGTCATCTGGGTAAAGCCGTCATTGATGTCAACATACAATCCATCCAGGCGATTGATATTAACGGCATCGGGGCTGGTTTTAAAAGCGACTTTATACCGTTCCTCGCTCTCGCGAAGTGTGTCTTCCACCTGTTTGCGTTTCGCATCGATCTTTGAGACAAAAAGGGCCATCTCGATGGTCACTTTCAGATCCCGCTCCTGGATCGGTTTCAATATGTAACCGAAGGGCATGGTCAGCTTGGCCCGTGCTATTCGTTCTTCGTCCAGATAGGCGGTTGCGAAAATCACCGGGATATCATACTGCGTCCGGATCGCCTCCGCACATTCGATGCCATCCAGTTCTCCCTTGATTCGAATATCCATCAGCACAAGATCCGGTTTTTCGATCTCAACCTGCTGGATTGCTTTCGCCCCGGTATCGACAATCGAAATCACCTCATAACCCAGACGCTGGAGATCGTTTTCGATCTCCATGGCCATGATCGCCTCATCCTCAACAATCAGAATCCTGGCTTTTTTCATCGTCAATCCTGATAGAGATTGAATTTAATATCAAACCGTGTGCCCTCCATGTTGATCATCGCAATCGATCCATTGAGCTGATTTTCAACCAGCGTCCGCACCAGTTTCAGACCAAGGGACTCATTGACTCTCCAATCGATGTTGCCCGGGAATCCAACACCATCATCGGTAATGGACACGAGAAGTTCCCCTTCATCCCCCGGTCTGGCAACAACCCTTATTTCGCCTTTTCTGCCATCGGGAAAAGCATATTTGAGGGCGTTGGACAACAGATCATCACCATACCGATACCCGTGGTGGCCCCTATTCCCCCTTGAAAAAAGCGGAGCACGCCCGTCATACCGACAGCGATCAGCGTCGGTACGGTGCCAAAAAAGAGTCCTCCCAGACTGAGTAAAACGGATCGTGTATCGAAAAAAACCCCGGGTATAAGCTCCCAGGGGGTCTTCATCACAGCCATTCCGATCAGACCGAACCCGATTCCGGTGAGGATTTTGATCGACAGTTTTTCGAATTGGGGATTCAGCACAATGATGTCAAAAACCAGACCCAGGATAACCAGGAGGGCGGTATTGCATACCAATCCAATCAGTGTTGATGCTTCCATTTACCTGTTTATCCAATAAACCGATCGATGCCGGAGGAGATGAAACCGTGCGGGAATTTAACGTGCCTATGGATAATAGCAGAAAAAATAAACAACTAAAAGCGGTTCTCTTGATTTCAGCATGGTTGGGTCCAGGAAATGCTCAAATAGTGCCCGCCTTACCTGTACAACAGGCGCAGGACCGACCCTCCCGGTTCTCGGATGAATCGATCAAACGCTGGATAATCCATTGAATCTGCTGACTTTTCATACAACCAGCATGCCCTGCCCGGCACAACGAAACATGAGAATGATATTGCGGTGTTGACCCCGCGACTGATATGAACCCCTGAAACCCCCACTTGCTTCGCTCAGACAAGCGGGGTTTCTGTCGCTCCATTTCGCCAGGATCATCTGGAAACGCGTCTAATCAACTGAAACGGCTCCACACCAGTCGTTTCCGTGGTGTTGTTCTCGTACCAACCATCATTCCCGCGGAGCGGGCACACCGAAGGATGAAAAACAGCGATGCCTTCCCGTGCCTGTTATAAAGCAGACAATACCGTTAACTGAACCCCCCTTTTCCTGCGCTTATTTTCCTCCGTGCGCTCTGTGTCTCTGTGGTGTGCGTTTTTAATACAAAGACCATACCAGCAGGCGGTTTTTTGCAAGGTTTCTTCAGTCACTGTTTCTTGCTGTTTCCAACAAAACACTCTAGAATCAAGCCATCAATCCAGACATCATCGTTTGGCCCCGACGTCACAGTGAAGCAAGCGATCCGCGCCTGGCGGGCCCAGCGAGGGTTGAATGACTTCTTCATCACACAAACCCGGTCGGTCGATGGGGTTTTGATATCAAGCCGGCACCATCAAAAGGAAACCCAATGATTCTGCTAAACCCGAAAAACGAGAAGTTTGATCATCTCGACGAACAATCGAGAGAGATCATGTTCAAGACCATTGCCTTTTTTGAAGGTAAAGGAAAGATCCGGACGATTGAAGACTACAATGCCAGGATCTGGTACGCCGATTTCCTTGAATTTATCAAGGAGAACAGAATATTTGCCACCTTGCTCACTCCATCCGCCTATGGTGAGAACTGCCGCTGGGATACCCGGCGAAATTGTGACTTCAACGAAATCCTGGGATTTTACGGGTTGAGTTACTGGTATACCTGGCAGGTAACCATCCTGGGTCTGGGACCGATCTGGATGGGGAATAATGAGGCTGTCAAACAGAAAACCGCCAGACTCCTGCAGGAAGGTGAAATTTTCGCTTTCGGGCTCTCTGAAAAACAGCACGGTGCAGATATCTACGCCAGCGAAATGTCGCTGGTCCCCCTTGGAGACGGAAAGTATATGGCAGAAGGGGGCAAGTACTATATCGGCAATGCCAACAAGGCAGCACTGGTCTCGGTCTTCGGGAAGAATGCGGAAACGGAAGAGTATGTTTTTTTCGTGGTCGATTCCCAGCACAAGAATTTTGATCTGGTCAAGAACACGGTTTCCAGCCAGAACTACGTGGCTGAGTTCGCCCTGAACAGTTACCCCATCACCGACGACGATATCCTGACCACCGGGCGGGCGGCCTGGGATTCCTCCCTCAATACCATCAACGTCGGCAAATACAACCTGGGATGGGCGTCCATCGGCATATGCGGTCATGCCTTCTACGAAGCCCTGAACCATGCCTCCGCCCGGCGGCTGTTCAACCACTTCGTCACCGACTTCCCCCATATCAAGCAGCTTTTTACCGATGCCTATACCCGCCTGACAGCCATGAAACTGTTTGCACTGAGAGCCAGTGACTATATGCGCAGCGCCTCTTCCAGCGACCGTCGCTATCTGCTGTACAATCCCATGGTCAAGATGAAGGTGACCACCCAGGGAGAGGACGTGATCAACCATCTCTGGGATGTCATGGCTGCCAAGGGATTTGAAAAGGACCAGTACTTTTCAGTGGCAGCCGTCGATATCAGGGCCCTGCCCAAACTGGAAGGGACCGTCCATGTCAATATGGCACTGATTATCAAATTCATGCCCAACTATTTCTTCAACCCGGGAGCGTTCCCCGAGATCCCCGAGCGGGTCGATCCGGCAAACGACGATTTTCTGTTTCAACAGGGGGCGACCAAGGGGCTTGGCGGGATCCAGTTCCACGATTACAACGCAGCCTATGACAGCATCAACCTGCCCAATATCGCGCTTTTCAAGGAACAGATCGAGGTGTTCAAACGGTTCATGCTGGAAGCCACACCGGACGAAGAGCAGAGCAAGGATATCGATTTTCTGCTGATCGTCGGGGAGCTCTTTACACTGGTGGTTTACGGCCAGCTCATTATCGAAAACGCCCGCATCAAAAACCTGCCGGACGACATCCTGGACCAGATCTTTGATGTCATGGTCCGCGATTTTTCCAGGTTTGCCCTGCAGCTTTATTCCAAAACCAGCAGTACCGAGACCCAGATGGCGATTTTTCTGGATATGATAAGAAAACCGGTGGTGGATCAAGCGCGGTTTCAAAGGGTTTGGGAGAAATTCGTCCTCTCCAAGAAGGACACCTATGAAATGACCCCCTGATCCGGCGGTTCAAGATCCGTCTGCAGGTAAAACGGGTTGGAAATTCAACGCCTGACCGTGGGAGAAATGATCAGGCGGTCTCTTCAGATTGACGCAGCGTGATCCGCCAGCATGCTGCGCACCTGATCCAGGTGTCGTTTCAGGTCCATCGTGGCGGCATAACCGACCTCTTCCACAAAATTCAGAAAATAGCGACACTCTTCGATAGCATCCAGCGCCAGGTTCAGATACCGGGTTTTCTCTTCCCGGGTCTTTTTTTTGCTGCTTTTTCCAATATTGGTGGTGATTCCGACCGCGGCCTGCTTCATCAATGTTGCCAATCCATAGACATCGTTCCGGGGGATGACCGCAACCAGACCATAGACAGCCATCACAAACTGCAGCGCTGCCTGATAGATGGCAAGATCGTCGAATGGGGAACCTGAATCAGCAACCATGGGATCGTTCTTGTTTTGCAGTCATCGTTTTCATCTTATCTGGGCTTGATTCCCCGCAGCTTGCTGCTTCCTGTCATCCCGGCGAAAGCAGGGGTCCAGGTAACCTTTTCCTGGATTCCGACTTTCGTCGCAATGACGGCCGTTACCCCCTTCGAAGCTGCAAGTTTGGCTTCTCCTGAACGGATTGGGAGTGGTTACGCATCGTGAACAACCAGCACTATTTTACCGATATGGGTGTTGCTTTCCATCAACCGGTGCGCCTCAGCAGCCTCTCCCAGGGGGAAGGTCTTATAGATCAACGGCTTGAATTTTCCATTCGCGATCTGCGGCCAGAGATGGGTCTGCAGTGAGCGGGCAATGGCGCCCTTCACCGCCGTCGGCTGCGGACGCAGGGTTGAGGCAGTGAGGATCAGTCTTTTCATGAGCACCGGTCGGAAATCCACTTCTGTCTTTGGCCCTTCCAGAAACGCGATATTGACAATCCTGCCATCCCTGGCGGCCAGCCGGATGTTACGGGTGATATAGCCACCCCCGACCATATCCAGAATCACATCAATGCCCTTCTGTTCCGTGGCGGCCAACAGCACATCGACGAAGTCCTGTTCGCGGTAGTTGACTGCGATTTCAGCACCCAGGGCTTCACACGCCTGGCACTTTTCCGCACTGCCCGCTGTCGTAAATACCCTGGCCCCCATGACCCGGGCCAGCTGGATGGCTGTGGTACCGATGCCACTGGACCCCCCATGCACCAGGAAGGATTCTCCGGCCTTCAAGCCGGCCCTGTCAAAGACGTTGCTCCAGACGGTAAAACAGGTTTCCGGCAGCGCCGCCGCCTCAATCAGGCTCAACCCCGACGGGACCGGCAGACACTGTTCCCAGGGCACAGTCACATATTCGGCATACCCCCCGCCGTTGGTCAATGCGCATACTTTCTGCCCGTGCAGACCCGGATCGACACCGGCACCTTCGGCCACAATTTCACCGGCCACCTCCAGACCCAGTATGGGAGATGCACCACTGGGTGGCGGATAGAGACCCTTCCGCTGAAGCACATCCGGTCGATTGATCCCTGCAGCTGCCACTTTGATCAGGACCTCTCCCTCAAGCGGTGTTGGTGAATCTTTTTCCTGCAGTTTCAGGGCTTCCGGAGCCCCCGGTTCGACGACATTCACATAAAACATGACAACTCCCTTTTCATTCAATGGATTACCCGGTTTTCCCGTTCCCGGGAAGAAACAACCACCGGAGAACAGCAGTCTGGGACCAACCCCACAAGGGTAAAGTGCCATAACCACAGGACGCTGTCCAGTCGCTTCTTGAAATGGGGGTGCCAAATATGTGAAATATGTGTGGGTACCTGTAAGCGGAAAGAGGTGATGATCCCATCCCCCCATGTTTTTGATGCACCCCTTGAAATAGGGATTCCAATGGAAAGGGGTAACTATTCAGCTGAATTCCGCTGATGGGGGCCACGACCGGGAATGCTTCTCAACGTTCGTTCTCACAGGCAGGTATTAGATGCTTACCGATTGAAAGAAGCACAAAAAGGGAATACAATAGAACCAGGAACAAATGGCACTCCCGCTCAGGCGGTTTCCAGTCTCAACCCTTGTCTCTCATCACTGCTGCAACACCTGTCGTTGCTGGATAACGACCATTTAAACAGGGGTAGAATACCGATGAAAAAAGTCGTCATTATTGGAAGCGGTAAGATTGGTGCGGCCATTGCCAAACTACTCTACCACTCGGAAGATTACGATATAGAGGTTGTTGACCAGGAAGCGGACCCCTTGCACCATCTTAAGCAATCGATACCGGTCCGGACCCATCAACTTGACATTACCAACCGGCAGAAACTGGTGGCTGTCTTAAAAGGCAAAGAGCGTGTCATCTCTGCCTGCCCCTATTCCGTTAATCCTTCCATCGCCAGGGCGGCCCTGGAGGCAGGGGTCAGCTATTTTGATCTGACGGAAGACCGGGAAACCACCCGCGCCATCCGTTCTACGGCAAAACAGGCGGCCGGGGGACAGGTCTTCATGCCTCAGTGCGGATTGGCACCGGGGTATATTGCCATTCTCGCCTCGGACACCTGCCGGGAGTTTGAGAAACTTGACCAGGTCAAGATGAGAGTCGGGGCACTGCCCCAGTTTCCCTCCAACACCATCATGTACAACCTGACCTGGTCCACAGACGGTCTGATCAATGAATACTGCAATCCCTGCGAGGCCATCGATAAAGGGAAAATGAAGGAGGTGCAGCCCCTGGAGGGAATCGAGCTCTTTTCCCTGGACGGCGTCAATTATGAGGCGTTCAACACCTCGGGCGGACTGGGAACCCTCTGTGAAACCCTGGATGGCAAGGTTTATCACCTGAACTACAAAACGGTCCGGTACCAGGGGCATCAATACCTGATGGCTTTTCTCATCAACAGCCTGCGCCTGGGTGACCGGCGGGAGATTCTGAAGGATATTCTGGAAACCGCGATTCCCGTGACACTGCAGGACGTCGTCCTGATCTTTGTCTCGGTCAGTGGCTGGAAAACGGGCCAGCTGCTGCAGGTCAACCGGGCCTACAAAATCTATCACCAGACCCTTTTCAAGGAGTCCTGGAGCTCCATCCAGCTAACCACCGCAGCGGGGGTCTGCGCCGTGATGGACCTTTTTGCCCAGGGCGTGATGACCGGAAGCGGATTTATCCGGCAGGAATCGGTTTCTCTGGCCGATTTTATGGAAAACCGTTTCGGCGCTTATTATAAAAAGGCTCAAAACCTGGATCTTTCAACAAAAATCGATCACCCCCACAACACGGAGGATTCATGAAATTGACTTTTTTTGACGGGTTTGATTTTTCCCTGGCCGGTGACAACCCGATCCTGCCGGTGGCCATGGTGGGCGGGGATCCCCTCTTTCCCGAACACATCCAGACCCAGACCCATTCCCCCATCGACGGCGGGAACGCTGCCCGTATCGGGTCTGCAGACCCGGGTACGGTCGGGGAAGTGGTCTCCCGGCTGCAGACCGCCTTCCTGAAATGGCGTCTGGTTCCTCCCCCCCGGCGGGGCGAACTGGTGCGCCGAATCGCGGAGACCGTCAGGGCAAACAAGCAGGCGCTGGGGGAAATCATCACCTGGGAGGTTGGAAAATCGGTGCAGGAAGCCGAGGGGGAGGTCCAGGAGTGGATTGATCTCTGCGATTTCGCAGTGGGTCTCTCACGCCAGCTGTACGGGCTGACCATTGCCAGTGAAAGACCCGGTCACCGGCTGATGGAGCAGTGGCATCCCCTGGGACCCGTCGGCGTGATCTCAGCCTTTAATTTTCCTGTCGCCGTCTGGGCCTGGAACGCCATGATCGCCCTGGTCTGCGGGGATACCGTGCTCTGGAAACCTTCCAGCCAGGCGCCCCTCTGCAGCCTGGCCTGCCAGCTCATTGTCTCCGCAACGGCGGCGGGTATGCCCGATCTGCCCCAGGACCTGACCGCTATTGTGACCGGCAGCCGTGACACCGGACAGGCCATGGCGGCCCACAGACACCTGCCCCTGATTTCCGCTACCGGTTCGGTGGGGATGGGCAGACAGGTTGCTGAAACCGTCGCCGGAAAGCTGGGCCGGAGCCTGCTGGAACTGGGCGGGAACAACGGCCTCATCGTGACCCCGTCGGCCAATCTGGATCTGGCCATTCGCGCCATCGTCTTTGCCGCCGTCGGGACCTGCGGACAGCGGTGTACCACTCTGAGACGTCTCATCGTCCACCAGTCCCTCTATCCGGCACTGGTCGGGCGATTGAAGAAAGTCTATGATGCTTTGCCCATCGGCGATCCGCGCCAGGCCGGAATTCTGGTCGGGCCCCTGATCAACCGGCAGGCCTTTGAGACGATGCAGAACGTGATTCAAACGATTCAGGCACAGGGGGGCAGGATTCACGGCGGCGAGCGGATCACGGACCGGGTACCCCCGGGGGGGTTCTATGTCAGGCCGGCCCTTGCGGAAGTCAGTCCGGATGTGCCCATCATGAAAGAAGAGACCTTTGCCCCCATCCTCTATGTCACCCCCTACGATGATTTTGAAACCGCGCTGGCCATCCATAACAACGTACCCCAGGGGCTCTCTTCGGCGATCTTTACTGAAAACGCCGGGGAGGCGGAGCGCTTCCTCTCGTGTTCCGGTTCCGATTGCGGTCTGGCCAATGTGAATCTCGGTACGTCAGGCGCCGAAATCGGAGGGGCCTTCGGAGGGGAAAAGGAGACCGGCGGGGGGCGGGAGACCGGCAGCGACGCCTGGAAAAACTATATGCGCCGCATGACCGCCACCATCAATTTCAGTGGCGCCATGCCCCTAGCCCAGGGAATTCAGTTTGATTTCGACGTGTCCTGAACGGCAGCCGGTTTTGACTGGATCTTCCGGATCGCCTCGATCAGGGCGGGCACCATGACAAACAGGTCGTCTACGATACAGTAGTCGGCGATTTTGAAAATCAGCGCATCCGGGTCGTTGTTGATGGCCACGATCCGGTTCGAGGTGTTCATACCGGCCAGGTGCTGCATGGCACCCGAAATTCCGCAGGCAACATAGAGTTTCGGGGAAACCACCTTGCCGGTCTGCCCCACCTGATCCGACTGGGGACGCCATCCTGCATCCACAGCATTCCTGGAGGCCCCCACGGCGCCACCCAAAAGGTCCGCCAGTTCCTCGAGCAGGCTGAAATCAGGACCGCCCATGCCCCGGCCCCCGGAAATGACCACGTCTGCTTCGGTCAAATCGAGCTTCGGGCTTTCATCCACTTCGATTTCCAGAACCCGGACAAGGGGAGCCCTGATCTCCGGGTTGAGGGACACAACGGTGCCCCTTCCCGCCCGGGGAACACTTGCTGCCACATTCGGTCGCATCGCCACCAGTTTCGGCTGACCTGCAATTGAAAACGCACCGATCACCCTGCCCCCATAAAGGGGTTTTCTGGCAATCAACTCACCGTTCTCCAGGCGGATACCGGTACAGTCCATGACCAGTCCCGCCTTCAGACCGGCGGCTACCCTGGCGGAGATGTCCCGTCCCTGCACCGTGGCGGCAAACAGGACAATCCCGGGGGAACGGCTTTGAAGCACGGCCCGGATCAACTCGGCCTGAACCTCTGCCGAGCAGGGTGCCGGATTCGGGGAACCCACCCTGAGGATGGTGTCCGCACCAAAATCCACCAGTTCTGTTACACCGGGCAACGGTCCATGCTCAACAACGACAGCAGTCACCTCCCCATCCAGTTCATCCGCCAGACGCCTGGCCTCACTCAGGAGCTCAAAGGTGATGCGACGGTATTTTCCGGCCGCATGTTCCGTGATTACCCATACATCGGTTGTCATTTCCGAATCTCCTGGATGATGTCGGTCTCTTCCTTGAGCAGTCGTGCCAGTTCGGCAGCCTTGTCTGCGGCCGTCTCGCCCTGGATGAATCGCCCCGGCTGCCGCTGGACGGCATATGCCAGCGAGACCAGCCTGATCCGCTGCTTTTCAGGGGTAAACAGGTCGGGCGTCAATCCGAGTTCGGCCAGCGTCAGGATTCTCACCGCGCGTTTTCTGGCCTGCATCATCGCCCTCATGTTCGGGTACCGGGGTTCATTGATCCCCTTCTGTGTCGTCAGCACCACCGGCAGATCCGCTTCTACCCGGGCAGAACCGCCATCAATCACCTGGGAGCAGCGAATGACCCCATTTTCCATCCGCTGCCGGGTAACACCCGAAATCAGGGGAAACCCCAACTGGTCCGCAACCATGGCCGGAACCTGGTATTGGTCGCCGTCAACCGCCCGCAGACCCGCCAGGACCAGATCACAGCCCTCCTTTCTTAAAGCTGCCGCGAGCAGCACGGCGGTACCCAGGGAATCCGGTTCAGGAATCGCCGTGGTATCGATACGAATACCCTCATCGACACCCAGGGCATAAGCGGTGCGGATGGACCGCTCCGCCGTTTCATCCCCGGCAGTCAGCACCGTTACCCGGACATCCGCCAGACGCTCCCGGATCAGCAGCGCCTCTTCCAGGGCGTATTCATCGTAGGGATTGATCACCCACTTAATATCCGTTCGGACAACACCGGTCCCGGTATCATTCAGTTCAATCACCGATTCCGTGTCCGGCACCTGCTTCAGCAACACCACAATATGCACGTCATCACTCCTGTTGATAATTTTTTCCCATACTTCGTTGTCCCCCTCTTTTCCGGCCAGTACCCTGCGTTTTTTCACACCCTTCGTTGTGATCGACAGGTCATGTTGGCTGATATGGGAAATCGCAGATGTTAGATTCTGGTTCTTTCATTGTGTGGATCGTAGGGGGACCGAAGATGGAGGGTAGCCGCGAATCGCTCTCCTTCCACTTCGATCTGATAGGACCCCGCCTTGATCCACTCATTGGAAACACCAGCCGGATTTTTCACATACCCCATACCGACTGCGGTACCGATTTTAAACCCGTATGCCCCCGAACTCAATTCCCCCACATGGGCGCCGTTTCTGAATATCGGTTCATTGCCAAACAGCAGCGGATGGGGATCATCCAGGGTAAACATGACCAGTTTTTGGGTCATTCCCGTCTCTTTTTGTCTGATCAGGGCGTCGCGGCCGACAAAATCTCCCTTGTCCAGCTTGACTGCAAACCCCAGACCCGCTTCATATGGAGTGTCATCCGGGGTGATATCACTCTCCCAGTGACGATAGCCGGTTTCAAGACGCAGGGAGTTGACTGCCTGCATCCCGACCAGCTTCAGCGCCATCTTTTCGCCCGCCGCCATAATCCTGTCAAAAACCGGCAGGGTAAACCCCGTCGGGAGATACAGCTCCCAGCCCAGCTCCCCTACATAGGACATGCGCAGCGCCCAGGCCCTGGCGTACCCCACATCGATCTGTTGTGCTGTTGCATAGGGAAAGGCGGTATTGGAGAGATCTGCATCGGTCAGGACGGCCAGCAGGTCCCGGGACTTCGGGCCCATCAGGGCCAGCAGCGAGTATCCATGGGTGACATCGGTGATATGGACCCTGGCATCATCGGGAATGTGCCGCTTGAGGTAATCAAAATCCCTGACTGTTGTCCCGACAGCTGTCACCAGGAAGTACTGGTGTTCGCCGATACGGGTGATGGTAAAATCGCTTTCATACCCGCCTCTCTCATTCAGCAGGGGGGTGTAGACCACCTGCCCCACCGCCACATCGAGGTTGTTCGCGCAGAGATGCTGCAGGAACGATCCGGCGTCCACCCCTTCGATGAGGAACTTGCCCATGGAGGAGAGGTCATAGAGACCGACATTGTCCCGCATGGCCAGATGCTCTTCCCGCTGGCACACAAACCAGTTGGGTCGCCCCCAGCTGTATGCATGGACAGGTTCCACCCCGGGGGGTGCAAACCAGTCAGCCCGCTCCCAGCCGGCAATCTGGCTGAAAACAGCCCCCCGTTCCCGCAGGCGGTCGTGAATGGGCGAGCAGATCACTGGTCTGGCGGTGGTACGCTGCCGGTTGGGATAGTGGTGTTCATAGAGCATACCGACACTTTCGGTGACCCTTTCCGCCAGGTAGCGGGCGTTCTGCTGCCAGGGGAAAAACCGGCGCACATCCAGGGGCCAGAGTTGCTCTTCCGGGTAGCCCCGGTCAATCCACTGGGAGACGGCTCTTCCAGCCCCGGCGGCACTGGCAATCCCGACAGAGTTCATCCCGCAGGCGGTAAAGAGGTTTTTGATCCCCGGGACCTCCCCCACCATGAAGGCGTTGTCCGGGGTGAAGCTTTCGGGCACCACCTGCAGATGGCGGATTTCAGCCTCTTCCAAACAGGGAAACCGCTCAAAACCACACTCCATGAAGAGTTCAAACTGATCCCAGTCCTCCTGGAGCTCTGTGAATTTGAACTGCTCGGGAATGCCTTTCATCCCCCAGGCCTTGGCCTTCGGTTCAAATCCACCCAGCAGAATACCCCCCGACTCCTCCTTGAAATAGGTATAGCCGTCGAAATCCCGGACGCAGGGAAACGCCTTTTTCAGCCCCTTGATGGGGGTGGTGACCGCATGCATATGCTCGGCCGCATGCAGCGGCAGTGACGCATTGACCCATTTGCCAATCTCCCGGCTCCACATGCCGGCGCAATTCACCACGATTTCACAGGCAATCTCTCCCCTGTCCGTGCTGACACCGCTGATCCGGCCCTGTTTCAGATGGATATCCAGCACCCGGGTATTCTCGAAGATCTGCACCCCCCGCATCCGGGCCCCTTTTGCCAGGGACTGGGTGGTGCCAATGGGATCGGTCTGACCATCGTCCGGGAGATAAAATGCGGAAACCAGCCCCCGGCTGCTCATCAAGGGACAGAGATCCTCCGCCTCCCTGAGACTGATCTCGTGCATCTCGATGCCGTATGCCCTGGCCCGGGCGGCCCCCCTCAGCCACTCCCGCCGCCGGTCGTCGGTCTGACAGACCCCGATCGCTCCTGTCCTGACCCATCCGGTAGCCACCGAGGTCTCCGCTTCGAGCTCCGCATAGAGCCGGGTTGCATATTTTGCCAGATTCGACATCTCCTGGTTCTGCCTCAGCTGGGCAATCAGACCCGCCGCCGCCCAGGTGGTCCCGGACCCCAGCTCTTTGCGTTCCAGCAGGACAACGTCGGTCCATCCGAGTTTGGCCAGATGATAGGCGGTACTGCAGCCGACAATCCCCCCACCGATAATGACGATCTGGGATTGGGTCGGAAAGGTTTCGGCCATGGTTCCTCATGTAAACGGTTATACAATGGTCAATGTCATTAACTTAAGGGGCTTTTCTCAATTGTCAGAGCACCTTAGGGATGTCATTGCAGGAACCTTGGAAGCCATGGATGGCTTCCAGGAGCTCCAGGATGGATTGATGCGTTTCTTGAAATGACATCCCTATGGTGCGGAACTGTCTTAAGTGAACGATATTGATTCAATGGTATCTGTTCAATCACCCACAGATCGCGGCTTCTGCTCGGAAAAAGGGGCGACTCGTTCCCTTCCATGTCAACAGGGAAGGTCAAGTGGATCAGATTGCAACAGGTCTGCCAACTATCTGAACCGGACAGAAAATCGGCACCGGAAGACAGGGTTCTCACGCCAGGGTCAGGGGATTCAGCGTCTGGCATGCTGCTATCGTCTTTTCAACGGTAAAACAGGGAAGATGGGGAGTGACCTTGACCTCGGCAACGTGATGCGTTTCAGCATCATTGATGCCGAAGTGAATCAGTGATGATGCAAATATGAATCATCCGGGCAGACCCGGGGGATTAGCTGCTGAACCGATTGTCCGGGTTCCGGGGACCAGTTTTGAGTTTTCCGAGTCTGCGGGAGATTCTGGACTGGCTGATACCCAGTGCTTTGGCCGCTTTGCGCTGGCTGCCATGGACCCTGACCGCGGTGGTGATTTTTTCCAGCTCAAACTGGTTGAGATCGTCCTGGTATCCCCCCGGTTGCGCCGTGGGAATCGGTTCTGTCTTTAAGGAAGCCTCAATAATGGCCGCCGGAAGGTCGCGGATCTGGACCGTATCTTTTTCAACCATGGTTGTTAATCGCTTCATCAGGTTTTCCAACTCACGGACGTTTCCGGGGAACGAATAGTGCTGCAGGACATTTAACGCACTTTTTGAAATCGTTTTTTGGGTTTTGAACACCTTGTTGAAACGATCCAGAAAAAAAGTCACCAGCGGCACGATGTCTTTCTGTCTTTCCACCAGCCTGGGAATATGGATGGGAATGACATTCAGACGGAAAAAGAGATCCCTGCGGAAGGTACCCTCGGCAACCATCTTTTCCAGATCCCGATTGGTAGCGGCAATAATCCGGGTATTGATCCTTCTGGGTTTCAATCCCCCCACAGGGACAATCTCGCCGGTTTCCAGAAAATGCAGGAGTTTCGCCTGCAGGGACAGCGGAATTTCACCGATTTCATCCAGAAACAGGGTTCCCTGGTCGGCAATTTCAAACAGACCGACCTTCCCCTCCATGCGGGCCCCGGTAAACGCTCCTTTGACATAGCCGAACAGTTCGGATTCCAGCAGCGTACCGGTAATGTTGCCGCAGCTCACCGTGATCAGGGGCCTGTTTTTGCGATCAGAGAGTTTGTGGATCAACCGGACCATCGAATTCTTTCCGACACCGGTATCACCGGTGATAATCAGGGGCAGGTCAAATTTGGCAGCCCTGACGGCGAAATAAACAACATCCTGCATCGCCGGACTCTGGACGACCATCTCTTTCAGCTCGGAGATCGCGGCTCCCAGATCGGAGAGTTCCGGACGATAGCTCCCCGGGTCCTCTTCCAGCACATCGGTGATCTGGTTCAGAAAGCTGATACCGCGGCCATACACCAGCATAAAGCGCAACCGGCCTCCCTCGTCGTGGATGGGAATGGCGGTTGAGAGAACTTTGCGCTGATTGGAAGACGCCGTGATCAGGCTCACCGCGCAATTCTGCCGGATCACCTCCAGCGTGGCGGAGCGCTGGAAATACCCGGCCTCGACCAGATCCCTGACATTGCGACCCAGCACCGCCTCGGCCCTGAAACCGTTCATCTCTTCACAGGCCCGGTTGACCATGACCACATTCCCCGCATGATCGGTCACAAACAGACCGTCCCGGGACTGCACCATGATGGCCTTGAAGATCAGGCGGTAGTCATCGGGACCCAGCCCCTGGACACCGCCGTCTTCGGTCTGAAATGTCAACTCACCCTTGTCCACCATTTTCCATGTTCAGATGTTTCTTTGGGAATGACTCATTTAAAATCCCTGCAGCGTGTCTGGCATGAACCGTTTCATATACCGGGATCCTCTCATATTCACGCAGTTGTCGTCCAGAGGCAGTCTGACGAGGGGGCATCAAAAACATGTGGGTATGTGATCATTCCCGCTTCAAGAGGTTATTTATTCAGAAAAACGCATGAATCCATCCTTGGAGCTCCTGGAATCCAAGGTTTTCTGAACAAACAACCTCTTTCCGCTTACAGGTACCCACACATATTTGGTGCACCCTCAGACGATGACGTCGGCAGGGCAGAAATTATCTGACCGATTTTTTTCATATCAACTTATGGGCAACTTGATTCAATGGAACTCAGTCCGCAGCAAAGGGCCCCTACTCTATTGACATTGTGAATGAATAAAGACGACCTGGTCTTGATGCAGCAAACAAAAGGTAGACCGGCAACGAATCAACATGGCATGCTAACAGGACACACGTCGAACTGTTTTTTATCCCTTGCCATGGCTCATGTCATGACCATTCTGGTGAGATAGACATCCAACACAGGAGGAAAATGCGCTGGCTGCTGCTGTCCATTGGTATTTTGACCGAACTGGGAGGGTCAACCTGCATGAAACTGTCCAACGGTTTCAGCAATCTCTATGCATCGATTTTCACCTTTGTGTTCTGGGGTATTTCATTTACCGTCTTCATTTATGCGCTCAAGCATTTCGATCTCAGTTTTGCCTATGCCATCTGGGCTGGATTGGGCATCATGCTGGTCTCTGCGGTGGGGATGATTTTTTTCCGGGAACCGGTCAATGCCCTCAAAATTGTTTCGATTCTGATCATTGTCACGGGAGTGGTCCTGCTGAACCTGAGCGAGATTGTTCTTCAATCTCCATCGTAACGAGTACCTGTGAAAGACAAGAAGCTTTATATCACCGATCTGGACGGCACGCTCCTGCGGGAGGACGGATCCCTCTCCCCGTTCTGTAAAAGGACCCTGCAGGAGATGATGGCGGCGGATCTGCCATTTACCGTGGCCAGTGCCAGGAGCGTTTTTTCCATGCAGGATCTGCTCAGGGGCCTGACATTCACACTGCCGATCATCGCCATCAACGGCGGCTCTATTTCAGACCTGGCAACCGGCGCTCATTATGTGATCAATGAGATCCGTACGGAGGTATCGACGGACCTGCTGAGTATGATTGCTGACAGCGGCTTTGCGCCTTACGTCTCCACCTTCAACGGTAAAAAGGACTGCCTCTATTACAACCGGATCGTCAATAAGGGGATGCAGTGGTACCTGGATGACCGCAAAAACGCCCGGGACAGTCGCCTGCACTACCTGGAAACACTGTCAGCGTCTCTGGCAGATCAGGTGATCTGTATCATCGTCATGGGGAAAGCAGCGCCGTTGTCCGATCTGCGGGAGACGATCCACGAAAAACACGGCAGCCGGCTGATGACCCAGTTCTATGAAAACCAGTACTCCCGGGGCTGGTTCTGGCTGAGTATTCACGATGCCAGAGCCACCAAGGGACAGGCCCTCCGGACGCTGGTTGACCGTTGGGGTCTGAAAGACAGGGAGCTGGTGGTATTCGGGGATGCCGAAAACGATATCGAAATGTTCCAGGAAGCCGATCGGGCCATTGCGGTCGCCAATGCCGAAAGCGCGTTGAAAATCCACGCGACGGAGATTATCGGTCCCAATCGGGACGACAGCGTCGTCCGGTTTATTGCAGCGGAAACAGGCCTGGCTGCCAGGCCCATTCCCAACTGACAGTCATGCCAACCATCCGGCTATTCGGTCCAGGGCACAGCCCCCAAGCGGGCGGTGCCCTGTAACCGCATATCGTCCCGCAGCTGGTTTTTCAGTATTTTCCCCACCGGGTTGCGGGGGAATGATCCCGATGATCTCGACCCGCTCGGGGTATTTGTACCTGGCCACCCTCTTTTCCGCCAATTAACCTGTCAGATCCTCCAGACCGTTTGCTTCGTCTATCCGGACACCGGCATCGTCGTCGTCCAGGATCCCTTTTAATTGTTCTTGATCCTTGATATCGCAGATCTCTTCCAGACCGGACGCGCCAACCGGGATCTCCTGCTGTTCCGGTTTCATAAACCCATCGAGCCCCTTACCAGGCACCGTTTGTCGAGGGGGTTTGATTTTCTTCTGTTTTTTGATCTCCCTGCCCAACTTCCGCTTCGCTTTTTTCCTGAGTTTAATCTCATTTTCAAGCGCTTCCAATTCCTCCTTTATTTCCGATGTCGGTTTATTACTCAGTTTCATATATCCCCCGAAATATAACGGTGCCTTTAGACACCCCAATTTTTTTTTCTTATTGATATTATTTCACATTCGCTGAATAAGTCAACCGTTTTCCAATTCCCGAAAAAACAGAGCACACGTCCTCAGCCCTAGTTGTCCCCCACCCGGCGGACATGCTGGATTGTATAAAAAACACTCACCACAGAGACACGGAGATCACGGAGGAAAACAAGCTGAGCTGAGTGACTGTCATAGTGCTGTTTCAATTGCTTGGA
>Ga0180009_10000741_pt1 | contig 42872 bp, 39 predicted proteins | sample OS_PC_MetaG_FD_123537 | JGI IMG/M metagenome (GOLD analysis project Ga0180009, IMG submission 123537) | Groundwater microbial communities from the Aspo Hard Rock Laboratory (HRL) deep subsurface site, Sweden - OS_PC_MetaG | ecosystem: Environmental > Aquatic > Deep subsurface > Groundwater...
AATTTAAGACTATAGAAAGCTGATATGTTGTCATTCCGTGCTCGATACGGAATCCATAATTATTTCAAAACGCTGGATGCCGGATCAAGTCCGGCATGACAGAGAAACCTAAACTCTCAAGTTTCTAACTAAAGCAGTTTAAATATTTACCAGGATTTCTTCGGAAAAATCTAATCGCAGTCTTCAACTCGCTGTGTCTTTGCTCGCTGATCTAAAAAGATGAATCTTGCCCCACCAGGACTCGAACCTGAAGGGGTCAACAGTGGTAAGGGATAGTTGTGGCCCTGGGACACTTCCGCACCACATTGATCTGATCTAAAATCCACAGATAGTGACAGAAATCTGGTTGCTTATTCTACTCCGCCACTATTTGTCTTCAGCATTATTTCAGTAGATCGAAAAGACCTGTTTAAAGACCAATTGACTTTGAGAGAATGGATTTCATTATCTCGGTGGTCCCCGCAAAAATTGTGAAGACTCGGACATCGCGAAAATACTTCACCAGGGGATTTGTTTCAAGTGTACCGTAATCACCGAACATATCCAACGCCCGGTCAATCAACTGGTTGAGCATTTCTGAGCTGGCATATTTGGTCATCATGGTCTCGCAGATAACATCCTTATCTTTAATTTTAATTTCAGAATCTCATTCTCAGCAGCCAAGTATTCATTTCAAATTAGTATTTCTTCTTCTACTTTACCACTAATCAACGCTAATGCTTCTACAGGTTCCATATTCAAGCTTCAGTTGGATTGATGAAATTATTGAACTACAAACTCCAAATATGAAGCACTGATGAGAAGGTGGTCAAATAAAAGCTGAGAGAAGCCATTAATCAAGAGTTGAGGAAGAAAATAATATTTAGACCAGACGAGAAAAATCGTAAAAATTCTTAATTGTGTGTGTCGAGGTTTGTGTCGAGCAGATTTTTAAATTTTTCCTTATATTGGCGGAGGTACGTAGGAATCGAACCTACCCAGCGTGTTTCGCACACACCGCGCACGGTTTTGAAGACCATTCTTTATATTTCCTTGACATTCCTAATGCCTACCAATACCATAAAATTATTAAGTATTTTAAGTTCCGATATAATCACTTTTACCCAAAAATACTATTTGTGTGTGGCAAGGAATGAGGCAAGTAAGATATTCTCTCAATGGTCTAAAATATGGAAACTAACAAAAGCAAGGGCAAGTTAAAAAATGTTAAAATGAGGCAAGTAGAAGGCTATAAAGGCTTATTTTACATTATCGGTAAGACTAGAAGCACAGGTGAACCTGAAAAGATCTATTATATTCGATACCGTAAGGATGGAAAAGAAATCAAAGAAAAAGCAGGCAGGCAATTTCAAGATAATATGACACCTGCTAAAGCTCACAATATTAGATCCAGGAGAATGCAGGGACTTGAACCAACCAGAGCAGAAAAAAGAGAAGCGAAAGAGATAAATTCAGACCGCTGGACGATAAAACGATTGTGGGAAGAATACAAAAACAATAAGACTAAATACAAGGGACTTCAAAGGGATCAAAGCCGTTTTAATGTTCACATAATGCCTGAATTCGGGGAAAAAGAACCAAAAAACATTGTCACTCTGGACATTGACCGGTTCAGAAACAATCTACTGAAGAAAAAGAAGCTATCCCCCCAAACCGTCAAGAATACCCTAGAACTGTTAAGAAGGGTAATCAATTACGGATCTAAAAAAGATTTGATTCCGTCGTATAATATACGCTTTGAAATGCCATCTACGGACAATATGGTGAATGAGGTTTTATCAAACGACCAGATAAAAAGCCTTCTCTCAGTATTGGACCGGAATCCGTTTGATATTGAGGCATGGTTATTAAAGGTTATGCTATACACTGGCAGACGTACTGGGGAAATTTGCGAACTTGAGTGGTCGGATATCGATTTGGAGCGCCAGACATTTACCCTGAAGGATACCAAGACCGGGAAAACTGAATACCTCCCTTTTTCGGAGCGAGTTATGGAAATTTTGAAAACGATCCCCCGATTCCATCAAAAATACATCTTTCCAAATACTGATGGCAGCAAGCGAACGAGGGTTGACGCACATTCAAGAGAGCTTAGGAATCAAGCAGGAATCCCCGAAACCTTCCGACCTTCCTATTGTTTACGGCATACTTTTGCCAGTATCGCAGCTTCAAATGATATTCCCGAACGGGTATTAAAAGCGCTGTTAGGGCATACACACCGAGAAGCTCGAAAAGATATTACATCCAGGTACGCGCATGTATCCCATGAAAGGCTTTTACAGGCAGTTAATCAGATAGCTGACATAATCGATCGGATTGCATATTCGAAAGAAAACATCATTCAACTGAATGATAGGCAATGAGGTATCTATGGCAGATGATAATAAAAAAGCTCGGTTTGAGTTTACCAACGATGAAAAAGTGGAAAGGTTTGATAAACTCTATGATCTTTTTGAAAGGGTAAAGCGAGAATCTTGGTCGAAAGAAGATTTAGATTATTATGAGGAATATGATAATCTATTGAAGGATTTTGGTACAATCATACAAGGCGATATCCCTTTGAAAGAATTCCTGCTTAACAAGACCGAAAGGATGTATACTGGAGAAACAATTTTAGAACATTTTTTCGACCGAATCAAAGTAACAACCGCTAAAGAGATGAAACGTGGTGTTCCAGATCTAGGTCCATTTATAGTCGAATCGACAGATAACAAAAAAGGAGAATTATCGCCTAAAGAAGCTATTGCCCAACTATGTGTTGATAAAATCATTGATAATGAAACCGGGAAGAGAAAACCGGGTATTAATGCCAAAGAAGTATGCAGAAAAGTTTATAATCAATTTTGTGCAGAACGAGAAAACCCAATTTATCCTAACTCAAAAATGTTGTATGAAGTAGTAAAGAAACGTCTTCAGAGATAACCGCAAAAAACCTGCCAATCAACTTTTAAGTGTGTCCCTTATAAAAGGGGGACAAAACCCCCTTTCCTAGATCCCAATTTGTTTTATTATTAAACAGAACATATCAAGCTTTTTCAATTGATACTTACGTTGCAGAAAAAAGCCAATCTAGGTTTATTCTGTGATATTAAAAACTAATTCAATAAAGGGAATATGGCAGAAACAAACCAGGCAGCTATTCAAGTCAAATATTTAAACGACAAGCAGGTTGCACGGATGACCGGAAAAGCAGTTCAAAGCCTTCGAAATGAACGGTCAAAAAGAATCGGGATACCTTTCATTCGCATGGGTGGTGCTGTTCGTTATGATATTCAAGATGTGATTAAATACATGGAAGAAAGGCGCATTGAGACCAATTAGGAGAAAAAATGGAAATTCAAATTCCCAGATCAAAGAACTTGTTTCTAACTTCGGATTCCGACAATTGGATCGTATGTAAAAAATACCAGGATAAGAAAACTGGAAAAGATAAGTGTTTTAATCACCGGTATTATTCAACGATCACATCTGCAATCGAGTACATATTCGACCATGTTCTGAAAGACTGCGCCGATCTAAAAGAGATCAGGCAGAAACAGATTGAAATGGCAGAATGGGTGGAAAAGGAATTGAAGCCAACTGTCAAATGATAGGTTGATGAGTCACCACGAATCACCAAACCAATTTTACGCTCTCATGAATAGGCAAGTATTAAAAACAACAGAAACGACTATAAAACTCGATTAAAACGCGGGGCGCTGGATGGCTACCAGTGAAAAAAGGCGCTTCTTCTTCGCCTGGAGTGCTTCCCCGCAATAGAAAGGCGAATAATGAGAAAAAAAACAAAATCGAACAAAATCTGGATAGATCGGGACATATACCAAAGTGAAGCATTTTGCGAACTGGTTAAACGCTCAAAGTTTGGGGTGCCAGTTTTGATTTGGTTCTTTCATTCACGACAATTCGGCAGTAAATCAGGGGCTAAATTTGGGCGACAATCAGACTTACCAATCATAAACAATGGAAAGATCGAGTTTACATATAAAACAGCCAAAAAGCGCCTAGGGATATCTAAGCCAACATTCTCAAAAATATTGAGTGATCTTGTTGAGCTTGGATTTATCGATCAAACCACATTGGGCGGTGGCTATGCGAGAGAATGCAACCTTTTTGCTATCTCTGAGCGTTGGCGAAACTATGGAAAACCAAACTTTAAAAACGTGAAGCGAGAGAAAAGCGAACATTCCCGCATGAATTCAGGATTAGAGCAAGTCAAAAGGAAACGTGAAAATAAAAAAAAGTAAAGCCTGCTTTACCCATAAAAGTAAAGCCTACCTTACTTATAGACCAAAATTCAGATTAATAAGTAAAGTCTGCTTTACCCATAGAGAAAGCAAATTTCTTTTATCAAACAAGTATTTAAATAAAACATACCGATTTAAGGGTGTGTAAAGTCTACTTTACGTATCTATAGATAACCACTCTATGGGTAAAAAAAAGAGAAGGAAAAAACTCTAAAAAACATTCAAAACCAATCGCGGTCAAAATATCGACCATAAACTGAAGGGAAAAAATGAAGAAATTGTCAGCAGAAACATTATCTATAATCCAGTGGATGGCAAACAATCCAGGTTTCGAGAATCCGCAGCTTTATGCAGAATTTCCCAAAAAATCACCGGCGAACCTCAGAGGAGTCAAAACGAAATATATTCGGGGAGAACTCCAGATTGATAAACCTGAAACTGGTGATAATAGAACAGCAAACGATACAAGCATAAAAAAAACCATCGATGCAAGTACACAATCTGAATCCCACCAAGGTGAAACTGACAGCACCAAACATCCTATCGAAGATAATGAAAGTAAAAATGCTTGTACTGATACAAGTATAGAAACCAAAGACAGTAAGAACGATTCCCAAGATGCGTTAAAGGATACTTCCAAAGATACAAGTATTGATGCAAGTATTTTAAAAGATGAAACTGAAAAATCTATTCAGCCAGATGAAAGAAGAGAAATAGACTATACAAGTAAAAATGAAAGTACGAATGAAAGCACCTTTATAAAGCAGCTATCCAGCAGACAAGAGACTCTATTCAAGATTTTAGATGAGTATGATCAATCCGGTTCATTGCCTCTTGGAAACATCGAGCTAAAACCGCCATATCGAACTGTCAGCTACTCATTGATGGAATCGACAGTTAAAAAGTTTATTGAGGTCTGCCAACAGACAGGACTTTCACAAAGAAAGGGAATTCATTTGGCTATGAAGGAAATCATCAACAGATATGGACATATAAACAACTCCAGCATTGATTGAAAAAACAAGGGATTTACAATGGCATTTAAAAAAGGAAAATCTGGTAATCCTGACGGAAGACCACCAGGGGCATTAAATAAAACCACTATGATGGTTCAAAAGCTTTTCGCGGATGAAGCCGAAGAGATTAGCCGATCTGTAATTAAAATGGCTAAGGATGGTGATTTACAGGCAGCTAAATTGATCATCGAAAGAATATGTCCAGCTGTAAAGGATGCTCCCGTTGATTTAAAGCTACCAAAAATCAGGGGTGCTGAAGACATTACAAAAGCATTCAGCACGGTTAATGAAGCGATAACCGCCGGGCAGATTTCGCCGGGCCAAGGAAAGGTGATAGCCGACATCCTTGAAGCACAACGCAAGGCACTAGAAACGCTCGATCTTGATCGAAAGCTTGAACAACTGAAAACAATCATTGAGGGGAAAAAATGAAACCAAAAATGAAGGAACTGCTGAAGCAGAAACTGACAGGTGAACAGCTTGGGCGGTTAGTAGTTAAGAACGAAATTGAAGAGTGGTTAAAACCCGATCCGACTTTCAATCAAGCCGAGCTGGATAAGCTTTATGATTCGATCACCGATAGGTATCAAAAAAGCAAATTCCATCAATATTACAATCTTTGCTTTAAGGTTCAAGTTGAATTACAGATGCCGATTTGTGCAGCAGCTACGATGAGCGCTTTATCCCTGCATCAAATGTCCAGCACTATCAGAGATCACTATGGGTATTACAGGCTCAAGAATAAGAATGAAGAAAGTCATGCAGAACTCGTGTGGATTTTCAGAATGGATCTGCATGAAAAAACCTCATCGCTCAATGATCTGCCTAAAATCTGGGAAAGGATACATCACGAGCTAAAATTTGTGTTCCCAGGGTTCGAGGTGTTGAAGATTTTATCTGCAAAATTTAATCAGGATTTTTTCACTATTTGTACCTCATCACTGTTGGACCTTGAAAGGGCAATTATCATATTCAACATGGCTCTTGATGATGCCATTTGCAGTGGTCTTCCCTTCGTAGAAAAAATTGAATCCATGGCGGTCTTCGATCCCGCTGTCTACAAAGAAACAGATCAGGTTCGGCAAATTCAGGAAAGTGATTACAGTCAAATCGATGTTTATGCTATAAAAGCCAGCCTTGCTGAAGGCACATTGAAATATTTTAAGCAGATTGCTTTTGACAACCAAGAAGAAATATAAAATAGGTTTGAGAGTAAGCCAGGATCAGAAAGCCATCAATAAGAAAAAATAGTGCAGATTGCGGTGTAGCTTATCTTTATGAAAAGGTTAAAAACTTGGTGGAGGTACTCAAGGGTTGCATTCTACCATGCTGTCAGATGCTAATAATGTATTTGGCAGTCTGGTAGCCACCGCCGGAATAATAAGTAATGGCTTTGTATTGTAAAAGCAGAGGATTTATTAAACCTGATTCGATTAATTCACCAACCAAATGAGGCTATATGTTGGAAACTCCAATTCATGGCAAAGTTTTTTCAATTCCTGATGACTATCTTTACCAACCAGATCAATAGTGATTTATAATATCACCTACAGTCTGATTCACTTTTTACCATTTCAATTGGGGTTCCCTTCTTGTCATATTTACTCAGTAGCCCTTCTTTCTCTCATTTTTAAAATAGTCTTCCTTTAATTATTAATATTTTCGTCAAACAAGAAAAAAGTTGGCTAATCACCAATAATCTGAAATTATTTTTGTGGATCAATAATCAATTTAGATCAGTCTTGAATTATTTGATGGAGACCGGCCAGTTCAAAAGATCGTCAAATGCCCGGTATTACGAAATTTTGCTCAGATACTATCAAATAACTGTGAAAATAAAAACTTAAAATGAAAAAGCTTTTTGTATTTGTATTAATCTTCTTTACATCGATAAGCACGTTTGCCGGGCGTGGAATAAAGACGATAGAAAAAAGAACAGCGCTTGTTATCGGTAATGCAGATTATGCGATCGGTCCATTGAATAATCCAAAAAATGATGCCAATGACATGGCCGACTTGTTAAAAAGCAAAGGATTTTCTGTTGAGCTGCTTATTAATGCCACTCAACGTGAGATGGAAATTGCCATTAGCCAGTTTGGAAAACAACTTAAAGAAGGTGGTGTTGGTTTGTTTTATTATGCTGGCCATGGAATGCAAGTCGATGGGCACAATTACCTTATTCCCATTGATGCCAACATTACTGCAGAGGATGAAGTCAGATTTGAATCGGTTGAGGCTAATCGGGTATTGGCAAAAATGGAAAGCGCTGGAAACCGGTTAAATATGATGTTTTTAGATGCTTGCCGTGATAATCCGTATAAACGATCCTTCCGCTCTTCCCAAAAAGGTCTTGGACAGATGGATGCTCCCAGGGGGACCCTGGTTGCTTTTGCGACTGCTCCTGGTCAAGTTGCCGCCGATGGCAGTACCAGAAACGGTTTATTTACACATCATTTACTGAGTCAGATTTCAAATACGTCAACAGAATTAGGGCAAATTGTAAAAAACGTAACACGAGAAGTGGTAAAAGATTCAGATGGTAAACAGATCCCCTGGCGTCTTTCTTCAGTAACGGGAGATTTTTATTTTAACATAAATAGGGTTGATACAGGTGACCTTTCTTCCGTTGAGCTCTCAACGGTGGATCTTCAATCGAATGATCTGTCAGCGCCAGAGAAGGAACTCTGGGAAATGGTAAAAAAATCTAAGGAAACCTCAGATTTTGATATCTATCTGGAAGCCTATCCAAACGGTTTTTTCAAAGATGAAGCAGAAGAAAGGAAATGGATGCTTGCCAACAACAGTGTATCGGCATTGGATTCCTATCTGAGTCAGTATCCCAATGGTCGTTTTAGAAAGCAGGCAGAAGAGAAAAGATGGTCCATCGCTATCAGAGATGAGCAACACCTGACGGATTATTTAAGCAAGTATCCAAATTCAAGCTTCGCTTCTAAAGCCCTTCTTGTAAAATGGAACTTTGTTAAAGACTCGATGGATAGTGAGCGTGTCGAAAACTTTATAAAAGCAAATCCGAAGAGCCCCTATCTGAGTCATGCCAGACTCCGTTTAAAAAATCTGAAGTCAGAAGCTGCCAGGCAATTTGTGATAGATGAAAGAACAGGACTTGTTTGGATGAGATCGGAAACCGAACCGTTATCCTGGAAGGAAGCGAATGACTATTGTGAGGATCTGTCTTTATTGGCTTATGATGACTGGTCGTTACCGACTTTAGTCCAATTGAAAACAGCATTCGTTATAAAGGACCGATTTGCTGATATTAAACCAGCAGATTACTGGTCGTTAAGTCCTTATGAAAATACAAGTAGCGGAGTCTGGGCGATGTCTTTCAGAAATGGCACAAATTATGGCATTCGAAAAGAATATCATGCCCATGTAAAATGCGTGACCAGCTTAAAACAGAAATCGCAATAAACTATCTTCAAAAACAAGGATTTAATACGATGAAAATTCTTTACTCTGAGTCAAACTCAGAAATTTGCTTCCTGCTCGATTATTTCTTGCCGGATCATGAAGGAATTCTTCTCGAAATGGAGCAAGATAAGTTTGTTGATCGGTGGTGCAGGAAATTTGAAATCAAAAACGGAGAACTTGTTCTTGTTTCTGATACTCATTTAAGCAACTGACCAGCTCTGAGAATCTTATAATTTTACTTATTGGAGTTGTAAGGTTTCACGGTAACTGATTATTTAAATGAGGATTTAAATTGCCTGAAATATTGGAATAGGACGCAAAATCGCTATACTAATAATATTGTTGGGCCAGGTAAAAAATGGAAAAGAAGGTCTCCACAGAAATCCCAGTACCATTGCCAGCGGATTGGACCAAAATCCACAGTCAGCTATCAAAATTGTGGATTCTTAAAAAGGATAGACAAATACCCAAACCACCAGTGCCTTTGATATTGGCAGGTGCGGCTTTTTCCAGCGCAGATGATATCCGGGCCAGATGGATTGAATTAATCAACTGGGCAAATGAATATGGGTTTTCCTCCGTGCTAATTAAAAATTTGCCTGAATCGCCCGATTACGATGTTGCCGAAAGAATAGCTGGAGTTTCTGCCGATGGTAAAGGTTGGTGGCCGGAAATTGGCGAGCAGTTTCATCAACCCAAAGAAAAGCCGAGCAAAGAAATTATTTTAAAAACATCGGAACGTTTGAAATTCGAATGGAAAGAGATTGTGGGCATTGAACTCGGCAAAGAAACTATACCGAAAAAGTTTACTGGAAAGAAGGCGAGGCGGTTGGTTGTAATTGCTAATCCAGATTTCACACCGTCTTGGGGTAGCTGGTACTCTGCAAGTAAAAATCCTAAGGCATTCTTAAAATTTCGAAAAACAATAAATGCCGCCATCTCTCCGATGGAAGTCGACGACATCGAATTTAATACTGAATTTTGGTCTAATAAGGCTAATTCAGCCGACGCAAAAAGCCGCGCGACTGATTAGCAGCGTTGGTTTCTTTCAAAAGAAATAACCCTCCAATTCATTCAATTAATCCGATCCAATTATTGGTAAAGATTTATCGTTCATATGTGGCAAGGAATGAGGCAAGTAAAATTTTATATTTTTACTAAAACTTGGCGGAGGTACGTAGGAATCGAACCTACCCAGCGTGTTTCGCACACACCGCGCACGGTTTTGAAGACCGGGGAGCCCACCAGAGACTCATCTACCTCCGATTTTTGATTGGATATCGGCTGGTTTTTGTTTTGCTGCTGCTGTTTGTAATAATACCAACGAAGATGAACTTAAGTCAAACTTACAAATGGGTAAAATGTGATTAAGTTCAGGTTTTATCGGTTTAGAAATAGAAGAGGGTTTTTATACCATATTTCAAATCGGCAGAAGTATTCACTCCATATACGGGGCTTTCTACTTTAAACTGGACCATATAGGGCAGAGTCAGACTCTGCGTCTCCAGTTTATCGAGATTCCCATAATTCACGAACATATCAACTGTGTAGATTTTATGACCGTCACCAATTCCTTTTCCGTCTATAAGTGTCTCTGCATTGGAATAACCATTGAGTCCACCACCGAAATTAAATCCTCCGGCATTCATTGACAGGTTAGTATGGAATGATAGACTGTTTCCTCTTTTGAGTTCGTAACTTCTGCCATCCGGATCTTCCACACTACTATTCAGGGTGTTGGTGTTTTCAATTTTTATTTCTCCAGTAATGTCAATATTATTTGGATAAATAAGCCAATGTATGTATGAGAATAGCTCTTGTGCTCCGCTTCCGATGGCTACGTTTTCGGGGTCATTGTAGTATTCCGGAGCATTATCTCCCACAAAGCTGAATCCGAAACGAAAATCAGCACTGTCAGTATAGATTAGACGCCAAATCACCCAAAGCTCATAATCCCCCACCCCGCTGGATTCAGCACTTTCATAACTGTCGACAAAAGCGATGGCTTTTGTGGAGCCTGAATCCTTGACTGATAGGCTGGATTCTCTACTATTTGATATATATGGAATAGTAACACCAACATTCAAAGTTTCAAACAATCCATATTGAAACCGCAGATTATGCTGTATCGATTGATAGGAGATGCCCCCTCCAACAGCTGAATCGTCGATATTATACCTGTCGAGCAGCATTCCCTTGAGAGATTTCTTATTCGACGAGTTGTTATAACCGAAATCGGCAGATATACTTTCAACTTCATAGGATACTTCGCTAACTCCATCGGGCAAAAAAGTAATCTCCTGACCAAATAAACTATTGGTAAGCAGGAGTGTAAAGACGACTATCAACAGTATTTGGAAAGAGTTCATGTTTTCTGATATTTTTGAATCAATATATTTCATGATTAAATAATCTGGTTGGTTATTATCATTACATCTGCAGGTGGAACAGACAACGCGATTCCACCATTCAAATATGTTATACGGCAAACCTGTCCGACTAAAACTAAACTGAAACAACGCCCAATTCTAGTAAGTCTTGAAAGAGCTCCTCAATGGGCAGACCCACTACATTGTTATAAGAACCTTCGATAGACTTTACCAGAATTGTACCGACTCCCTGGATTGAATAGGCACCGGCCTTATCGAGTGGTTCGGTCGAGTCAGCGTAGTTGCGGATAATCTCATCCGGTAATCTGTTAAATAGTACCTTTGTTTTAACGGACTTTTGTACTTGTTTTCCATCCCGGCAGTCAAGTACAAAATAGGAGGTGATCACTTCGTGTTGATTTCCGTTTAATTGTTGTAACATCGGCAGGGCGTTTTTATTGGACCCGGGTTTTCCCAGAATCTCATTTTCAAACACCACTATGGTATCAGCAGCTATAATGACGCTGTCCTTACCACATCTAACTTCGACGTCTCTTGCTTTCTCTTCCGCCATGCGTTGGGAAAAAGCCGGGGGAGATTCATTTTGAGTAGTGACCTCGTCAACATTTCCGGTGATAATCTCAAATTTCAACCCATATCTTTCAAGGTATTCCTTTCTCCTTGGAGAACCGGATGCTAACACAATTGGTCTGTTTTGTTCAATTTTCATGGGTGGTTTCATACAAAATACTTTATTTTAATCCGCCTGTTTTGGTGCTTGAGAGATTATGAAGCGCTCTGTTACTGAATTTATTGCTTATACATCACTTGAATCAGGCTCGTCGATCGCTTCCTGCTCAGGTTCCAAGGAGGGTTTGGGAACTGATGTGATATTTGTGAAGTAATATTCGATGATATGTTGGGCCAATTCAGCTGAATTATGTCCGGCTTGACCGTGTTCTATCATTACCACTACTGTGATCATCGGATTCTCTGCAGGTGCATAGCTCACAAACCAGGCGTGATCATAATACTTCTCTTCGACTTCCCCTGTCTCTCTTTTAAGCTTTTCCCTTGTTTTAAGACTGACAACCTGAGTCGTTCCTGTTTTACCTGCAATACTGACAATATTTGATCTTGCACGTTTACCGGTACCGTTTTGCCCTTGCACGTTAGCTTTCATCCCTTCTCTTAAAATGGACAAAGTTTCCGGTTTAATGCCTGTTTCCTTTTTTATAATTTCGGTCGGTAAAAACTGAATATTAGGCTTACCGTTTTGATTATCTTTGACATCCGAGTTTTTAACCAACTGCTGTACGATTCTGGGCTGAATCAAGACGCCATCATTTGCAATGGCATTGATATAATTTATTAATTGGATTGGAGTCACTGTTAAAAAACCCTGTCCAATAGCAACGTTGGGCGTTTCCCCTTTGAGCCACTCTTTTTGAAACCGTTCCAACTTCCACTGTCTGTCGGGAACAATTCCTTTACTTTCGTTTAAAAGATCAATCCCTGTGTCAAGGCCAAGTCCGAATCTATTGGCATATTCTTTAATTTTCTCTATTCCTAACTCCATTGCCAGTTTATAGAAGAATACATTACAGGAATTTTCTATTGCCTCAACCACTTTTAGCAACCCATGTCCACCTCTTTTCCAGCAATGCATAACAGTGTTCCCCATCCGAAACACCCCTTCGCATTTAATCTCGGTTTCGCGGTCGATGAGACCCGATTCCAGTGCGGCGGCGGCAACCACCATTTTGAAGGTTGATCCCGGAGAATACCCCCCCTGGATACATTTGTTGTTTAGAACATGATCGGGATGGCTTTTTAATTCCTGCCATCTTTCAAAGTCTAGCCCCTGGGAAAACTCATTGGGATCAAATGCAGGCAGACTAACCATTGCCAGAACTTCACCATTATGTGGATTCATCACCACCGCAGCACCCTTACGGTCTCCCATAATTGATTCTACATTCTTCTGCAGATCAGCATCTATGGAAAGAATGATATCGTTACCCGGTACCGGATCGACCTGGTTGGGAAATGTCTTAATCTCACGTCCCGTGTTATTGACCTCCACCTGTTTTCCGCCATCTGTTCCGATCAATTGGCTGTTGTAAACCGCTTCAATTCCCTCCTGACCAAACAGTTTCGCTGATTTTACCTGGTTCAACGGTAACTTCTTTAACTGCGACTTGGTTATCTCACTCATATAACCAAATACATGTGCTCCAGTTTTTAACAATGGATAATATCGTCGGGGTGCTACTTCAATGGCAATTCCCGGAAACTCCTCCTGATAGGTTTCTATGAGAGCAATCTGTCTAAGAGTAAGGTCCTCATAAATTTGTATCGGATTGAAGCGGGCAACTTTGCTCTGCGCTTCCAGGGCCATTTGCAGGGTTGGTAACGGAATTTTTAAGGCTAAAGAGATCTTCCAGAGAACTGCATCAATATCCGGTACATCTTCGCGAACCAATGTCAAAATATAAGCTGGAATGTTCTTGGCCAGTACGACACCATTTCGATCATAAATGATGCCTCTTGGAGCGGCGATGGATTTCAAACGGATTCGATTCCCCTTGGAGAGCTCTTTGTAAGTCTTTCCGTTTTTAACCTGAAGATTCCAAAGTCTCCAGATGATTGCCGCAAAAGGAACCGCCAAAGCTGAGCGAATAATCATCTCTCTTCGGTTGAACAGCTGAAGCTCTTCAAATGATAAAGGTTCCTCTTTCAAAACATCCGCTCCGCAAGGTGAATCCTATAACGTTTTTCCAGAAATATCAGTACTCTGAATGCAGGTATGGCAAAAATCATGGTCGGGATTGCTTCATGAAACAGAATGTTCTTGATCCAACTTGAAAACTCCCCAACCGAGAAAAAGGTATCCAGGATTAAAAGCACCAGTCCGTTTTCCACCAGTATAAAAAATCCTGTCATAAGTGGCAATGTTATCCAGGACGGCTGAAAGATTTTTATGGCATACCAGCGAACAGCAAAGGAGATCACAAAATAGGTTAATCCATAGATCCCAAAAGGAAGGGAGGAAAAACAGTCCGCCGTTAATCCGAATACTAAAGCAATGTAGTGCGATTCCACACCTCGCCAATGCAGACAAAATATTGCCGCCATCAGGAAAAACAAGTTTGGCAGGAACCAGTGCGAAATAGTAAAGAAAGTTGTTTCCAGAACAATGGATGCGATCCAGAAAACAAAACAGACAAAGACAGCGGACATTAATTAATCAATCTCAGTGAATAATGGTTGATGTATGCTGTTAACATTTCTCAAAATGACTGCAACTTCTTCAATTTTCGTTAAATCAACGGAAGGGATTAAGGTGACTGTCTGAAACAACCCAAAATGTTTTTTATTTATAACATCCACCTTTCCCACCGGAAATCCTTTTGGATAGACTCCAGCCAAACCGGATGTTACTATCTGGTCATCTTTAAAGAGTTCCAATCGTCTTGGAATACGCTTTATTGTCAAATTACCATCTAAGGAGCCATAGGCCATAGCTTTTGTCCTGGTTCTCTGAATCAGAACGGGAAACTGAGACCTCGAATCCGTAATCAACTGGACAACCGATTGACTGGAGGTTACAGACTGAATCTTTCCAATAATTCCCTCAGGAGAAACCACTGCAAAATTAGGTCGAATGCCATCATCCGAACCCTTATCGATTACAATCAGTTGAAAGAATGGCTTTTTGACTTCAAATACAACTTCCGCAAAAACTTTTATATTCGGGTCTTTCTTCTTGAATTCCAGGGCTTCTCGTAACCGATCGTGAGCCAGCCTGATCTCCCTGGCTTGCGCATTCTCTTCTTCAAGTACCCAAACCCGCTCCCACAAACGGTCATTTTCCTCGTTAACATCAATCAGCCAGATATAGCTATTCCAGGCATCAGTAATTTGCTTCTTAAAAAAATGGAATGTTGCCTGGAACGGATAGGAAATTGTCTGGATGGTTGCCGTATACCAGTTTTCCGACCTTTCAGAATCCACCTGAACTGCCAGGTAGAGCAAAAAAAACAAAAGGATCGCTACTATGGAGATACGTAGTCGGTTATTCTTTATGAAACGAAACATGAAGGTATCGAGAAGAACCGTATTAATAAAAATACAATTGAGCAGAAGAGAATCAAGACAGCAGTTCGGTCGACTGATTATCTATAACTGCCTTGATCGTTAAGGTCGAAGATTGAAAATCAGTATTTATGAAACAGCAATACTTTTTAACAACCCGATGTTGTCCAGCATAGCTCCGACTCCAAGCGCCACACATGACAGTGGATCTTCCGCATATATTATGGGTAAGCCTGTCCGCTCTCGCAGCAGTATATCCATACCTTTTAGAAGAGAGCCACCTCCCGCCAGGACTATTCCTTTGTCAACGATGTCTGCTGCCAGTTCCGGAGGGGTATCTTCCAATGCATTTTTAGTTGCAAGAACTATCTGATCGCAGACATCCGCCAGTGATTCCCGGATTTCATCGTTACTCAGAATCAAAGTTTTGGGAATTCCTGTCAGCAAATCCCTTCCTTTTACATCCATTGTTAAATTTTCTTCACCCGGATAGGCTGATCCGATATTAATCTTTATCTGTTCGGCTGTTCTTTCACCAATGAGTAGATTATAACGTTTCTTTATATACTGAATGATAGTTTCATCCATGATATCCCCACCGACCCTGGTTGAATTGCTATATACAATTCCTGCCAGGGAAATAACGGCAACCTCTGTTGTTCCGCCGCCAATATCGATGATCATGTTACCGTTGGCTTCTGTGATGGGAAGTCCGGCACCGATTGCGGCTGCCATCGGCTCCTCCACCAAATAAACCTCACGGGCACCAGCCGACTCGGCAGATTCCTTAACAGCCCTTTTTTCCACCTGGGTTATACCTGAAGGTACTCCGACAATGACCCTGGGTCTGAACTTGACCAAAGAACTATTTTTCTGAACCTTCTTAATGAAATGTCTTATCATTTCAGATGTCACATCAAAATTAGCAATGACACCATCTTTCATTGGACGTATGGCCTGGATAGTTCCCGGGGTTCGTCCCAACATGGATTTAGCTTCCTCACCAACTGCCAGAACTTTAAGTTCTCCCCTATGATTATTTTGAACAGCAACTACCGAAGGTTCCCTAATCACAATTCCCTTTCCGGATAGAAATACCAAGGTATTTGCCGTTCCCAGGTCAATTGCAATATCATTTGAAAAGACTTTCGTAATGAACTCTAGCATAATCTTTTATTACTTGATTCTATTATATAAAAATCTCTACCTAATCATTAAGAAGAGTACGCTTTTAATAAACTTGGCTCTCTTTCGCTTCAGCTGTTTCAGACTGGTAATCTGATCACTCTTAAAGTGATCCGGATCCAAAATAAACCCAGTATTCACCTACCTTGTTTTTAAGCTGAACAAGCTAAACCGGCAAATATTCGATTTGGCTGATTGTGAAATAAGGTTAAGTTATACCTGAATCGATTTACCAAATCAATCACACAGTTTAAAAATATGATCATAACTCAAGTTTCCCAATTTGTTTTGATAGTCTATCACTGACAGGAACAGACCGCCTGTCTACTCAATAATAATATATGTTTAATAATTCAACGCTTTAAGGACATAATCTGCAAATGAGTAGTTGATAATTCCTGCCTTGGATAATCCTATTGCCATCAATATTAGGAAACAGACCGTGGACAAACATTTTTTTAAGAATTTAATCTTATTTTTTGAATCAACCACCAATTAATAACACATGTGAGATCATGAATTAAAGTATTTATTATTACAACGGAATAAATGCATCAAGTAATCTATTCATGATAAAATTTTAGTTTTTATGTGCAACATCATAAAGCACTGTGAAGCCAGCAATCCCATTCTAACTCGTAGCTCTTTGGACTCATACGACACCTGCCTGTCTTAAAAATCATATAAAGCCTATTGCGTTAAAAAAAAAATAAAGGCTATACTTTATTGCAGCTCTAAAGGGTTATCAACAATTTATTAAATAAGTTATAAACAAATCCGTTTTACTGGATTAAATGTTGCGTTATTGTGGCTAAGCTAAAAACCGGACACCCGATTGTCAAGGTGCTCAGAAAATCTAAAAACGTTTCATCTCAACTTGCAAAGGAGTTCATAGGCTTCCTTGCGGATTTTGAAGACTGGGAATCTCAAGCCCTTTATTTGCTTGAAGATAAAGGAGAAAACATTGAAAATATCATCGAGGATCTCTACGATGTTCCCATAAAGGATCAACCCAGATGGAAAAAATCCAAAATTAAGCCGGTTCTTGAAGAAGCAACCTTCGATCAGTTTTCAATATCGCCTGAATTAGCCAAAATAAGTAAGGACATACTACCGGCCGACTACTATCCTCAATTCTCATTCAAAGACTGGAAACAGGAGCACGGATTCGACTCCATTCCGGTGGAAGTGGGAGACATCCATACTATTATCCGCTTTAAACGAGTTCTATCTCCTGATCGGGAAGAAAAATTTCTGTGGTCCTTTAATCGCGCTCGATACGGAATCAGAGGATGGGGAAATGAAAAGGCAATTAAATCAATATCGAAATCCCTTCTGGATAACAATAATAATCCTGGTTGGGTGATAAAAACCTTTCTGGACGAGAATAGACTGCTACTTGATGATAACTATAACCCCAGGGAAGAGGATGAAATACCGAATCCGCTGATTCTTTCGTCAAGAGACACACACAGCCTTTTGTTCCTGCTATTGGGACACCCGTTTACTTATTACGGCGACAGTACTGAAGCTATCAGAAATTCCTTCAAGAAAGTTGAGTTCGATATTAACGTCCATGTTTTACCAAATCACAGGATACTTGCCGGAATATTCTTTCACTACGAAAACAATAATCGATTGCCCATAATTACGGATGAATTTGTAGATAGAGGCTTTATACTTTACGGTTTGCCCAAGGCTATCATTTTTGATTCCAAATACTTCGAGATTCTTCCCACGCCGATTCCGGCAACGATGATTCAGGATTCGTTTAAAGGTGTATTGATATCAAACGACCAATGGGATGAATTCTACAAAAGGTGGCAAAAATGGTATCCGGATAAAAAACTTACCTTCATGGATCCCCAAAAAGTCGATCCTCCCAATTTTGAAGCCAGGGATGTTAAAAACTGGAAATACTGGCTTACCATGCCGGAGACAAAGGTAGAATTATTTGATAAGAAAGAGGATATCACATATGTTAAACTCCACGAAGAAACCAAACGCTTCAATACAAACCGGTTGGCTATCGAAATAGAGAATTACGACGGCGAGAACTCAAAACTTGCCAATCCATCCTCAGCCCCAAAAGCAGCCAAGTTGTTTCAGGTTCTTAACACCATTTATCATCAGAAAAAAGTTGAGGATTTTTATATCGTTGAACGCCATGCTGCCTCCCAGTTCCTGATGCTGGCTGAAGAATACCCTTATGCTCTTAGCTACAATTCGAAAGATCATATGATCAATTCGGATGCACTGGATTTCAGAATAACAGTGATTCACAACCCAAGTAACGAAAACCAGTATCTTTTAAAGGGTGAGATCGGTCAGTTTGATATCAAGAAGAAGTTCAAACCGATGTTCAATAGAAGTGGAACCCCGCCTAAAGCCATCGGAATGGCTCCCTGCTTCATCTTGAAAGATGATCAACTGGTCAGGGTCGGTTCCATGATGAGCGGACGACTAATTAATGATACCGTCTCAGGAGTGATCGTAGAAGAAACGGAAATCAGTGATTTCTATTCTGCAGCTTTACCTTACTTAAGACAGCGTAATATTCAGATTCATGACCCCCAGGGCGTCTTAAGGGTTTCGGCTCTCTTCAATTACAAATTGAAGGGGAAAATGACTATCTGGGAAGTAAATGGCATTCTCATGGGAAGGTTGGATACTGTCATGGTAACCGGCATCGGTGAACTGCCATATCCCATTGACCTGAATTGCGACGAATTTGAACAGACTCTTGATGATCAAACCTATAAGATTCCGAAGGATTTTACCCAGGAAAAACATCTTCGAGAGGAGATGCTGGAAGTTGGCTGGGTTGATGAAGGCGATGGCGACTACTCCATGCGGGAAGATCATAGTCTGAAATTTGTGTTGGAAGTCTTACCCAATCAGAGTCCTGCCTCAATGCTGATTTACCTGGGCGGGACCAAACTCAGACGTTGGAAAACCAAGAAATTGATTCCAATGATCTCTACCTCAATTCAGTCCGGAATTGATTGGTTCGATGTTGATGTTACCATGACCATAGATGGCGAACTGTTCGACCTGAAAGAGATCGTCAGAATGTGGAAGAATAATGAACAGGCAATTGAATTAAGTTCCGGAGAGGGAGTTGCGGTTTTGGATCAAGATTGGATTTCCCGATATGCACCTATTCTGAATCGCTTAATCCATACTTCAAAAAGCAAGGGATTCGATCCGGCTAAAGCACTGGAAGAAGCGATAGAGGCAGAAGAAAACAAAAAGGCATCCTCGCTCAAGATTGATAAGTTTCAAATCGGTCTGCTCAGTGAATTGGAGAGCATTGCATCCGAAAAACAAAGCGACGAAGAGTGGGATAAAATCGTCAAAAAACTCAATTCTTTTAAAGGTATTAAAAGTCAGCGCATACCCAAAGAGGTTACCGGAGTGCTCCGGGATTACCAGAAAGAGGGTGTTAATTGGCTTTGTTTTCTCAACGAATTCAACTTCGGGGGTATTCTTGCCGATGATATGGGGTTGGGAAAGACATTACAAACGCTCGTCTTTTTAGCTATTCTTAAAAAACGCAGAATAAAACGTCCCAATATAGTCATTGCTCCAACCTCTGTCGTAACCAACTGGATGGCAGAGGTAGAGAAGTTTGTCCCTCATTTTAAAGCCGTTTTATTGCATGGACAGAAAAGAAAAGAGCATTATGCCGAAGCAAAAAAATCCGATCTGATCATTACCACCTACGGACTTTTACAGCGAGATCTGGAATGGCTGAAATCCATAAATTTTCAGACCATTATCCTCGATGAAGCTCAAAATATCAAAAATGCCCGTTCAAAAACGGCACAAGCGGTTATGATGCTGGATGGTAAACAAAGACTTACCCTGACCGGAACGCCGATTGAAAACTCCGTGCTTGAATTATGGTCTCAGTTCAATTTTCTTATGCCCGGTTTTTTCGGCAGCATAAAAGATTTTGAGCGTGATTATGTAAGGCCAAAGGGAAGAAGGGGATTCAAGAAAAAACGGCCGGATCACGGGTTACTGCGCAGACAAACTCGTCCATTTGTTTTGAGAAGGCTAAAGCAGGACGTTGCCAAGGAATTACCCCCTAAAACCGAACAGACTTTGTTTTGCGAAATGCATAGCGCTCAAAAGAAGCTTTACAATTCAGTTCTGAAAATCGTCCATGAACAGGTAAAGGAGAAGATCTCGGCCGGTGGAGTAAAAGGAGCAAGAATCGCCATATTTGATGCACTGCTTAAACTCAGGCAGATCTGCTGCGATCCGCGATTAAGCTCGCTTGCAGGGAATGATCCCCCGACCAGTGCCAAATTCAAGCTTTTTATTGAAACAGTAACCGATATTGTTGGGGAAGGTCACAGAGTGTTGGTATTTAGTCAATTCGTCAAAATGCTGAACCTCATGCATGCAGATCTGAAAGCCGCCAATATTCCGTTTTTACAGTTGGATGGCAGCAGCAAGAACAGGGATACCCTGGTAGCCAAATTTCAACAAAGTGATGCTTATCCGGTTTTTTTAATCAGTTTAAAAGCCGGTGGCACAGGAATTAACCTGACAGCCGCCGACTATGTTATTCATTTTGATCCCTGGTGGAATCCAGCTGTAGAATCACAAGCCACTGACCGGGCATATCGAATTGGTCAGAAAAACCACCTTTTTGTCTACAAACTCATTACCCGTAACAGCATCGAAGAGAAAATCGTAGACCTACAAAAGAAGAAGCAGGCACTGGCCGATAACATAGTCGGCGTTTCTGATTCTCTTGAAAACATGCTAAACATGGACGACCTGAATGACCTGTTTTCCATATAAATAGGTCTTTGGTTTTTCCTGGCTTCTCCCAAATTTTAGCTACCTTCGGCAATAGACAGACCAAGGTATGATTCAAGGCAGTACAAGCTGTTTTGTTCTATTGCCAAACTCAAAAAATCCCGATTTAATATAACGTCTTAAGAAAACAACAAAACAACAACAGGCTATTAAATATGGATCGCAAACCGATTACTGCTAAAGGATATGCAAAATTACAGGATGAACTTCGACATTTAATTAAAATTGAAAGACCAAAAGTAATAAGTGATATTGAGACAGCAAGAGCCCATGGTGACTTAAAGGAAAACGCCGAATACCATGCAGCAAAAGAGAAACAAGGATTTGTAGAGGGAAGAATTCAGCATCTGAATCATGTCATCGCAAATTCCGAGATTATTCATGTTAACAAAGTAAACTCAAGTGATGTCAGGTTCGGTGCAACCGTCAGTTATGAAGATTTGGATACCGGAGTTGTTGAAACCTGGAAAATAGTCGGTGAAGAGGAAGCTGATATAAAAAACCGTGAAATATCAATCAAATCCCCAGTCGCCCAATCGATGCTTGGAAAAGAGGAGGGTGATGAAATAACCATTCGGGTGCCAAAAGGTAAAATTGAAATAGAAATAATCTCAATAGAGTATAAATAAAGCCTTTCCCATCAATATACTAACTCAAAGTCCGGGATATACAATGAATCAGCCAATCAACCACATAGCTGACAGTTCATTTCTAAATATTATTATCCAAGGTGGTGCACTATCACTCGCAATACTGGCAGTTCTTCTGTTTATGTCAGTATTATCATGGGCTGTAATCGGATGGAAATGGGCATCCTTCAAAATAGCTACCAGGAGCGCAATCAGTTATCTGAAAAACCTTAGCCTTGAAAACGGACTCTCAGATGCACAAGCCCGTTCCGAGACTTTTTCGATGACCTACTACGCAAAAGAGTTTCAAGCAGCCTACAATGAATTTACGGATTCCCATAATAAAACCAGACAGTCTTTTTACCTGGGTGATAAGCAGGATTTTTTATTAAGAATTGAACGAAGCATCGAAAAATGTATAGTGGGGGAGAGTTTAAAATTTGACAGTAATCTGATTATCCTGGCGACGATTAGTAGCTCTGCACCTTTTATCGGATTATTCGGAACTGTAACCGGGATTATTGATGCATTTTATAGCATTGGATCTCAAGGCGCTGCGAGCATCGCCGTCGTTGCACCCGGAATCTCTGCCGCCCTTGTTGCCACCGCATTCGGGCTTTTTGCCGCCATTCCCGCTTTGATAGCATATAATGTCTTTCGAAATAAAACCCGTATTATCCGACAACAGATGGAAGCATTTGGCTATTCGCTGATAAACCTATTTGATAAAGAATATTCAAAATCCGTTAACATTTCAAAAACCCTACAACAGTCCAAAAGCAATTAAGCAGGGAAACCACCGTGTTAAGAAAACAATTCGACGAAGAACAACCGATAAGTGAGATAAACGTCACCCCATTCGTTGATGTTCTCCTGGTATTGTTGGTGATTTTCATGATCACAGCCCCACTGTTTACGAAGGCGATAGACGTTCAGCTTCCCAAGGAGAATTTAAGATCTTCCAAAGTTAATGAAGCCAGAAAGCTTGTTATTACAATCAATAGGAATGGAACGTATTTCATTAACGGTAAGCGTTATTCTCCTGACAGCCTTTTAAAGGAAGCACTCAGCTGGAAGGCAAAACACCCCGGTAAAACTGCATTTATAAGGGCTGACGAGAGAGTGAACTATGGCAAGATTACCTCTCTGATGGTATTATTAAAGAACAGCGGTATTCAAAGTCTTGGATTACTTGTTGAAGAAAAACCAAAAATCTGATCCTTTCTTGGATCCCTGTGGCTGACTTTTAATAACCTCTCATTATCAAATCAATGAGAATTCTGCACCAATCACAAACCTATCTTTTAGCATCCATTTTACTACACATCGGTTTGTTTTCCGTGTTTCTGGCTAATACACTAAGTTTTTCCCCGCGGGTTGATTCCTTTGAAGCAACCATAATGTTTGAAACTCCTGAACCTCCTCCGGAAAAAAAAACAGTCGTAACCACTACCGATGCTGCTCCAAAATCGCCAAAACCGATATCGGTTGCACCGCCTAAAACTGAACTTAAAGCAAACCTGGATCCTGAGAATACTTCGGCTTTGCCATTCTCAAGTAAGAATATCGATGATCTCCTAAAAAAGAGAACTCTCAAGCCGGAAAAGAAGGAACCTTCTGAAGAGACCATTGTAAAGAAAAAAAGCGATCTGTTAGGCTATTTGAAAGCAACAAAACGAACACAAGATACTGAGATAGAAAACACCCATCAAAACGAATCCCCGGAAAAGCCGGACAAAACAGCATCACCCCAAAAAAATCAAACTCAACTTTCAGAATCCTCTGAAAGCACTCCGATTGTAGAAGCTGACGAAACAAAACCCGAAGGTTCAAAAACCACTGAAACGGAAGATGTCAAAAATCTTATTCCTGCTCAAAAAGACCAGAATCAAAGTGATTCTCCGGTAGTCTCTGATAACGCGAATAAAAAAGCGACGACCTTGAAAATATGGCAGAGAAAAAATGAGACCCAGGCATATCGAAAAGTACTCAGGCAGCTTGTAACAGCCAACTGGAAAGTCCCCCCTGTCAGTATCAAAACATTTCAAATTCTGATTGAAGTGACCATTGATCCAAATGGCAATCTGGTAAAAACAAATCTAATTAAAGGCTCCGGGCTGGCCATATTGGACGCTGCAGCAGAAAGAGCCATCAGAGTCTCCACCCCGTTTCCTCGACTGCCTGAATCGCTCGAAAGTCAAACAAAACAATATCAAGCCCTGTTTCGGTTTACTCCGGATGAGGTAATCAATTAACACTCCACATATCTGACTTACTAACGTATGCATTCAATGAGTTATAAAAAAATAATAGGCACATTAATATTCTTTATCAGTTGTTTCAATAGCCCAATTTTGGGATTCAATGATGAAGAGGTCATCGATATCAGGGGTTTTAACTACGGAAGACTGCAGATCGCTTTTAATGTTGAAAAGTCTCCGGGTTCGGAAGACCAACAACTGGAAAAGACCGTGGAGCTGCTTAAAAGAAATCTGATGTGGTCCGGATTATTTGATATTAAGGACATTTTTGATAAATATGATCTGGTTTTAAAAATCAGATATGTTCCCCGCAATGAAATTCGAGTCTGGATCTATTCGCCGGATAACACCCTGTTATTCGATCACCGTCGACCCGTGTCAGATGAGAATGAGCTGCAACCGGCCGCGATTAAAATGGTTGAAGAGATTATTTTTCAATTAACTGGTGAAAGAAGTATTTTAAGAAGCGCTATCGCTTACGTGGAGAAGGACCAATCAGATCGGTATCGAATCCTGTTAACGGATGCATTTGGTGAAAAACGATTTATTCTCATTGATGACAACAATTTTAATATCCTGCCCCGCTGGAAACCGAATGCCTCTGCTCTGCTTTTCACAACGTTGGGTCAACAGGGTAGCCACCTCAGGCAATATGATTTTAAATCCGGAACCATTACCACTCTTTTTAAAAACCTCAACAAACTCAGCGGCGGAAGTTGGTCTCATACTGGAGAACACCTTGTCATTACCAAGTCAATCGATGGCAATTCCGATCTTTTTAAGATTAACCTGAAAGGAGAGATTGTTGAACAATTAACCTTCCGTAGCTCTACCGAAGCTAATCCCCGACTTTCACCGGATGGAAAACGACTGCTGTTTGTCTCCAACCGATCGGGAAGCATTCAGATTTATCAGCGCATTCTTGACACCAGAGAAACATTCAGAATGACATTTGAAGGAAATTTGAATGTTGAACCCAATTGGAGTAATGATGGTGCATACATTGTGTTCTCTGGTTTGAAGGATAATGTCTATCAAATATTCCTGATGGACAAAGAAGGTGATTTTGTACAACAAATTACTTATGGCAATCACTCCGCTGAACAACCTGTTTGGGCACCGAACGGAAGACAGGTTCTGTTTGTTTCTAAAATAAATTATGATCAGAAATTATTTGTTATTCGGGCAGACGGAACATACAAAAGGCGGTTAACCCAATCAGGCCCGGGGATTAATGAGTTTAATCCAACCTGGTCCGAACATTATAAATGGCCTGCTGGCAATTGACAGAAAAAACACAAAACAAAACAATACTATGAGAACTCTAATGAGACATAAATTAATCCTCTTCATCTGTTTATCGGTTGCTTTGTTTTTTGGATTAGCCGGATGCGCTCAACAGGCTGCCAACCCTAATCTCGCCAATAAACTGAATATTCTGGAAAAAAGAATTATTGTCCTGGAACAACAGGAGCTCAAGACCCTGGCGGATTTAAGGGAGGATGTTGAGTTGTTCAAGAAAAAGGCTCATCAGGAACTGGAAACTTTCAGAAAGTCCCAGCAATTCTTTATTGAAGAATTAAACAGGCTGAAAAGTGATATGGAGATCAGTACCAACGATAACGAACTCAATCAAAGCAGAATTCGAAAAAACGCTTCAAAACTGGACAATCTCAATAAAAGACTGGGAGATCAGATCATTGCTCTGCAGGAGCTGCAGAAATTCTTTAAAAGTGGAATCGACCTTGATTCTGAAACACCCCAAAAAGAACGCGCTGATTTTAATACTGCTTTCCAACTTTATAAAACAAGGAGTTTTAAAAAAGCTGAACAGGAATTCCTGAACTATAGAAAAGATCACCCAAATTCCGATCTGGCGGACGATTCTCTATATTTCATCGGGTACATCTATTTTTTGCAGGGAAATTACAATACAGCCTCTCTTCGTTTTTTTGAATTGATAAAACAATATCCGGATTCTAATCGATTGAATGACACCAAGTGGTGGTTGGGAGTTTCCCTGGAACGATCAGGGGATCTGAACGGGGCACTGGATATTTATAAAGAGTTGACTAAACTGGAATCGAACGACCCTTTAAGGATAAAGGCCGAGTTTCGTCTGGAAGAACTGGCACCATAAACTGTCAATAAACAAATTCAGGTATTTTCATGAGCAAAGTCGCGCTGGTACAAATAACATCAACAAAAGACAGATCTAAAAATCTGGAAAAAGCTCTCGCTTTCGTAGATGAAGCTGCTGCAAACAAAGCTGACATCGTTGCTTTTCCGGAGAACTTTCTTTTACTGGGTGAAAAAGAGGATTATCTTAACACTGCCGAATCGATTCCAGGGCCTCATGTTAAAATATTCATGGAAAAGGCACTCAGGAACAATATTTCGATCCTGATGGGTAGTCTTTATGAGCAGATTCCGGGAAATCAGAAAAAAGCTTTTAATACTTCGGTGTTGATAGATAAGCTTGGAAATATAACAGCTACTTACAGAAAGATCCACCTGTTCGATGTATCATTAAAGGATGTTGTCTTAAGCGAATCGGAACTGGTTGAACCTGGAAAGAATTATACGGTGACTGATCATGAATTGGGAAAAATCGGGTTGACCATCTGTTATGATGTCAGATTCCCAAATCTATACCAGAAGCTTACTCAGGAAGGTGCGATTATAGTGTTCGTTCCGGCCGCTTTTACCGTTCCGACGGGAAAAGCGCACTGGATCAATCTTCTTCGCACACGGGCAATCGAAAACCAGGTCTATATTGCAGCTCCCGCCCAGTTTGGAAAACACAGCTTAACCAGAGAGTCGTTCGGAAGTACCGTCTTTATCGATCCGTGGGGTGATGTTCAATCTATTTTGCCGGAGGGAGAAGGGATAATATATGGCGAAATCGACTATTCCCTTCTTGAAAATGTACGCAAAAGAATGCCAGTACAAGCTCATCGCGTTAAAAATATTGATTATTAAGCACCTAAAGGCGCAATAAAAGTATATAGATAATCGTACTGCCAAGAGCAAGGATTACGGTAGGGCGGGGTTACATCCCCACCAGAACCAACTCAAAGGCGGCCACGTAGGGCCGCCCCACCGTTAGTTTTACGAAGGTATAAAACCTATATTTAATAAAAATTGCCAAGAGCAAGGATTACGGTAGGGCGGGGTTACATCCCCGCCAGAACCAACTCAAAGGCGGCCACGTAGGGCCGCCCTACCGTTAGTTTTACGAAGGTATAAAATCTATATTTAATAAAAATTGCCAAGAGCAAGGATTACGGTAGGGCGGGGTTACATCCCCGCCAGAACCAACTTAAAGACTGCCACGAAAGGCTGCCCCACCGTTCAGGAAACATTGGCTTTGTTTATGTACACATTTATAATTGTCATTTCTCCTAGATCGCTTCAGGAAAAAACAAAATAATAGTGAATTAAGATGAATAATGATGATTTTTTAAATAAAGTTGAGGAAGTTGTTGATATTCTGAAACAATCCAAAAGCATTCTTCTTATTACCGGTGCCGGAATCTCTGCTGAATCGGGTTTACCAACCTATCGTGGAATCAGCGGGTTATATGATAATCAAAACACGGAAGATGGTATAAGGATCGAAGAGGCTTTATCCGGTTCAACCTTTACCAGAAAACCGGAACTAACCTGGAAATATCTGTCGCAAATGGAGCTGGCCTGCCGTGGAAAGTCGTACAACAGGGCACATGAAGTGATTGCCTTGATGGAATCAAGATTTGAACGGATCTGCGTTTTAACACAAAATGTGGACGGTTTTCATCATAAAGCTGGATCAACCAATATTATTGATATTCATGGCAATCTCCATGATCTCTACTGCAGACAATGTGTTTATAAAGAAACGGTAAATGATTACAGTAACCTGGAAACTCCCCCCAAGTGTCCCAATTGTGGTTCTATTATCCGACCGGATGTTGTTCTTTTTGAAGAGATTCTCTCCACCGTAAAAACCAAACAGCTCTCAGAAGAGTTCCAAAAGGGATTTGATGTCGTCTTGTCCATTGGCACAACCAGTGTATTTCCCTACATAGCCCAACCGGTTGTCAATGCATATTACGCTGGCATACCCACCATAGAGATTAATCCGGTACAAACAAGAGTTTCTGAATTTGCACAAATCAAAATAAAGGAAAAAGCAGGTGTAAGCATGAATGCAATCTGGATGATTCTAAACAGGGATTAATATTATTCCGGATCTATTTAGCATGACTCTCTCCCTTTTCAAGTGTACCAAAAATTAATGGTATTCTTTGGAGACATGGTCTAGGATGCGATTGACTCAAGAAAACAAACTGTTAAAAAATCGCTCTCCGAAAAACCAATGTTTGAAATTTTCAAGAACACCATTATTGACTGGCTGTTTTCCCGAAATATTCCTGTCAAAACACATTTTGACTTAAGCCGCCTGAAAACAGCTGTCGAGTTTCCACCCCATCAGATTATTCTCTGGGAAAATTATCTGCATCATCTCATTCCAAACGCCTATAAGACCTTGTTGTTTAGGCAACCACAGGTTAAACTCTGGTTCTTGTCCAGGTTCACCGAATTGACAGCCTATACGATTGACAAGAACATCCTGAAGATCATTGATAACTCAATTCTCTGTACACTCAGTTATACGGAAAAAGAGGATATAGCCCGGAAAATTATTGTTTTCCACAGCAAATTGAACAATTGGATAAATGGTAGTTGGCATCGGCTGTTAATATCAGATCCCTGGGAGGGATTTAAAACGGTTAAAAACCAGCTGAAATTTGAAAACCACTGGCAATGTGCTACGTTTTTGTCTCAGTCCAATTATACTTTCCCTTGTTCATATCCTGCTTATAACGGTTGGTTGAAATGGCGCGGTAAGATTGAAAATCCGGATAAGGATTCCTATTTTTCCTGGATATCAATGCTATCACAAATTCATGATACACCTATAGATCAGTTTCTGTTAGACCGAAGCCTGGATGTTGCATTCAGCCCGGGCTTCGGTAAATCTTCGGAGATACTCTGTCAAAACCAATCATCCTGCCAGATCTGCCCGCTCACGGATGGTTGCAGGTTCCATAGCGAACACTTCTCCGCTTCCACTTACTTGAATACAGTCAGCGAAATTAAAACCGGTAATTATAAGTCCCTCTCAACCCGAGATTTACTTGTCCACTTGGCAGGTGAGTGTTGGAATGGATCTGATTTCGAAAATCAATTGATCCTGGAATTTCCGTTTTTAACAAATTCCCGATTTACCGAAGTAAAAAATGAGATCGAGGAGAAATTTTTAAGCACCCTTCTGGCAATTATTGAACTGAATGAACGTTTTCAACAATCCTTACCCCCAACTCCCGGAACATCATTTGTAAATGCGGAGGAGCTGTATCAGCACTTTTCCTATGAGCTAAAAAAAGAATCGCAAGAATCCTTCCATACGATAATTCTGGATAACAAGCACCGTATCCTGGCAAAAAGAATGATCACATTGGGAACCTTAAATCAAAGCCTGGTTCATCCTCGTGAGGTATTTGCCCCGGCAATTCAGCTTAGAGCTGCTGCGATCATTCTAATCCATAATCATCCATCTGGTGATCCATCCCCATCCAATCAGGATATCAGTATAACCCACCGGTTAAAGGAGGTGGGAGAGATTGTCGGCATCAGGGTGTTGGATCACATCATCATAGGCGACAACGGATTTTACAGCTTTGTTGATGATGATCTACTGTAACTTTGATCAGTGCAGGGAATAAAGACCATCCTTGGAAAAATGCCAGAAAGATCTAAAATTAAAAAGGTAGGTGGACTGAGCGCAGCATCTCTCTTATAATACTCTTTAAAACACTTTGATCTGTTTAATAACCCAAAAATATTCAAAATCCCCCCCAAAGACCTTCTTTCAAGGGAAGCATTTAGCCAAGAGGAGCGCTCATTGAAATTTATCGACACAGCAAAAATTTATATAAAGTCAGGTAAAGGCGGTCCTGGCTGCTCTTCCATGCGACGTGAGAAATTCATTGAATTCGGAGGACCAAATGGAGGAGATGGTGGTCGTGGGGGTAGCGTTTTTCTCGAAGGCGATTCACGATATTCAACTTTGCAGGACTTCCGTGTTCACCCTCATCAAAAAGCGGGGAACGGTATGGCCGGCATGGGTGATAATAAATTCGGAAAATCCGGGGCAGATAAGATCATCAAAGTACCTTTGGGTACAATTATCATTAATGATGAGACCGACGAGATTATCACCGAGATTCTCGAAGAAAAACAACTTCTGCTCTTAAAAGGTGGAAAAGGCGGACTTGGAAACACACATTTTAAATCAAGTACTAACAGGGCTCCCCGGTATGCCCAACCAGGAGAACCCGGTCAGGAGATGACTCTCCGCCTGGAATTAAAAATCATGGCAGATGTTGGTCTGGTAGGCTTTCCCAACGCCGGTAAATCAACGTTAATTTCTGCCATATCCAATGCCAGACCTAAAATAGCAGATTATCCTTTTACTACTCTTGTGCCCAATTTGGGAGTTGTTCAGGTATCAGGGTTCAAGTCTTTTGTGGTCGCAGATATCCCGGGTATTATTGAAAACGCTCACCTGGGACATGGTTTGGGGGACCAGTTTCTAAAACATATCCAACGAACTTCGGTACTGGCATTTCTGATTGACTGCTCTGATTTAGCCGAGATTTCACCCGTTGAAACGTTTAATGTACTGTTGAATGAATTGAAACGCTTTTCCGAAGATCTGATGGAAAAACAGCGTATTGTACTTTTGTCAAAGGTAGATGCAATCAGGAGTGATCTCAATATTGAAAGTATAATAAATCAATTCAAAAAGATCGGAGAAGAATTGCTGCCCATATCCAGTGTAAGTCGTAAAGGATTGAATAAGGCCTGTATTCGATTGTCCACCATTGTTGAAGCTCATAAGTCTAAGCCCGTTTCAGACGAATCAATGTAAATGCAAGACCCAAGAAGATTATGTTTGCTCCAAAAGCCGAAAGCCCCATGGGTAGGTCTCCTGTCTGATTTAAAGAGACCAGTATCTGATCTACCAGCCAGAAAACAAATCCCATTACCACCGATATCACAATTCCAGTTCTAACATTTGCTGATCTGCCTGAATAAACTGAAAACGGAAGCGCCAACAATATCATTACAAAGATCGCCACGCTTCCGGATATCTTCTGGTAAAGACCAAATAGTTCTTTCTGGTAATCAACAGCTCCCCTTGTCTTGATCAGCAGCTCACCAATAAGATCAGACAAATTTGAATACTTTGGACTTGCCAGATTTTTGGTAAACACGACCGGAAAAGTATCCAACTCCCTGGTTGTATTATCTTTCTTGCTGTTTCTTAGTTGATCTTCCTTATATTGATATTGAACCTGACTTTCGATCTGCCAATTGCTCTGCTTTCGTCTCAAGGAATTAAACAGAGTCACGGAATCCAGCGTATAGTCTCCCTTAAATGTATAGGCTTTGCCAAATTCTATACTTTTATTCTGCTTTTCAGGCGAAGTAAAATAATAAAGGGATTTATCATGAAACCTCCATACATCCGTTACTATTTCCGCACTGACTAACCCGGCTCTTTTATCTGCTCCCCAATACGGAGCGAGATAGCTCTGGTTCAGGTAGAGTAAAAAAGAGATAACAATGCCGCACAGTAAAACAGGCATAATCAGATGAAACAAACTCACCCCGGCTGCCATCATGGCAATAATTTCCGAACTTTTGCTTAAAGAAATAAAAGCCAGTACTGTGGCTAACAGGACAGAAATGGGAGCAACCACTTCAATGAGTAGCGGAATGCCTGACAAGACGTTGTTCAAGAAGATGGCAAATCCGTTTTCCTTCTCCAGATGCTGAAGTTCAGCCAGAGTAGAGAAAAGCACAGCTATGATTACAAGCGAAAGAATACACACGAGAAAATAGGTGATGAATTCTCTGGCAATATAACGTTTGATTATAACCATCTTTTTCCTTAATCCATCCAACCCGATTTTACCTGATCTCTCTCATCCAAAGACCTGAAGTAGGGCTTGATATCCAACAGGAGGAGTGTTTTCGATTGTTCTTTTTTTGCATTTATGATTCAAAAATTCAGGAAATCGAAGAATTCTCTGGTTTTGGGATCCTGACCTTTTGATTTTGCAATGGAATTTTGAAATATCTCTGTGAGTTGATCGATAACAGTCTGTTCTAACTGACTTATAGGGCTTTTTAGCCCCATCAGTCCGCCTGAAGCTTCAGCAATTCCTACAGCCAATTCTTTCAAATCATGGCATATCTCCAACATTGTCTGAGGCGGTACGCATATCTCTACATATTCAAGTGTTCTTACAACCTGTGTAATATCTTTTTTCATTCTTCCCGTCTGATAGTGCCCGACCAGAGTGGAATAGTTGATGATAGTCGAATGAAAAATCCTGCGGGTATATTTATTTGTGCAGCGTTTCTCTCGTTCCGCCAAATACTTCCGAAACTGGGCGACCTCTTTGGGATCAATTTTGCCATCAGCATCTGCTACCAAGAGAAATATCTGAAAAGCCAAACGATGAAGCAACTGCTTCATTATTTTATTTTGCTGTTTGATAAGGTGGTTTTTTTTCGTTGCATCCAACTCCATTTTAAGGATTTGCTGAAGCTCAGAAAGATCACCGGTGATTTTTTCCATGATTTATAATGATAACGTGCTGGACAGGGGTCAACTATTAACCACAATATAGCCACTGTGTTTTTGTTTGTTTTGTTATCTTATCTTAAAACCTATTTCATCACTAAATCAATCTATTCGACCTATTATCCGAATTAAACCGGATTCACTCATTAGAGATCATGACTCAGGAAACAATCTTGTTTCCTTTCTGAAATCTATTTACAGCTTCCGGTAATCGATTGATCATAAGTAAAAGGAAAAGCAGATATTTTGCCATTTTGAATAAAAAATAAAAAAAAGATCAAGAGTTGTTTTAATTCTTACTCTTGCGAAATTGTTCCTTTACTGGAAAGACCGTCTGCAGGTATCAATTTATTGGCTTTCTTTCGTTTTTCATGTAAAACCATAAGTCTGATTCACACGTACGGGACTGTGGTTCAACCAGGATGTTGACACCATTACGATCGCTAAAATCCGCCCCAACGTGAAGTTGATCATTATTAAAATTCGTTTCTTTATAAAGAAGAAGATTGATATTTACTATGTATCCTTTTGTTTTTATAACACTATCAAAGTCAGGTAACAGGATGGGTAAACAAAAACTTCATTTGCACTCCATGATGGTCCACGCGATTGCAGCTTTGGCTCCTATCGCAGCAATTGCCTATATTATTTTGAAGCTTGAGATCACTGTTCTCTCATTCGATCAGAACACCTGGAGCTTTTTAATCATCTTTTCCATCGCTTTAATGCTTCTGATTTCAATTCCTTCCATAGCATCAGGGCTGTTCGAAAGAGGACATATTTATGCAAAATGGCATTCCACTCACAAGGCAAAGCTATTGCTATCTGTTTTATTGGGTACTGTCCTGGCAATTGAATTAACACTATTACACCAATCCGGATTCGAAGGCTCCCTGTTTTCTCCCTTGGGAATCTTAATCATCTTTGGTAACACTATCATCACGTTTTTGCTCTGTGCCTACGGTCTAAAAATCACCCTTGGACGGCAATCACTGGGAAGGTTATCGTACGAGCCGGATCTATTCAAAAAGGAACCCTTTGATATTCTTGTACTGGCCGGAAAGAACAGAAAAGAAGAAGCAAAATTCTACGATTTAACACAGGAGAGATAACATGAAATTCAGTTTAACAGCAGAGCAACAGGAACTGGTGGAGAAAGCCCGAACTTTTACCAAGGAATGGGTGGCTCCAAACGCCGTAAAATATGACCGTTCCGGCGAGTTTCCGAGAGATGTCTGCCAGGAAGCCTTCAACCAGGGATTCATGAACCCTGCCATTCCCAAGAAGTATGGTGGGGTTGAAGAGAGTGTTTTGGATACATGTCTTGCACTGGAAGAGATTTGTACCGGTTGTTCCGGAATCGGAACAGCTATCGATGCCAACGGACTTTCTCAATATCCTGTGATTTTTGCCGGGAATGATTATCAGAAAAAGAAATTCCTGGAACCCATGACTCAAGAGCTGATGTTCTCAGCTTACTGTGTTACCGAACCCGAGGCCGGTTCCGATGTTTCCCGTATAAAAACCACAGCCAAAAAAATTGGGAATGACTACGTTATCAACGGTGTTAAATGGTGGATTACAGGCGGTTCCGTCGCCAGCTGGTATTTTGTGTTAGCAAAGGTCGATGACAAGGCAACCGGATTTATAGTTCCCGCCGATACCGCCGGAATCATTCGTGGTGTAAAGGAGCAGAATCTGGGACAGCATGCTTCCAACACCATACGAATCACTTTTGAGGATGTCAAAGTTCCCCAGGAATACCGATTGGGAGAAGAGGGTGATGGTTTTAAAATTGCCATGAAAACCTTCGATCACACCAGACCCGGAATCGCTTCAGGCGCTAACGGGATTACCAAGGCTGCTCTTAACATTGGACTGACCTATGCAAAAGGACGTCGTACCTTTGATAAAAAACTGATCTCATATCAGGGAATCTCTTTTAAACTGGCTGAAATGATGACTAAACTGGATGCAGCCCGTTATATGACCTATCTTGCAGCCGACCTCTTTGATCAGGGAGAGGATAACTCACGCCAGGCTGCCCAGGCAAAATGGTATGCTGCTGAAGTTGCCATGTGGTCGGCAGTTGAATGCTGTCAGATTTTAGGAGGCTATGGGTACACCAATGAAATGCCGGCTGAGAAACTTCTGCGCGATGCAAAAATCTACCAGATATACGAGGGTGCTTCCGAGATTCAAAAGATGATTATCGTGGCCAAGTTAATGCGAACCCGTGAAGTTCACTAACGATTACTCAGGAGTTTAATATGCTAAGCGACATTATGAAATTAGTGGACAAGTTCGTAAATATTTTTAAAAAGAGGTTGTACGGAAGGACCTTTTTTTGTCCGGTTTGTCATCTGGAGTTGTCCTGCCACGATACGGATGAAAATGAGTGCATGGTCTGCCCCTTGTGCGGTGTTGTTATAGAGCTGCATGAAACCTATGGGCATTTCGTACCCATTGTCAATGATGTTGAGATCAACCGCGTTCAACCTAAAGCCAGACTTCACCCCTTGGCAACTCACCTTCCCCTGGGGCTCTTTCCATTTGCCCTGTTGGGCGCCTTTTACCTGTTAATCATCTCGGTTTATACCAAGACTTTGGGAACCGGGATCAGTGCTTTTCCGTTCGCTTCCAGTATCCCAGTTATAGATAATCTCATTTTCCTGTTTTTATTGATTGCCATTATCGCTTCGGCTTTGACCTTTTTAACCGGGGTGATCGATTGGAAAAAACGATACGGCGGACGTTCTTACAGGGTAATTACTCTGAAGATTATCCTGTCCGGTCTGTTTCTGGCTGTAGGATTGGGAACTCTGGCCCTGCATCTGGTTGTTTTTGAAGCTGGAATGATTGGATTTGACAGCCTGATTAGCGTTCTGGCGACAATTGGGTACTTCGGGTTGTTTTGTGCTGCCATGTTTATATTGGCAACTCTGGGACATGTCGGCGGGTATCTTGTTTTCGGGAAATAGTATTAAGAAAATTTGATAGTGTCTGAATGAAAAGGGAGCTTGGCTTATGTGTTCAATTATTTCTCCCAGTATTACATAAGCCGAATTGCTATATGACCAGGCAGAACCCGGTTCAAATTCCAGATTTGGATATTTATTGCATATATAATCAACAAAGTCGGTCTGTGAAAGAGAAGGACTACCCTCCTGGCAATAGCTTCTGCGGAATTCCTGGTTGAAATACTCAGAAATCCCGGATGTATGGGTCATGAGATGGCGCAGGGTAACTTGTTCACGATATGAGGGCAAACGGGGGGAATAAAGCCCAATGGGACTGTCAATATCCAATTGCCCCTCTTCTGCAAGAATCATTACCGCGGCGCAAGCAAATTGTTTGGTGACCGAGGTAATTAGATACGATGATTCCGGATCAGCTGAAATATAGTTCTCCAAATCAGACAGTCCGTATCCCTTGTGAATCAGAATTTCATCTCCCCTACCGATCAGAAGCGACGTCCCCGGTAGGTATGGGGGCAATGATGCTCCATTATCTTGTCAACTACGCCCTGAATCTCATCCATAAATACGATCCCCGTTTAATCCTTTTCAATGTCATTCAAAATATTTGACACATCGTATGATATCCGGCCATGGAAGGTGAGAAAATGCCATGACGAACCTGAGCGTTGCTGCTGCATCTCCACCTCCTTAACCTTTTACTGGTTCCGGTTTTAGCAGGGTGGTTGAAGTGTATTGGTCAAAATCACGCATAAATCGACGAATAACCGGAAGAAGATCGGAAACGCCTTCCTCCAGGGGACAAATCACAGGCAGACCGATCTTCTCCTGCTTGCTTTTAGCATATTCCATTAGATCGCCTGATGTCCCCCCGTTTCCATTGAGAGTTACAGCCAGTACTTTGGTGCCATACATCTCGATGAGTTTAATTTCATCTTCCAGGCTCGGCAGCATACAACCGTATTTTTCGGTAGTGTCGAATGTGGCTCTGAATGGTGCATGCTGCAAAATAACGCCTTTTACGTTTCCTGAAAGAATGATCTCTGCTCCGCAAGGACCCACGGGATTTCTCATAGCGGATTGCCCTTCGACTAATATCAGATCAGGGGACGACAGCTGCTCACATTCAACAATCGCAGCCTCAAGTTCCCCGCTGACAAAATCATTGAGGGTGGCATCTAATATAAACCCGTGGCGATTGCCCTGGAACCAGCCTGTCTGACCGGTATAAATCATTTCGCATGTTATTCCCTCCTTACGACAAGCCTCTAAAATCATCTGGCAAGTGGTTCGTTTTCCCACCGCACAATCAATTCCCAGTATAGCCAGACGTGGTATACTCATTTCAAAAATGCTTCCGCACCAATGATGAAGTTGATCAAATGGCTTTGGACGACGAATATCAATTATTTTCACATTGTTTTTTGATGCCGCCTCACAAAAGGCTGGAATATCGCCCAGCAACATATGCAGTCCGTTAACAATGGAAATCCCGTGGCCTATCACTTCCAATAATAGCATTTGCCATTGTTCATTAAGCCTGCCGCCACTCAAGGCAACCCCGATTAACGCAAAATCCGGTGTTATACCGGTTTTTAAGAGAAAATCTGCAACAGTGGCAAATATGGGAATATTCCGGTGAATACCGTCCAAAACCTCCCCTGCATCCTTGCCTGCGCATTTTGAATCGATAACTCCCAGCAGATCAAACCTTTCTGTCCTCCGGATTAATCCATGAGCAGTTTTCGCATCAGTTTGATCGAGACTTCCATTGGTAAGAATAATGGCCGTTCCCATCATTGTACTAGTTTTCGATCCTGTTTCTATTGGTTTTTCAGTCATAATTGTCTGGATTTTTTACCTATGTTGAATATCCTTCGATTAAATCAAATTCTTTTTACTCCTAACCCGCTCTTACCTGTCGTCCGTAGCCAACCGTTTTCCATGATAAATCCGCCCGTTACCAAATCCCTGGCCAAATCCAGACTGCCGTCAAGATCGAGATATTTGGTAGCCGGCGAGGCAAAAGCAGCATGCAGTGCAGCTGCTATACTGACAATGCTTTCATCCATGCATCCCCACATCAGATCGATACCCGCATGGTGGGCCATCCGTGCAATCTCCAGACCAGGGGAAATCCCGCCACATTTCATCAATTTAATATTGAAGATCCCGAAAGGTTGGGGTGAACTGAGACATTTCAAGGCGCTTTGGGGATCAAGCAGGCATTCATCAGCGGCAGACTGTCTGCAAATCCCCTTATCCAGCGATCGCATACCATCCAGATCCGAGGCATTCAGAGGTTGTTCCACAAATTCCAGACTTGTTCCCTTGGTCCGGTTAAGAAATCGCTTATAGTCTGCTTGCGTATAACCCTGATTAGCATCAACCCGCAGTATCACCTCCATTCCGAATTTTTCCCGTAATCGGATCAGTCTTTCACTATCCTCATCTACATCAAGCCCGGTCTTGACTTTCAGAATTCTAAACCCGCGCTCCCAGTATTCCCCCGCTTCCTCAAGGGTTTCATCCACCGGTTTAATTCCGATGGTAATGGAAGTTGCCATTGTGTCGTGAACACGCCCCAGAAGATCTACTAACGGCAAACCGATAACACTGGACACCAGATCATGCAGTGCAATGTCAGCCGCTGCCCGGGCTGCAGGAGTATCGACCATTGCAGTGTTTAAAGCATTCTGAAAGGATTGGAAATATCGGATATCCTTATTGTGCAGGATCGGCTCCAACTTGTTCGCCAGGGCTTCCTCACACGCTTTAATACTCTCACCGGTCACATCCTCGGCCGGAGAGGCGGCACCAATTCCGATGACACCATTTTCCGCTTCCAACAGCACAAATATGTTTTCAACTGAATCGATGGTCTCGTAAGCGATGGTGTAGGGACGCGTAAGCTTTAAATCCTCTTTCCACGTCTGCACTTTTTTTATTTTCATTTATTTAAAGAGATCAGTTTGCACTTAGAAGAATCCAAAAGGTGAAAAAACAGAGAGTTGTTCAATCGGCTTTCAGGGATCAATCCATCCTTCGATATTAGGCGGGAGTAGTGTCCATTTCCTGCGCGTCTGAGTGACCATAAAGGATTCAGAGTGGCTTACTCCATCAAGTTTGCTCATTTCATCTGCATAGAATTTAAACATCCATTCAATTCCTTCAGTAACGATCACTTCGGCAAAAATATCGTATCGACCGGTTACAGCAATTGCCCAACTGACTTGTTTGAACTCCATTAACTGATCGATTATTTTTGGCATTTTAATAACATCATCGACACGGATGGCAATAATCGCCACCAAAACGTTCTTCACCTTGAAAGGATCCACTAATCCTACAACTTTTAAAACCCCACGTTTTACGAGTTCTTTCAGGCGTGATTGAACAGTAGGAGCAGAAACATTGAGCTGCTGAGCCAGCTCTTTAGCTGGTTTCCGGCCATCCAGGGACAGTAACTTAATTAGTTGCTTGTCCAGGGTATCGATTACAGCGTCTTTCATAAAGATATCGAAGGGAAATTTTATTTTATATGTAATTTATACTGTTTTTTTTAATATATGATAAATTATTAGTCAATTTTTTTTCTTTATTAATTTCTAAATTCCGGTTTTCCCAGCTGAAACCTTATCAAAGCCTGCTAATTGCATCCTGATACTCGAATCAAACCCGGAGTTGCTCACAAAGTTAATATGTGCTTCCATTTCTGCTATCATGGAAAATCCCCAAAAACGATCAGACAGAAATAAGCAACGGAGAGGAACAGATGCTCAATAAAACCGGAAATAAACTTCTTTTAGTGTTCTTCCACATGTTTTTTTGTGATATAACTATGCTGTGAAGGACAAAATCCTGTATGCAATAGGATTAACCAAATATTGAGGATGCAGTTTATGAATATTGAAAGATCTCACTGCATGGGGCTGTGTTTTCGGGTAAACCTGAACACAAACGACAAACGAACGACAAGGAGAAACCGTCGATGAAATTCGAAGAAACCGGTCTAAAAGCAGAGATCGTTAAAGGCGTTAAGGAACTTGGATTTGAGTACACAATGCCGATCCAGGAAAAAGTGATTGAGGCAATGCTGGAGCATCGTTCTGATCTGATAGGCATTGCACAAACAGGCACAGGTAAAACTGCCGCTTACGGTCTTCCATTGATCCATTTGATTGATCCCAAAGCCACGAAGGTCCAAGCCCTGATTTTAACACCTACCCGTGAGCTTTGTATTCAAGTGGCAGACGATCTGGTCAAGTTTTCCAAGTATTCAAAAGCGATTGAAGTGTTGGCTGTTTATGGTGGCGCCAGCATCGAAAATCAGATTCGTGGGTTACACAAGAATGTGCAACTGGTGGTGGGAACGCCAGGCCGTTTGCGGGATCTGATCAGACGTAAAAAACTGGACATCAAATCGATCAAAACCATTGTCCTGGATGAGGCTGATGAGATGCTCAGCATGGGATTTAAAGAAGAGCTGGACGCGATTCTCACTGAAACTCCTACCGACAGACAAACCCTCCTTTTCTCGGCTACCATGCCCAGAGAAATTGCAGAAATTGCTGAAAACTATATGAACGATCCCATTGAGATCGCCGTTGGCAGACGCAATGTTGGCGCTGATAATGTAGAACACTTTTATTATATGGTTAATGCCAGTGACAGATACCTGGCTTTGAAACGTATTGCCGATATAAACCCCGACCTCTATGGTATTGTATTCTGCCGTACCCGAAAAGAGACCAAAGATGTTGCCGAAAAGCTGATCGCTGACGGCTATAATGCTGACGCTCTGCACGGAGACCTTTCACAGGCGCAACGGGATCAAGTAATGAATCGTTTCCGCATGAAGAATCTGCAAATGCTTGTTGCCACGGACGTAGCAGCCAGAGGTCTCGATGTGAATGATCTCACCCATATCATCAACTATAACCTGCCTGACGAAAGTGAAGTCTACATACATCGAAGTGGTCGGACCGGGAGGGCTGGAAAAACCGGAATCTGTCTGACAATTATTCACAGCAGGGAAAAAGGCAAGATCAGTAATATAAAGAGAATGATTCGCAAGGAATTTGAACAGAAACTGATTCCATCCGGAGCCGAGATTTGCGAAAAACAGCTTTTTAAGCTGATTGATAAAATGGAGAAGGTTTCGGTCGATGAATCCAAGATTGGTCCGTTCCTGCCGATCATTAGTAAAAAACTGGAATGGCTTTCACGGGAAGATTTGATAAAACATTTTGTCTCGCTGGAATTTAATCGTTTCTTAAACTATTACAAAGATGCCCCCGATCTAAATGTTCAGTTAAGGGAAAGTAAAGGAAGAAACAAGGTTCAGTTAAGGGAAAGCAAGGGAAGAAATCAGATGCGATCCAAGAGCCCCCGACAAAAGGAATTTTCCCGGTTTTTTATTAATGCTGGTTCCCAGGAAGGATTGGAGCCATCCAATTTGATAGGTCTGATTAACGAGAAGACAAAAAAAAGAGATATTGAGATTGGCAGAATTGAAATAATGAAGAAATTTTCCTTTTTTGAAGTGGACTATGACTACACCGATAGAATCATCAAGGGATTTGAAAACGCAGAATATGCAGGTGTTAAGGTAGTTGTGGAATTAGCCCAGGACAAAAAGGATTTTGGAACAAGTAAACGGTCTTTGACTAAAAAAAGTTCAAAAGATAAAGGTAAAAAACCAAAAAAAAGTAAAGGTAAACCCAAAAAGACAAGATAGAGAAGAAAGAGTAACCCTTTGAGAAGTCACCAGGTTCTTTAATGAGGACTTCTCTCGAAAAACCAGCACTTTAGGAAATGAATAAGATTCAGTCAGTCAACTCATTGATGACCTTGTTTCTCAATGGTGGATGTATTTTATACTAATACGAAAACATTGATTTTCAACTGAGCTATATTGGCATTCAAACAAAGTCCTTGCCACCGGTTTTCCATTGAAGCATCACCTAAAGAAACCTCAGCAGTAGACTAGAAAATCTTCAATCTCTTCAGCACATACCCGGCACCAAAACAGATCAGACCGATCCAAAAGACAATTGGATTATAGCCAGCCCCTCCAAATACTTTTCCAATACTTCCAACTCGACAAATCCCATCTGAAACTGCAAGACACCTGATATAATCAAGATTGATTCCAAATGTTTGCTGCCACCAGACCAACGATACAACCAGCAACACAATGCCGACTGTTACTGCTATCTGTGGAATGTTCTTTTTCATTTTTCTCCATACAGTTAGTGTTTAACCCAATACTGAAGGCTTTTCATCCGAAAAAAAATAAATATAGTTCCAGAATTAGACAGTATTGCATTAATCTCAAATTTGTCAATTTTAAAAAAATTGATACTCACATTGTACAATAACTACTGTTATTCAATTTGTTGAAGGACAAGAATCAGAGGATATGTTCTGGCAGTGTATCCTCCAGGTAGATAGCACAGAAATAAAGAATTGAATCGACTACCCAATAAACCAGACCAAGTTCGAGTGCCACTTAATTAAGTGTTTACCTAGAAAATAAACCTTGTTTAGACACTTGTTGTTTCCTCAAGTTTCTTTTTTTCTGACATTTCAGATTAAAAAAGGGGTCAAGTCTTCTTTTGACTTACCTTTATAATTTTTTTTTCCAGTAACCGGACTGTTGCCGCAAGGGCAGGATACTCCTTGAGCAGGTTTTTGATCCGTTCAATCGCCGTTGATACTCCGCTGTGACTGCTGAAATTGTAAAGTTCTGCAATCTCTCCCTGTTTACACATCGATTTTCTGTGAATCAAATGGACGGCCAAGTCACGAGGCGTGTTAGTAACTCCCCGTTTCTGTTGCAGGATCTCTTTTTGCTCTAATCCAAAATGGTGACAAACCAGTGATACAATCCGTTTTGATTCGAGGGCTAAGTCTTTTACTGCAGGTTTTTCCGCTCCAGGGATACTCTTCCGGTGTTTTTACTATTCCGGCCTTGACTGGATTGAAACAGATGTAACGCAATAATTGAATCAGATAGTTGTCATCGCCAATCAGAATCGATTTAAATCTTCCCCGAAACAAAGGACCATCCAAACGGTGGCGTCTGTTAAAACGCTGAGTATAGACGCCATTGATA
>Ga0180009_10000742_pt1 | contig 42847 bp, 38 predicted proteins | sample OS_PC_MetaG_FD_123537 | JGI IMG/M metagenome (GOLD analysis project Ga0180009, IMG submission 123537) | Groundwater microbial communities from the Aspo Hard Rock Laboratory (HRL) deep subsurface site, Sweden - OS_PC_MetaG | ecosystem: Environmental > Aquatic > Deep subsurface > Groundwater...
ACACAGGAGCACGGGTGCCATGGAAGCAGCGTTGCAGGAACGACAGGATTCGATACACCGCACCGGGGAAGCCCCCTTTGCCATGGAGTGCAACAAGGACAGCCTGGCCGGGGCGGTGAGCCAGAGGGCCTGTGTGTTCTGCGGCTCCCGGGTGGTGCTCTATCCCATTGCCGACGCCCTGCATCTGGTACACGGCCCCATCGGCTGCGCGGTCTACACCTGGGATATCCGCGGCGCCCTGTCCTCCGGGCCTGAGCTGCACCGCTTGAGCTTTTCCACGGACATGCAGGAGACCGACGTCATCTTCGGCGGCGAGAAAAAACTCTACAGCGCCCTGGTTGAGCTCATCGACCGGCACGCGCCTAAGGCGGCCTTTGTCTATTCCACCTGCATCGTGGGGATCATCGGCGACGACATGGCGGCGGTGTGCCGCAGGGTGAGCGAGGAAAAAGGGATTCCGGTTCTGCCCGTGCAGTCCGAGGGGTTCAAGGGCAACAAGCGGGCCGGCTACGCTGCAGCCTGCAATGCCATGCGGCAGTTAGTGGGCATGGGCGACATCAGCGGGATCTCCAAGTACAGCATCAACATCCTGGGCGATTTCAACCTGGCCGGGGAGATCTGGCTGATCCGCGAATACTTTACCCGCATGGGCGTCGAGGTGGTGGCCAACATCACCGGGGACGGCCGGGTGGGGGACATCCAGCGGGCCCATGGCGCCGCGCTCAACGTGGTGCAGTGCTCCGGCTCCACCATGGATCTGGCCAAGATGATGAAAGAGGACTATGGCATCCCCTCGCTGCGGGTTTCCTATTTCGGCATTGAGGACATGGCCGAATCGCTCTATGCGGTGGCCGCGTTTTTCAAGGACGAGGAGATGATGCGCCGCACCCAGGAGCTGGTTAAGGAGGAGCTTTCCCTGATCATGCCGGAGATCATGAAATACCGGCAGGCGTTGGCGGGCAAGCGGGCGGCCATCTACGTGGGCGGGGCGTTCAAGGCGTTCTCCCTGGTCAAGGCCTTCCGCACCATCGGCATGCAGGTGGTCATGGTCGGCTCCCAGACCGGGACCCCGGAGGATTACGAGGAGCTCGCCGCGATCACCGACCCAGGCACCATCATCGTGGACGATTCCAACCCCCTGGAGCTCTCCGCCTTTCTTCAGGAAAAGGATGTGGACATCTTCGTGGGCGGGGTCAAGGAGCGGCCCATCGCCTATAAGCTGGGCGTGGCCTTCTGCGACCATAACCACGAGCGCAAGGAGATGCTGGCCGGATTCAGCGGCATGCTCAACTTTGCCCGTGAGGTGTACGGCTCGGTGATGAGCCCGGTGTGGAAGTTCGTGCCCCGGAAAAGCGGGGAAGAGATGAGCCACGAAAACCACGAAAGGACACGAAATTTGTAACGGATCAACATTTCGTTCTTCACTCCCGCTTAGCGGCGAAGCAGGGGAGGTGTAGCCGGGTAATTCCCAAAACTTTAGTGTTTTTCGTGGATTTCGTGGCCAAAAAAAATGAGGACTGTCTATGGGCAAGATACTGCCGAATTATGTCTCCACCACCAATGCCTGCAAGCTGTGCAAGCCGCTGGGCGCTAGCCTCGCCTTTCGGGGCGTGGAAGGGGCGGTGCCCTTTCTCCACGGCTCCCAGGGCTGCGCCACCTACATGCGGCGCTACATCATCAGTCATTTCAACGAGCCCATCGACATCGCCTCCTCCTCGCTGGGGGAGAAGAACGCGGTCTACGGCGGCGGGGCGAACCTCAAGCTGGGCTTGAAAAACGTGACGGAAAAATACCACCCGGCCCTCATCGGCATCGCCACCACCTGTCTCACCGAAACCATCGGCGACGACGTGAAACGGCTGCTCTTTGAGTACCGCCGGGAATTCATGCAGGACGGCGGCCCGCTGCTGGTGCAGGTTTCGACCCCAAGCTATTCGGGCACCCACATGGAGGGGTTCCATGCGGCGGTGCGGGCTCTGGTGGAGCAGTTGACCGTGGAGTCGGAAGCGAACTCCACGGTCAACATCCTGCCCGGCTTTCTCTCGGCTGCCGATCTCAGGAGCCTCAAGGAGATTGTTGTGGATTGCGGCTTGACTGCCACCGTGCTCCCTGATTTTTCCGAAACCCTCGACGGCCCGGCCCTGCGGGATTATCCCCTGATTCCCAAGGGCGGGACCAAGATCAGCGATATCCGGGCAATGAGCGGAGCCAAAGCCACCGTGGAGTTCGGCCATACCCTGCCGGACCAGCTCTCCGCGGGCAGCCATCTTGAAAAGACCTACAACGTGGACCTGCACCGTTTGGGCATGCCGGTGGGCATCCGGGAGACGGATCGGTTTTTCGAGATGTTGAGCGGGCTGTCCGGGAACCCCATGCCGGAGAAGTACGCCATGGCAAGAGGCCGCTTGGTGGACAGTCTGGTGGACGGCCACAAGTACATATTCGGCAAACGGGCCATTGTCTACGGCGAAGAGGATCTGGTCATCGGGTTGACTTCTTTCCTGGCCGAGATCGGGGTGCAGCCGGTGCTGTGCGCCTCGGGCGGCACCAGCGGCGGGTTTGTTAAGGCCATCGAAAAGGCGGTGGAAGGCTTTGGGCTGGAAATACCCCGGATACATGAGGGCATGGATTTTTTCGAGATCGGCGAATTGGCCGCGGAGCTCAAGCCGGATTTCTTCCTCGGCCACAGCAAGGGGTATACCCTGGCGCGAGGTTTGGGCATCCCGCTGATCCGGGTCGGGTTCCCCATCCATGACCGGATGGGCGGCCAGCGGCTCCTGCACATCGGCTACCACGGGGCGCAGCAGCTTTTCGACCTGATCGCCAATACCATGATCGCGGTCAAACAGGACACTTCCGAGGTTGGATACAGCTACATGTGATGGGTTGGTAATAGACAAGTGCTTCGACAGGCTCAGCACGAGCGGAAGATCAATTGACTAAGTCTCTCCGTTCGCCCTGAGCCTGTCGAAGGGTGTTTTTGAAGTTTTGCTAGAGAATTAATCGAGAGACATAAGGGAGAAAATCATGAGCGAGATACACAAAGACCTGAACAAACATCCCTGCTTCAACCCGGCCATGAAAGGACAGGCCGGGCGCGTCCATCTGCCGGTGGCGCCGAACTGCAATATCAAATGCAATTACTGCGACCGCAAATACGACTGCGTCATCGAGTCGCGGCCCGGGGTGACCAGTACCATCTTGACCCCTGAGCAGGCTCTGGTCTACATGGGCAAGGTTCTGGAAAAGGAGCCGCGCATCACCGTGGCCGGCATCGCCGGACCCGGTGACCCCTTTGCCAATGCCGAGGCGACCATGGAAACCATGCGGTTGATCAACAAAAATTACCCGCAGATGATCCTCTGTCTGGCCAGTAACGGCTTGGGCATCGGCCCGTATATCCCTGAGTTGGCCGAGCTGAATGTCTCCCATGTGACCATCACCATCAATGCCGTTGATCCGGAGGTGGGGGCCAAGATTTACAGTTGGGTCCGCGACGGCAAGGTTGCCTATCAGGGCCGCCAGGCGGCGGAGCTGCTGCTCTCCCGGCAGTTGGGGGCGGTCAAGGCCCTGAAGGCGCACGGGATCACAGTGAAGATCAACTCCATTCTGATTCCGGGGATCAACGATCAGCATATCCTCAAGGTTGCGGAAACCATGAAGGAGTTGGGCGCCGATCTTTTCAACTGTATGGCCATGTTCCCCAATGTGGGCACCCCCTTCGGCGAGATCCGCGAGCCCTCCAAGGAGGAAGTTGGGGCGATGCGCACCGAGGCGGAGAAGTTTCTGCCCCAGATGCGCCACTGCACACGGTGCCGGGCCGATGCTGTGGGTCTGCTCGACCAGGACCGGACCGAGGAGATGCGGGGCTGTCTGTCCGCCTGTGCGCAACTGCCTGCCCTGCCGCCGGAGATCCGGCCCTATGTGGCGGTGGCCACCATGGAGGGAGTTTTGATCAATCAGCACCTTGGCGAGGCCAATCGCTTTCAGATCTATGAACGCAAGGGAGATGAGTATCTGCTTGTGGAAGAGCGGCCCGCGCCCAAGGTGAACGGCGGCTTGCAGCGCTGGACCTCGCTGGCCCGGGTCTTGAATGATTGCCGGGCGGTCCTGGTGAGCAACGTGGGTGAAACACCCCGCGGTATTCTTGAAAAAGCCGGGGTAAAGCCGGTGGAGATGGGCGGCTTTATCGTGGACGGCGTGAAGGCGATATACGAAGGCGCCAATATCGCGCCCCTGCAGAAACGGAAGAAGTCCTGCGCCTCCGGCGGCTGTGTCGGCTCCGGCGGCGGGTGCTCCTGAAGAATTCTGATTGTTACTACCCTTCCGCAAGTTTTTCCGTCATCCCGGCGGAGGCCGGAATCCAGGTATGGTAGCTAATTTCTCTGGATTCCGGCCTCCGCCGGAATGACATGCTCACAAGTAAGACTTTGACACAAAGCGCATATGATCAATCCCTGTGCTGCCTGAAGTTTAATGGCAATCAGATAATAAAAAATTCAATGAGGTGATGCAATGAAAGCTACCTGGGAAAAGGTGTTTGAGTATTCTTCCATGCCGGTGCAAGGGACCATGTCCCGCAAGCTGCGCAAGGGCGTTTCGGTGCAGATAAACGAGGGCAAGGTCTACGAGAAGGCAGTGATCTTTCTCGGCGAGGAGTTTGTCCGGATTACGGAAGAGGGAAAGGACGGCAAGAGTTTCAATACCTACTACGATTGGGCAAAGATCGACTCGGTGCGGACCTGCAGCGTTAAGGACAAGGAGAAGGAGTAGGCCGGGGCCGGGGCGGAATGGGTTGATTACATTTGTGTTAGCTTGTTATGTTTTTTGTTACATTTTTGTCCAGCAAGCTCCCCGGCGCATTGTCGCGTTGAGGAGCTTGCTGGCTATTTTCTCTATGTAATCCAAGTAGTTTTGTTTTTTTTGAGAATCTCTTTTCGAGTTGGCACATAACTTGATAAGTTAAGGTGTACGAGTGCTTGTGCGCTCGCCTGCGACCCCAGAGGGTACGGATGTTCAGAAATATTGTTATGGCGTTCACTATTTTAGAAAGGAGAAAGGAGATGAGTAGAATCGCAAGAAAGTTGTTGGTTGGTGTTGCCGCCACAGGGGCATGTCTTTCCATGTTTTCCGGCCTGGCCTTTGCCGAGGAGGAGAAGCCCACGGCGAACCTGACCGTTGGCGCGTTGAGTCAATATGTATGGCGCGGATTCGCCTACACAAAGGACAGCATTGTGGTGCAGCCCTCCGCGACCGTCGGCTACAAAGGTTTTGCCGTCAACCTCTGGGGGAACCTTGACACCGACCGCTGGAACAGAAGCGGCGAGGATTCCAACAACTGGACCGAAACCGACATGACTTTGTCCTATGATTGGGCCATGGGGCCGGTGAATTTCTCCACCGGTTACATCTATTATGCGCTGGATGCTGCCACCGACAGCCAGGAGGTATTTCTGAGCGCCACCCTCGATACCTTGTTGAAACCGACGCTCAAGATCTACCGTGACATCGATCATTTTGCCGGATGGTACGCGACCCTCGGGGTTTCACATTCACTGCCTGTCACCGGGGACCTCGCCTTGGACTTCGGCGCCCAGGTAGGCTATCTCGCTGCGGATGAGGCGAGTTCCTATGCAGACCCGGACGACGCCAATGATGCCTATAACAATTTCCACGATGGACTTCTGTCCGTGTCCATGAAGATTCCGGTGAATCAGTATGTTTCGGTCACTCCGCAGGTGTATTATTCCTTCCCGCTCAGTTCCGACGCGGAAGATCGCCTGAAGATCGATAACACAACCACTATTGGCGAGAGCGACGACGATTTTATCTATGGCGGTGTTTCCGTGAGCCTGGCGTTCTAGCGGGGTTTTGCCTGTTTCTTGCCCCTGATCAGCCCGCCTGTCTCGCTCCCTTCCCAGGTTGAGACAGGCGGGTTTTTTTGTGCGAAAATGAGTTGCGCAACCGTTATATTTTGATAAATATAACGCAATGAAAAATAAGACACCGCACGGCACGATGAAATCCGGCTTTCAGTGGCGCGGAAGGCTCTGGCTCGAAGGCGAGGAGGGCACTTTTCTCGGCTACGGAAGGGTGGTGCTGCTGGAGCGGATCGGGGAGCATGGCTCCTTGGCCCAGGCGGCCCGTTCCATGGAGATGTCGTACAAGCATGCCTGGGATCTTCTCGATTCCATGAACCGCCAGGCAGGCTGCAAGCTGGTGGAGACCTCCCGGGGCGGCAAGAGCGGCGGCGGTGCCAGGCTGACCCCGGCGGGCGAGCGGGCGATCGCGGTTTTTTGGGAGTATCACGCCAGGTTTCAAGCTGTGTTGCAGGAAATGACCGCGAAGCTGGGCGAAACGTTGGGTGATGCCTGGTGTGGCGACCCTGGCGCGGAACCGTAAAGAAAAACGCGACATCCCGTCATTCCGGCGAAGGCCGGAATCCTGTCATTTCGGATAGTTGCAGAAAGGCTGGACCCCGGCCTTCGCCGGGATGACGAGTTGTTGCGAGGCCATATCAAGATCATTAAAAGGAGCCTTGCCATGTTTGTAAGAACCTTACTCTGTCTGTTCATCGCACTCCCCTCAATGTTTTGGTCGCCAAGCCCTGCCCGCGCGGAAACCGAGCTGCTCGTTTCCGCTGCCGCCAGTCTGACCGAGTCGTTCAAGGAGATCGGCAAATCGTTCATGGTGAAAAATCCGGGGGTGAAGGTCAACTTTAATTTCGCCGCCACCGGCCCCTTGCTGCAGCAGATTGCCCAAGGCGCCCCGGCGGATGTCTTTGCCTCGGCCGATCAGGAGAGCATGGACAAGGCGGAAAAGGGCGGGTTGATCTTGCCGGGGAGCAGGGTTGATTTCGTGGGAAATTCCCTGGTGCTCATCGTCCCGGCGAATCGGCCCGTGGTAATGGGTCTTGCTGATCTGAAATCAGGAAAGGTGCAAAAAATCGCCATGGGCAATCCCGACTCGGTGCCGGTGGGCAGATACACCAAGGCTACCCTGGAAAGGCAGGGGCTGTGGGAGTCGCTGGCGCCCAAATGCGTCATGGGCATCTCGGTAAAACAGGCGATGGAATATGTGATGCGGGGCGAGGTGGAGGCGGGTTTTGTCTATGCCACGGATGCTGCGGCGGCAAAAGAGCGGGTGCGGGTTGCGGCCCAAATCCCCACCGATAAGCCCATTGTCTATCCTGTGGCTGTTGTGGCGGCCAGCGCCAACAAGGAGAAGGGGCAGGCCTTTATCCGCTATCTGCGAAGCCCCGAGGCGCAGGGAATTTTGGTGAAATACGGCTTTAAAGCTGAGTCGAGCAGCTTGCCTGCTCAAACGAAACTTATGCCCTTTGGGTATACCAGGCCATAGCCGGCTGCTCACTGAAGGAAACGATCATGCCCGACCTGACTCCCCTGTGGCTCACCCTGCGGATCGCCGCCTGCGCGACTCTGCTGGCCTTTGTCTTTGGTGTGGGTTTTGCCTGGCTCACCGCCCGTTTTTCTTTTTGGGGCCGAGATGTTCTCGACGCCGTCCTGACCCTGCCACTGGTGATGCCGCCCACGGTTTTGGGCTATTATCTCATCGTGGTCTGGGGCAGAAACGGCTGGCTGGGTGGTTGGCTCAATGCGCATTTCGGAATAAGCCTGATGTTCACCTGGCAGGGGGCGGTGCTTGCCGCGACGACGGTGGCCTTTCCCCTGTTGTTCAAGTCCGCCCGCGCCGCCTTTGAGGGGGTCTCCTCCGAATACGAACAGGCGGCCCGCATCCTGGGCGACACGGAGCTGCGGGTGTTTTTCCGGATCACCCTGCCCCTGGCTGCGCGGGGGCTGCTGGCCGGGACCATGCTCGCCTTTGCCAGGGCCATGGGGGATTTCGGCGCTACCCTGATGGTGGCGGGCAATATCGAGGGCAAGACCCAGACTGCGGCCCTGGCGGTGTTTGATGCCGTGCAGGCCGGGGATTACAGCCTGGCCAACACCCTGGTGGTCATCATGTCGGTGGTCTGCGTCACCATTCTCGTCATGACCAACAAACTGGCAAACAGAGGGAGGGCAGGGCGATGAGGCTTGAGGTGGATATCAAAAAAACCCTGCACTCCGGCGATCGGCGTTTTGAGCTGGAAGCGGCCTTTTCCTCCCAGGACGATCTCACCGTGGTATTCGGCGCCTCGGGATCGGGCAAGAGCCTTACCATCCAGGCCATTGCCGGGCTGGTTGCCCCTGAGCAGGGCAGGATTGTGGTGGGCGGCGAAACGCTTTTTGATGAGCAGCGGGGGATCAACCTCCCGGCACGCAAGCGGGGGGTGGGCTACCTGTTTCAGGACTATGCCCTGTTTCCCCATTGCACCGTTCGGGAAAACATCGCCTATCCCTTGAAAAAAGCCTGGCCTCTCACGCTGTCATCTGACAGTCGGCAGGAGGTGGCGGAGATCATGGCCTCCTTTGAGATCAGTCATCTGGCCGAAAGCTATCCGGCGGAGCTTTCCGGAGGGCAGAAGCAGCGGGTGGCCCTGGCCCGCGCCATGATCAAGAAGCCCTCCATCCTCCTGCTGGACGAGCCGTTTTCCGCCCTGGATTCCATGCTGCGCCACCGGATGCGCATGGAGCTGCTGGAGATTCGGCAGCGGTTCGATGTGCCCCTGGTGGTCATTACCCATGATCCTGCCGACGTGGAGGTCTTTGCCGACACCCTGGTCATCTTCGCCAATGGCCGGGTGGAAGAGGTCAGCAGCCGCAAGAAGTCCGCCACGCCGGAGGATCAAGGATGGCGGGAAAAAGTGTGTTGGCGGGCCCAGTGGAAGAAAGAACATCTTGCCGCACACCGTTTTGTGCCGGCAACAGGGATCTGAGGTGACAGCCATGGAACATGTGCGAGGCTTGGTGGACAGCACCCTGCGCGAGGGGTGCCAGACGGCGGGGGTCGCCTTCACCCTGGAGCAGAAGGTGGCCATTGCCCGGGATCTCGTGCGGGTGGGGGTCGAAGAGGTGGAGGTGGGGATCGCCTCGCCCATGGACAAAGAGCTGCCCGACGTGGTTGCCCGCTGCCGCGGGGAGGCCGGCGTGCGCCGCCTGGGTTTGTGGTGCCGCTGCCGCAAGGAGGATATCGCCTGCGCTCTGCAACTGGCCCCGGATGTGCTTTCCCTCTCTATTCCGGTTTCCGACCTCCATATCGGGGTCAAATTGAATATGGAACGGGCGGCGGTGGTCAAGATGGTGGCCAGGGCGGTCTCCAAGGCGCGGGCGGCGGCACCCTATGTTTCCCTCGGCCTTGAGGATGCGACCCGGGCCGAGCCCGGTTTCCTGCGCGAGATCGTCGCTGTTGCCTGTGAAAGCGGGGTGAACCGCATCCGCATCGCCGACACGGTGGGCGTGGCCACTCCCGGCTCCATCGCTGCCCTGGTCCGCGAGCTGCGGGAATTTGCGGTGGAGATCGGGGTGCACATGCACAACGACTTCGGCATGGCCACGGCCAATGCCATTGGTGCCTTGGAGGCCGGAGCCCATTGGGCCGACGTCACCGTGCTGGGGCTGGGCGAGCGGGCCGGGAACAGCCGTTTGGAAGAGGTGGCCGGCTATCTGGCCCTGCAAGGCGCCAGGCCCTATGCGACTCCCCGGCTTCCCGGCCTGGCCCGGTTGGTCGCTGAATGTTCGGGCCGGACGATCGAACCCCATCAGCCGGTGATCGGCGCAGGGATCTTTGCCTGCGAAACCGGGCTGCACCTGGCCGGGCTCGCCAAGGATCCTCGGACCTACGAGCCCTACGAGCCGGCCCTGGTGGGGGCGCGGCGGCAATGGTCATATGGGGCCAAGGTGGGCAGGCAGGGCGTGGCCGAGCGGTTGCGGCAGTTGGGGTTGCACTGTCGGGAGGAGCATCTGGCCCGGCTGGCCGATTCCTTCCGGAGCCAGTGCCTGACCCTGGGCAGGCCGCTTCATGATCTGGAAGTGCGTCAGTTGGTGGCCGAATATAGTTCTTGATCCCAGTGCCTCTCTGCCCGTACAGTGGAAAAAAAGTGAGTTGCAAAGGCCGATGATTCCGGTCTTGAGAAAGGAGCGAAAGCCTCATGACGCAAGAGAATATCTTTTCCCTGCTGGGCAGGTCCGGCCCCTTTGCCACCGGCGACAGGCCGCCGTCCCTGGTCCCGTTTTCCCCGGAGGCGCGGATTTTTGCCAAAGGATTGGCCGAGGCCGGCATGCGTACCCGTTACCGGATCCTGCGCAATCAGATCTTCGAGTTTCTCGATGTCCGAACCTTCGCCGGAATCCAGGCGATCATCAATGATCCGGCCCGGCGGAAGCTGGCCAACGAGCGGGCCTATCGGCTGCTGGGCAACATGTTCGGCATCGAGGGCAGCGCCCGGGAGGTGATTCTGCGGGTCAACACCTATTCCCGGACCGCGGACGGGGTGATCAACTATCTCAAGGGTAAGGTGCTGGCCAACTACGCCTCCTACATCGAGATGACCAACGAGATCGACTCCTGCAAGTCCCCGGTGGATCTCATGCTCATCCTTTTTGACGACCGCTATCACAAAAAGGCGCGGTTCGAGGCCAAGCGCAAGCTTATCCTCATGAATCTTGCCGCATCCATCGATCAGCGGGAACGGGAAACCGAGGTGGAAGGCAAGTTCGGCCAGTTCCTTGATTTTTTGAACGAGCATGTCTGGAGCAAGAAAACCAGGATCGGCGAACTGGAGATCGTCTACCTCCTGAGTGACCACGACCCGGAGACCTTTGCCTGCGCCAAGGTCGAGGTCGTCAGTCGGGAGCAGGCCCGGGGCGTGGAAAGAAAAGCCAACCAGAAGCTTACCCTGATCAAGCGCCGCCGTTTCCAGGCCAACGGGACCGAGGTGCCGATCTATGTCTCCATCCGCAAGAAGCAGTCCGAGGCCAAGGTGCTCAAGCTCCTGCGCAAGGGCGAGGAAAATCCCGCCGTGGCGGTGGATGACGAGCTGGGCCTCATGGGGGTGGTGGATTCGGTGGCCGAGGTCAAGGCCTTCCAGAAGCACCTGACCCAGAGCGCCACCAGGGCCGGGTCGTTGATGACCCTGGAGGAGGTGAGCGACACCCTGTCCGGCGGGCATCACAGCGGCAGCGTCGGCAGCTCCGCCAAAACCCAGATGTTCAAGTTCTTCGCCCGCATGGGCGGCATGCGCGTGGAGTTCATCGTCCACACCAACCGCTCGTACCTCAACTACATCTACGAGCGGGAGGTCTCCCACGACGAGTATGAGGTGAAGCGGATCTTCGACTCCGGGGTGGCCCAGTTGCTTTTCCCGCAGGACATCTACGAGATCGACATCGCCGAGAAGAAGGAGGCGGTGCTCCGCTGGTTCAGGAAACGGATCGAGGAGTTTTAAGCCCCGCCGCTGCCCTGTTCACTGGGCGAGGTATTTTCGCAGCATCCCCAGCGATTCGGCGGAGTCCCACTGAACCGCCCCGAGGAATTTTTCCCGGAGCACCCCCTGCTTGTCGATGATGTAGGTCTCCGGCACCCCGGTCAGCCCGTAAGCCTGGGCCGTCTTGTTTTCCGGATCAACGAGAATGGGAAAGGTGGTGCCGATTTTTGCGGCCATGGCGTCGGCCAGGGCAGGGTCGTCATTGCTGAGGACGGCCAGCATGATGAACGAGTCCGCGGGCATGGAGGCGTAAATTGCCTGCATGGAAGGCATCTCTTGCCGACAGGGCGGGCACCAGGTGGCCCAGAAGTTGAGAAACACCACCTTCCCTTTGAGTTCGGCAAGCGCCCAGGTTTTGCCCTTGGTGTCCACCAGGGTGAATTCCGGGGCCGGCTTGCCGATCTGGGCCACCTCGGGCCGCTGTGGGCAGGCGACAAGCAGGAAGGCGAGGCAAAGCATGGTGAGGGGGGGGAGGAATCTTTTCATAATTCGTGGTCTCCAGAGAGCAGTTGCGCCCATGACGTGGGTTTATCGAAAGGCAGGGGGGGGCGCCGGCGTCAGGCCACAATGGATACGCCGGCGAACATGGTTTCTTTTTTCCCGTCCTATTTCGGGTACTGCGCTGCAAGTTCAGCCTCCAGCAACTGTTGCAGTTCGACATCGCCAAAGGTTACCAGCGGCTTGCCATTGACAAAAAAGCCGGGCGTCTTGGTGACGTTGAGGGTTTTCGCATCGGCAAGATCCTGGGCGATGATCTCCGCGATTGCCGGGTCGTTCATGTCTTTTTTGAGCTTTTCAAGGTCAAGGCCGACGCTTGGGAGAAAGTGCCAGGCCAACTCGGGTTGCGGGTTGTGGTGGCTCGCCCAGTAGGGCTGGGTTTGGTACAAGATATCCAGGGTTTCCCAATATTTCCCTTGTTTTTTTGCGGCTTCAAGAATTTTGACAAAATAATCCGCGCCGTCGTGAAACGGGGCATACCTGATAACAAGTTTGATCTTGCCCGGGTTGTCGGCCATCAGTTTTTTCACGAAAGGGGAAAAAGCGCTGCAGGTTTCGCAGGCAGGGTCCATGAATTCAATGAGGTAGACCTTGGCCTCCTCGCTGCCAAGGGTCGGCGAATGTTTCCTGATGAAGACTTCAGCATGGTCCCGGGCCAGGAAATCGAGTTTTTGTTTCTGTTGATGTTTGTAAATGTAGCCGCCCAGCACAAATACAAGGATCAGGAAGATTCCTGAAAAGATAACGAGTTGTTTTTTCATCGGGTAAATCTCCTGTTGAGGATGAGTAACAGCGCCAAAATGGTGGAAAAGGAAAGCAGCGAGAGCATCGGGATGGTTAGAAAGCCGAACAGGTTTATATACTCCTCGGTGCAGGATACCCCTTTACTGCACGGCCGCAGTTTTTCCGGGATGACTCCGGAATAGAGCAGATTGTGGTACAGGGCGACCAGCCATCCTGCCGCGGCAAGAGGAAAGGCATACCGCACCACGCTTTTATCGCAGGAAAAGAGCCCGGTTGTAAAAATGAAAACCAGGGGGAAGAGAAAGATCCTTTGGTACCAGCACAAAATACACGGAGCAAATTGCATTATTTCGCTGAAAAACAAGCTTCCCAGTGTTGAGGCGCCGGCGAGCAGCCAGCAGAGGAACAGAATGGTCCATTGTGCGTTGGACGGAGTGTCTGAACGGGTCATTGCTACTGTTCTCCAGAAAATTATCGTGGGGCGCTGCGTAATCCCAGCCGGTGGGTTTCTGCGGATGTGCGCGATTCCGTGCGGGAAGGATATTCTTCCCCCATGCACACGCGGGGTCCCTCTCCCGGATCCGATGGGGAGAATCCGGATGTCGGTTTTAGTGGAAAAACGGGGAGGTCAGGAGCGCTCTGGAGGGTAGTCGATGGGGCGCAGAAAAGCGGCAAGGGGAGAGGCGAGGGGATGGCAAACGGGGCCGCGGGAAGAAAGCGGCAGGAAGAAAACATCGGCGGAACGGGGCAGGTGCAGGTTCATGCAAAAAGGGCACAGGCAATCCTGGGTTGCGCAGGGGGACTGGGGCAACGTTTCTCCATGGTTGTCGGCAGGAAAACAGCAGGAGTCTCCCCTACAGGGAGAGGAGGCGGCCGCATCGGCAAAGGGTGCTCCATGCAGGGAGACAAAGGCCAGGAATAAAAGAATGAAGGCCGCGGATCGGAGATTGATATGGATCATGCTCTGAAATTTACCGTGACTGGGCGCCCCTGTCAAGAAGAGTGCGGGTCGCTTCTGCCGCAAGTTTGGTGGAGAAGAAGGTAGTCTCCGCTGGTTCAGGAATTTTAATGATGGGTAAAAACAAACAGCTAAACCCCCGGCTCTGCCGGGGGACTCGCAAAGTTTGACAGTTCCGACATGGTTTCCGTAACACATGTCATTCCGGCGAAGGCCGGGATCCAGGAAAAGGTCTGGATTCCGGCCTTCGCCGGAATGACGGCAGAAAACACAAGGCTTTGTTTTTAGCCGGTTGCTGGCCCCTTTGAGGGGCCAGCAACCGTCAAGCCACCGGCTTTGCCGGTGGTAGATGACACATTCTGATTCTTCTACGGATCGCGACCGGCTATCGGCCGGGGCAACGTGCTATATCCCCCATCTCGGTCCTTGACACTTTTCCTCAAAAACGGTAAGTCCTTTCAGTATGTTATGGGTTTCCTGCAGAGAGGCCGCCGTTTTCCTTCCGTTTTCTGCCTGAACTGGGGAGTGAATGACCACAAAACCTGAATCCGCCGGGCAACCGGCCGCTTCCACCCAACGCCTGCTTCGGGCCATTCCCAAGGTTGATGAATTTCTAGGCTGGCTGGTCCCGGCTCCCGATGCGCCCGCGTCGCTGGTGAAAAACTCGGTGCGCCAACTGCTGGAATCGCTCCGGCAGGAGATCCTCACGGGCGCGCCCATCAAGCCCGCCGATCTGACTCAAGGCTCTTTGCTTCCCCGTCTGCACAAACTCCTTGCCTCTCGGCTCCGGCCCAATTTCCGCACCGTGATCAACGCCACCGGCGTGGTGGTGCATACCAACCTCGGCCGCTCCCTGCTGCCCGAGGCGGCCATGGAAAGCCTGTTGGCCGTGGGCAGCCGCTATTCCAATCTGGAGCTTGATCTGACCACGGGCAAGCGGGGCAGCCGCTACAGTCTTGTGGAGGATATCCTCTGCGAGCTGACCGGCGCCGAGGCCGGACTGGTGGTCAATAACAATGCCGCCGCGGTGATGCTGGTGCTGGACACCCTGGCCAAGGGGCGCGAGGTTATTGTTTCCCGCGGGCAGTTGGTGGAGATAGGCGGTTCCTTCCGGATTCCCGAGGTGATGAGTCGAACCGGGGCCAAGCTGGTGGAGGTGGGCGCCACCAACCGCACCCATCTCCGCGATTATGAAAATGCCATCAGCGGAGAAACCGCCCTGCTCCTCAAGGTGCATACCAGCAACTATAGGATCATCGGCTTTGCCTCCGAGGTTCCCCTGGCGGATTTGGTCGCGCTGGCGGCCAAGCGCAATATTCCGGTTATGGAGGATCTGGGCAGCGGCTGTCTGGTGGATCTTTCCCGCTTCGGGTTGGCCAAGGAGCCCACGGTGGGCGAGGTGGTGCGGGCCGGGGTCGATGTGGTGACCTTCAGCGGCGACAAGCTGCTGGGTGGGCCCCAGGCCGGGCTCATTGTGGGCAAGAAAGAGATCATCGCGCAGATCAAGGCCAACCCCATGAACCGGGCGCTGCGCATCGACAAATTCACCCTGGCCGGGTTGGAGACGGTGTTGCGGTTGTACTTTGACGAGGAACAGGCCCTTGCTGCCATCCCCACCCTGGCCATGCTGGCCGTGCCCCTGGCTGACATCGACCGGCGGGCCAAGCGGCTGCGCCGCTTGATAGGCAAGGAGCTTGGGCCGGTCTGCCGGGTGGAGCTGAAGGATATCGCCTCCATGGTGGGCGGCGGTTCCCTGCCGGAACAGCCCCTGCCCAGCCGGGGTGTGGTCCTTGCCCCCCTGGACCGGAGTGTCAATGAGCTGGAAAAAGGCTTGCGGGAGCTCCCGCTGCCAGTGCTCGGCCGCATCGAGGACGACCGGCTGCTTCTTGATATGCGCACCGTGGCTGACAAGGAAATTCCGCTGCTGGCCAACTGTCTGAAAGAAGTTTTTGAGGCTAAGAACAAATGACCATCCCTTTGCTGTTTGAGGCCGGGCCTTTGACCCCTGCCGATCTTCGCCGTTTTTCCACGCTGTTCACCAAGACTGCCTTTGATTTCTTCCCCTGCGATACGGCCCAACTGATGCCCTTGGGCGAAGAGGATGGCGAGCCGCCCCCGGAGCTGCGGGAGACTCTTGCCCGGATCCGCGACAACCATCTGCCCGTGGTTGATGCAGAGCGGCTGGAGCTGCTGCTCCCCATCTGGGGCGGGGAAACGCTCTGCGGGCTGCTGGTGGTCCGGGGCGGCGAGGAACAGCTCTACGGGATGCCGCCGGTCTGGCTCGACGAGCAGAGCCATATCATTTCCAGGGAATTGTATCTGCTCAAGCAGAGCTGCCAGGACCCGGCCACCGGCCTGGTGAACGGCTTTCACCTGCGGGGGGAGCTTGAGGCCCTTGGTCGGGAAGCGGCTGAGTCGCAGGCATTGGCCCCGGCCACCCTTGCCCTGCTGGAGGTTTATCCGCGCACCCGCGACGCGGACCGGAGCCTGCGCTACATCGTGCGGGCCGGGAGCTGCCTTGCCTCCATGATCGGCGAGGACATGCACCTGCACCACCTGGGCGCCGGGATCTTCGGCCTGCTCTGGTATGGGGCGGACATGGAGCAGGCCCGGCAGTTGGGCGAGTCGCTCCTCCTGCGGCTCAAGCGGGAAAATTTCGTCACCGCCCATCTCGGCATCACCACGGTGACGCCCCATGATCCCCAGGAAAGCGGCGCTCCGGAACAACTTCTGGAACAGGCCTGGCAGGCCCTGCGCACCGCCCGCCTGCGCGGGCCTTTCAGCCTCTGCGGACATGTCACTGCCAAGGATATCGAGTCGCATCCCTTTCGCAAGACCCCGGAATCAACGCTCAGGAAATTGCGCGCTCTGTACCGCGGCAAATCCAAGTTCTCCCTGGTCTTGCTCCGCATGGATCAGGAGCCTGCCAGCAATCATTTCTCAAAGCGGCTTCGAACCCTGCTTGGCCAGGAGAAGGGACTGGTGTTGGTCAATCAGCGGGAGGCGTTTTTGTTTCTCGATGGGCTTGACGGCAAGGCGGCCCGCGCCTGGCTTACGGATTTTCGCGGCAAGATGGAGGGCATCGGCGGCAGCTCCTTTTCCATGGGGGTGGCTACCTTTCCCTATCATGATTTCAAAAAATCGGATCTGCCCCTGAACTGCCGCAAGGCCTTGCAGCACGCGACATTTTTCGGCCCGGATTCGCTGGCTGTTTTTGACGCGGTCAGCCTCAATATCAGCGGGGATGTCTATTATAACGAGGGCGATCTGGTCAAGGCCCTGGGTGAATACCGGCAGGGGTTGCTCCTTGATCCGGACAACGTGAACATCCTCAACAGCATGGGGGTTGCCGGCGTCCAGCTCAATCGGCCCAAGGCAGCCCGTGCCTGTTTTCAAAAGGCGCTTGGGGTTGAGCCAAAGAATTTCATGGCCCTGTTCAATCTGGGGTTCATCTGCCTTGACGACAATCAGGCTCAGGAGGCCCTGGCGCTCTGGGAAAGGGCGTTGGCCGTGGACGGCGAGCATTGCGATCTTCTGCAGCATCTTGGCATGCTCTATTGCCGACAGGCACGATACGGTGAGGCCCGCGGGGTTTTGGAGCGTTGCGAGGGGCTGATCAAAAAGAACCCTCAGCAGGGCGGAGAGCCCATGGTGGTGGCGCGCTGGCTTGGCCGGGCCTGCGAGGCCTTGGGGGAGAACGCTCTGGCCATTGCCGCCTATCAGCGGGCGGTGAGCGGCAACCCCAGGGATGCCGGTTCGCTGAGCAGGCTTGGCAGGCTCTATGCCCTGGAAAAGCAGGGGTATGATATCGCCCTGGCCCTGTGCGGACAGGCGGTCGAGCTGGACGGGGGCAAGGGAGCTCACTGGTACCGGTTTGGCCTGGTGCAGGCCCTGACCCAGGATCTGGAAGGGGCCATGCAGTCTCTGACCGAGAGCCTCCGTCTTGATCCGCGTCAGGCCGAGGCCGCCGTGTTGCTGGGCAGGCTCCTTGAGAAGCAGGGGCGGGCAGGCAAGGCCAGAAAGCTCTATGCAAAGGTATTGCGGTATTCCCCGGAGTATGCCCCGGCTCAGGCGGCACTGGCAGCTCTTTCCTGAATTTGGGGTGCGGACACGCTTTTTCATGGGGTTGTAAAAGCAGGCCTTCGACAGGCTCAGGCCGAACGGATCTTGTTGTAATGTATTATTCCGTTCGTGCTGAGCATGTTGAAGCACTTATGTGAAGCATTCCGAATTGTTAAAAGGTTCATCAGCTCTTAAAGGAGATCGGATATGCGAGTGACCAAGGCCGGGATGGTTGTTGACGAGCGGCAGCAGTATTCGCTGGATAATTTCCAGGTGGGGGATTCCTGGCGGCTGTTTCGGATTTTAAGCGAGTTTGTCGAGGGCTTTGACACCCTGGCCAGCATCGGCAGGCCTGCGGTGTCGATCTTCGGTTCCGCAAGGACCAGCCCGGATGACCGCTATTACAAGCTGGCCGAGCAGATCGCCCTTGATCTGGCCACGGCCGGGTACGGCATCATCACCGGCGGCGGGCCGGGCATCATGGCCGCGGCCAACAAAGGTGCGGCCATTGCCGAAGGGCTGTCCATCGGGCTCAACATCAACCTGCCCTTTGAGCAGGAGCCCAACCCCTTCACCAACGTGCCGCTGAGCTTCAAATATTTCTTTGTGCGCAAGGTGATGTTCATCAAGTACTCCATGGCCTTTATCGGGATGCCCGGAGGCTTCGGCACCATGGACGAGCTGTTCGAGTCCCTGACCCTGATCCAGACCCGGCGGGTGAAGCGCTTTCCGGTTATTCTGGTGGGCTCTGAGTTTTGGGGCGGTCTGGTGGATTGGATCAAGGAGAGGATGCTGAAGGAAAAATACATCAACGAAGACGATCTGCTCTACTTCCAGGTTATGGATGATCCGGAGGAGGTCGTGAAGTACATCAAGCGGACGGTGGTGCTGTAGTAGCAACAGGGTTGAGGCACAAAAAAACGGGGCATGCCGGATATCCGGCATGCCCCGTTTTTTTGTGTAAATCAGGGGAAAGAGCCTGCGGCTTTTCTATTTCCCGGTGAGCTTTCGCTTGCGCAGCCGGATGGACTGCGGGGTCACTTCCACCAGTTCGTCGTCATTGATGTAGGCGATGCAGTCTTCAAGGCTCATCTGCACCGGCGGGGTAAGGACCACGTTTTCATCGGAGCCTGAGGCGCGCATGTTGGTGAGCTTCTTGCCCTTGGCCGGATTGACCACCATGTCCTGGTTGCGGGCGTTTTCGCCGATGATCTGGCCGGTGTACACCTTGACCCCGGGGCCGAGGAACAAGCGGCCGCGGTCCTGGAGGTTGAACAGGGCGTAAGCCACGGTGGTGCAGGTTTCCATGCTGGTGAGCACGCCGTTGACCCGGTTGACGATGTCCCCGGCATAGGGGCCGTATTCGGCGAACACGTAGTTCATCATGCCCAACCCCTTGGTGGCGGTCATGAATTCCGAGCGGTAGCCCAGCAAGCCCCGGGTGGGGATCTTGTAGACCAGCCGGTTCATGCCGTTTGCCTGGTGCATCTCCTGCATCTGCCCGCGCAGCATGCCCAGCCGTTCGATAACCGCCCCGGCGTACTGCTCGTCCACATCAACGGTCAGCTCTTCGTAGGGTTCCAGGGTGACGCCGCCTTCCTCCTTCATGATGACCTGGGGGCGGGTGACCTGGAGCTCGAAGCCCTCGCGGCGCATCTTTTCAATGAGGATGGAAAGGTGCAGCTCGCCGCGGCCGGAAACCACATAGCCCACGCCTTCCTTCATGGGCTCGACCTTGAGGGCCACGTCGGCCAAGGTCTCGCGTCGCAACCGTTCTTCGAGGTGGCGGGAGGTGACGAACTTGCCTTCCAGCCCGGCAAAGGGAGAATCGTTGGGGATGAAATTCATCGAGATGGTGGGCGGATCGATCTCGATGAGGGGCATGGGCATGGGGTTGTCCGCGTCGGTGAAGGTCACGCCCACGGTCACGTCGTCCATGCCTGCCACCGCCACCAGCTCGCCGACCCCGGCCGTATCGGTGGCCACCTTTTTATCGGACTCGAAGCGGAAGATCTTGGTGAGCCGCGCCGGCGAGACGCTGCCGTCGCGCTTGACCACGGCAATGGGCTTGTTGATGCTCAGGGTGCCGTTTGTCACCTTGCCGATGCCGAGCCGCCCCAGGTAGGGGGAGTGGTCCAGGGAGCTGACCTGCATCTGCAGGGGCGCATTGGGGTCGCCGGATGGCGGCGGCACATGGGTGGCGATCAGTTGGGAGATCGGCTCCATGGTGGTGGAATCGTCGGTAAGGTGATGCTTGGCGTAGCCCTGCTTGGCCGAGGCGTAGACCACCGGGAAATCAAGGAGGTGGTCCGGGGCCTCAAGCTTGACAAAGAGGTCGAAAACCTGATCAACCACCCAGGGGCAACGGGCCGCGGGCTTGTCGATCTTGTTGATCACCACGATGATGCGCAGCCCTGCGGCCAGCGCCTTTTTCAAAACAAAATAGGTTTGGGGCATGGGGCCTTCCTGGGCGTCCACCAAAAGGAGGCAGCCGTCCGCCATGCGCAGAACCCGTTCCACCTGGCCGCCGAAATCGGCGTGTCCGGGAGTATCGATGATGTTGATCCAGTAATCCTTGTAGCAGTATGAGCCGTTCTTGGCGGTGATGGTGATGCCGCGTTCCCTTTCGAGATCTCCGGAGTCCATGAGGCGTTCCGCTACTTCCTGATTTTCCCGAAACATCCCGCTTTGCTGGAAGAGTTGGTCGACCAGGGTGGTTTTTCCGTGGTCAACGTGGGCAATGATGGCGACGTTTCTGATTGTGCTTTGTTCCATAACTTTTCAACTTTCCATAGAAGAAGGGTTTGGTCCCGGCTTGGGAAAAAAAGAGATATCTTAAATGAAAGTCGGTGGAAAGGCAAGGAAAAACCAAAAAAACAGCCAGATAAAGAGATGGAGCGCGCCGGGCCATGGCATTGCTGGAGATTTGCTTTTTTTGGGAAAAAATCCAGCATGTGTTTAATTTTTGCCCCACCTTGCCCCACAAAAAAAATATTTGGATGAAAGGAAGAAGTGTGCTCCTCTTGATACCACTTTATATTGTGGTGTTGATCTTTTTTGCCGCTATATGAGGTGTTTTCTGCTGTTCTGGAAGGGCAGGGGGAATAAGTGGCCTCACATGTTTTTTCCTTGACACTGATCAGCCATTTTCACTATAAGGGTACATAAAGTGGTGTAAAGTGGGTAATGGGGGAGAAATAAGGAGCTGCGTGTGGTTGAAGGGAGTGTCACAAATCCGGTCTGTCATTTTCGCGGGCGCTCCGAGCATGCCCTCGACGCCAAGGGCAGACTGAATATCGCGACCCGGTTCCGGGAGTCCCTGCGCAGTCAGGGCGACGAGCGGCTCATGGTCACGCCCTGGCACAACTGTATCCGCGCCTACCCGCTGCCCCATTGGGAAGAGCTGGAGATGACCCTTTTGGCGCAAGGCCAGAAAAGGCCGGAAACCGTCAAGCTGATCCGGTACATGATCGGCGGCGCCGAGGAGTGCACCCTGGACAAGCAGGGAAGAATCCTGCTCCCAGCCACCTTGCGGGAAGATTGTCGGATCAGGAAGGAAATCGTCGCCAACGGCATGATCACCTATTTTGAAATCTGGGATAAGGATATCTGGGAGGCCGAGAACAAACCGACCGGCGAGAATTTTCAGAATTTCGAGCAGGTTCTTTTGGAAATGGGGCTGTTCTGATACTCTATGCAGCCCTCGCATCTCCCGGTCATGCTCGAGGAAGTGGTAGCCTGTCTGGCCCCGGTGGATGGAGGTGTTTATGTTGACGGCAATCTTGGGCTGGGAGGGCATACGGAAGGGATTCTTGAGGCGTGTGGTCCCACGGGCCGGGTTGTTGGCTTTGACTGGGATGCTGCGGCTCTGACCCTGGCGCAGGAACGGCTGGCCCGGTTTTCGGGCCGTGTACGTTTTGTGCATGAAAATTTTGCCTCGATAAAGGAGACCCTGATGGAGCTTGGCATTGGCACAATTGACGGCCTGCTGCTCGATCTGGGTCTTTCTTCTTTGCAGCTCGATGCAAGCGGCCGCGGCTTCAGCTTTAAAGGCAGCGAGCCCCTTGATATGCGAATGGACCAGCGCCAGAAGACCACGGCGGCCGAGCTTGTCAACGAGGCCTCCGAGGAAGAGCTGGCGGATATTTTTTTCTATTATGGCGAAGAGCGTCAGGCGAGAAGGATTGCCGAAGAGATTGTCGAGGCACGGCGGAAAGAGAAGATCGTTTCCACCGATCAGCTTGTCGCCCTGGTGGACCAAGCCATTCCCAAGCGGTTTCATCCCAAGAAAATCCATGTGGCCACCAAGGTGTTTCAGGCGTTGCGCATCGCGGTAAACCGCGAGCTGGACAGCCTTGAACGAATTCTGGCCGATGGCGCCACCCTGCTCGCGCCAGGGGCAAGATTTTGCGTCATCTCCTTCCATTCCTTGGAGGATCGTCTGGTGAAGCAGGCCTTCCGGGAAAATCCCCTGCTCGAGGTCGTCACCCCGAAGCCCCTAACCCCTGGCCGCGCTGAGTGTCTGCGCAATCCCAGGGCAAGAAGCGCCAAGCTGCGGGTTGCGGCAAGAGGAAGAACGTAAGATGCGCGATTACGCAAAAAAATATTCCAGCACCTCCGGCAACAGGCAGAAGGTTGCCGGCAGGCGGACGGGCGGATCGGATCGGGAACAGCCGTTCAAGATCATCGGGGCAATTGCGGTTGTCGCCATGCTGTTGGGGGTAGTCAGCAGTCTCTGGTTTGGCGTTGCCTTGCGGGACGGGCTTGGCAGGCTTGGCAAGGGCCAGCAGGAAAAAGCCGAACTCGTTGCGGCTAATATGGCGCTCGCCGCGGAAAAGGATGCGCTCCTGCAACAGGAAAAAATCGAAGCTGCGGCAGGAGGGCTGGGATTGTACCAGCCTTCCGCGAAGCAGTTGCGAAGGCCATAGGACCGGCATGATGAGGCGGGGAATTGAGGGGAAAGACCGGCGCCCTCTCATGGTGGGAGTTATTCTCTTGTCGGTGGCGGCGGTGTTTGCCGTGATTGCCATAAAAAGTCATTTTTTTGGGGAAAGCGGTCAACAGGCGCAGGGAGACAGGCAAAAGGATGAACAGGTCAGCGCCGTGCAAGGTGGCGGCCGGAGAAACATCTATGACCGGAATTTCATGGAGCTGGCAGTGAGTTTTCAGCGCAGTTCCCTCTACGCCAGGCCATTGGAGCTTGAGGCGCCCGAGAAGGTCGCCCGTGAGGTTGCAAAGATTCTCGGACTTGATGAAAAAAATGTTCTCTCCGCCCTGAAGGGGGAAAGAAGTTTTGCCTGGCTCGGCAGGGATTTGAGTCGCGAGAAAGCGGTGAAAATCGCGGACCTTAACCTGAAAGGGGTGTACCGCATCAATCAGGTGCAGCGATTTTATCCGGGCAACCAGCTTGGCGCCCATGTCATAGGATTTTTAAAGGATGAACAGGGGCTGGCCGGGGTTGAGTTTTATTATGACAGTGTTCTCCGGGGCGGCGGGGTGTATGACCCGAGGCTGGCAGCCGCCGGAGTCAGCAGGAAAATAGCCGAAGGAAGTGACAGCGCAAGCCTCATTCTGACCCTTGACAGCCATCTCCAGAACACTCTGGAGCAGAAACTCGCGGGTCTGGTGCACAGCACGGAGGCAAAAGCCGGAGTGGCGGTGATCATGGTCCCGGCCACCGGAGAGATTGTCGGCATGGCCAGCCTGCCGGATTATGATCCCAATCGATTTTGGGAGTTCAGCGCCGACGCGCGGAGGAATCGGGCCATTGAGGATATTCTTGATCTTGGCGCGATGGAGCGTCTGTTTCTGGAGGCGGCTGCATTGGATGGCCGGATTGTTGGGGGCGGGAACGGGGCTGCGGGCGGCGAGGCCGTTCCTGAGCCGGAGGCGATGCAGCATGGCCCCTGGAATATGGTGGCGGACGGCAGGTATATTTCCCCGGAGGGGGTTGGCCTTGGCAAGACCGTGGTGGGGCGTGGCGAGTTCAGCGCCTTTGCCGAAAGGATCGGGTTGACAGTCAAGGGAGAGGTGGATTTGCCCGAGGCGATGTTCTCCTTAAAGGAGGATGCGGATGCCGGTCCGGCAATCAAAAAAGAAGAAGGGGGGCTAGTGGCGCATCCTCCCCCGACGATACCATCCATGCCGGCGCATGGTGACAAGGATTCTATTTCGACGGCGACCCCTTTGGCCCTGCTGTCGGCGTTTTCCCGGCTGATCAACGCAGGGCAAGTGATGACTCCCCATGTTCTCCGGGCGGTCTGGCAGGATGAGCAGGTGTGGGATGTGCCGGTCCGGCGCGGGATAGGGGAGTTTGCCGTTCGCCCCGATGTGAGTGCAGGCATGCGGAGTGAAATGAAGAAGGCTGTCGGGTCGGGCCCGGATCTTTTCGTCATCGAATCGCTGTTGCAGAAAGAGCCTTTCCCGGAGGGGCAGGCAAAGCCGCCAGGCGACAGTGCGGCGCCGCCGCCGGCACACGAGGGCGGAGAACAAGGGAAAGCCGGCCCGGCGGTAATGGAGAGTATTCTTCTGGGTATGGCCCCGCTGGACAACCCTGAAATCGCCATGATAGTAGTGCTTGAGGGCGCGCATATCGATCCGCAGGCCAAGTCGCCGGTTCGGCATCTTGCCGAAGAGATGATGCCGCAGGCGAGAATCGCGCTGCAGAATCAGGCAAAGCCACCCACCGCCAAGGAGTTGGCTGTGCGCGAACTCGGCTATTACAAAAAAATGGAAACGATTCAAGCGCAATCCGCTCTGCCCGCTGCCTTGGCGCAAGGGCCCCAGGGCCTGATCATGCCCGATGTGCGGGGATTGAGCGGGCGCAAGGCGATGCAGGTTTTACAGCCCTACGGGGTGCGGCTGCAGATTGTCGGCTCAGGGCAGGTGGCAAGCCAGTATCCGTTGGCAGGATCTGCCCTGCGGGGCGTTGAGCAATGTGTGCTGCGCCTGAAAACGATGCAATAACGGGACCGGGTCCTGGAATGGGGAAAAACAACAACGCTAGTGCGGTATCGTTACGGAAATTGGTCGAGGAGGTAGAGGTCGTGAACCTGGACATGCTGCAGGATACTGCGATACGCAGCATCACCGCCGATTCCCGCCAGGCCGGCCCGGGCTCGTTGTTTGTCGCCATCCCCGGCTTGACCGTGGATGGCCACGAGTATCTTGAGGCTGCCGTAAAAAAAGGGTGCGCCGCGGTGCTGGTGGGCAAGGACCGCTGCCGGGGCTGGAAGCATGGCAAGGTTGTCTGTCTGGAAACGGCTGATACGCCAAAGGCGCTGGGGCAGGCGGCGGCAAACTTTTATGCACATCCTGCCCGCCGGATGTGCATGATCGGGATAACCGGGACCAACGGGAAGACTACGACAACCTATCTCCTTGAATCGATAATCCGAAAAAACGGCGGCCGGCCCGGGGTGATCGGCACCGTGAATTACCGTTATGGGACCGTGGAAATTGCCGCCCAGTTCACCACCCCTGATCCGGTAAGCCTGCACCGGATTTTAGCCGAGATGGCGGCAAACGGCGTTACCCATGTGATCATGGAGACCTCCTCCCATGCCCTGGAACAAAAAAGGGTGGGGGGGATCAGCTTCGACGTGGCCCTGTTCACCAACCTGAGCCGCGATCACCTTGATTTTCATGGGGATATGCTCGGATATTTCGCGAGCAAAAAAAGGCTCTTTACCGAGTATCTGAAACAGGACGGCACGGCGGTGGTTCTCTGTGACAGCCATGACGACTCCGGCATCGACTGGGGGAGGCGGCTGCTGGCTGAACTGCGGGAAGACAAATCCTTGGGCTACGGGAAAAAGAAGGGGAGAACCCTGATTGAATGCGGCCTGAGCGAAGCCGAGGTGGCCGTACGGGAGGCTCGGGAGAGCCTTGCCGGAACGGTGGCCAGCCTGACGACCCCGGCGGGAGAGTTGGAGATCCGCTCCGACCTGGTTGGAAATTTCAACCTGAAAAATATTCTCGGTACGGTGGGGGTGGCAGTGGCACTGCGCATTTCCGGGGAAAAGATTGTGGATGGCCTGGCCCTGGCCCAGGCCGCGCCCGGGCGGCTGGAGCGGGTCCCTGCCCCGGCAGGGGTCAGCGTGTTTGTTGATTTTGCCCATTCTCCGGACGCGCTGGCCAATGTCTTGCAGACCATGCGTCGCCTGACCACCGGCCGCTTGATTGTGATTTTCGGCTGCGGCGGGGATCGCGACCGCGGGAAGCGCCCGCTGATGGGTAAGGTGGCCGGCGCGTTGGCCGATGTTGTCGTGCTCACCTCGGATAATCCCAGGAGCGAACGGGCCGCCGATATCCTGCGCGACATCGAGGCGGGGATAGTAAAAACCACCCTGCCGCGGATGCGGATTGAGACCATCCTTCGGGGAGAAGCACCGCGGGGCTATGATATTGTCCCCTCCCGCCGGGAGGCGATCAGGGAAACCATCCGCCATGCCCTGCCCGGCGATGTGGTGTTGCTGTGCGGCAAGGGACACGAAACGTATCAGATAACCCCGGAGGGGAGATTTTTTTTCGATGACAGGCTTGAAGCCGCGGCCCAGGCTGCGGTGATCAACTGGTAATGGTCGGAAGAAGCAGGCAGGATCTCAGAGAGGGGGAAGCGTAATGGATCTGGCAATGGTGCGAAAAACAGGTGCTTGCGGCATGCAAAATGGAAGGGCGGCAAAAAATTCTGACGCTGGCGCCATGCAAAATCCGGTCTGGACGTTGTCCCAGGTTCTTTTGGCTACTGGGGGCAGGTTTCTTTCCGGAAGGACCGAGGCGGGGTTTCGCCGGGTCTGCACGGACAGCAGGGCCATCGAACCGGGGGATCTGTTCGTGGCCCTGCGGGGAGAGAACTTTGACGGCCATGCCTATCTGGAGCAAGCAGTGCAGAAAGGGGCGGCCGGGCTGGTGGTTGATGCGGTGCCCGAGAAGATGGTGCCTGTTCCCGTGGTGCTGGTGACGGACACCCTCCGCGCCCTCGGGGATCTGGCCGCCTACCGGAGATCGCAGATGCCGGATCTGCAGGTGGTGGCGATAACCGGAAGCTGCGGCAAGACCACGGTCAAAGAGATGATCGCGGCGATTATAAGCAGGGAATACAACGTGTTGAAGACGCAAGGCAACTTTAACAACCTGATCGGTCTGCCGCTTTCCCTGTTGCCCGTCGAATTTCACCACGACTTCGCGGTGATGGAGATGGGCATGAATCAGCCCGGCGAGATAGCCCGGCTCACCGAAATCGCGGATCCGGACATCGCCTGCATCACCAATGTGCAGGACGCCCATCTTGCGGGCGTATGCGATATCGCCGGGGTGGCTCGGGCCAAGGGTGAGCTCTTTAACGGGATCAAGGCCTGGGGCACGCTGGTGGTCAATATCGATGACAAAAGGGTGCGGGGCATAGCCCGGCGGTGCAGCCAGAAAAAAATCACCTTCGGCCGCAATCCCAAGGCGGATGTGCGGGGCCTGAGACTGCGCAGCATGGGCGAAGGCGGGATGGCGTTTACCCTGCAGATCGGAGCCAACGAGGCCCGGGTGAAAATCCGCGGCCTTGGGGCCCATAATGTGCAGAACGGGCTGGCCGCGGCTGCCATGGCCCATGCGGCCGGGGTGAAGTTTATCGATATCGTGGCCGGGCTTGAGAGTTTCGCGCCCTTTGAAAAACGGCTCCAGGTGCAGAAGCTCATCGGCGGAATCAGGCTGGTGAACGACGCCTACAACGCCAATCCATCCTCGATGCTGGCCGCGCTTGAGACCCTGCACCAGATGGATCGCACCCGCAAAAAGGTGGCTGTCCTCGGCGACATGCTGGAGCTTGGGACACAGAGTATAGCCGCCCATCAGGACATCGGCAGGGCTGTGGCGCGGCTCGGATTTGATGGGGTGCTGGCAGTGGGGGAATTTGCCGAAACCCTGGTCGGAGCGGCCCGGAAGGCTGGAATGAGCAAGGAAAAGGCGATGTTTTTCAGTACAAAGGAGCAGATTGGCGATTGGCTGCGCAAGAGCATCGGCGCGGGCCTTTTGCGCCAGGGAGACTGGGTGCTGGTAAAGGGGTCACGCGGCATGCGGATGGAAACAATCACTTTCGATCTGCTTGAGAAGCAGGACTAAGGAACGCACCATGCTCTATCATCTTCTCTATCCGCTCCACAGCTACTTCAGCGCGCTGAATGTTTTTCGCTATATCACCTTCCGCGCCATCGGCGCCACGCTGACCGCCTTTCTGATCCTGCTGCTGTGCGGCAACTGGTTCATCAAGAAGATGCAGGAAAACCAGATCGGCCAGGTGGTGCGGGACGACGGCCCGGCCAGCCATTTCAGCAAGCGGGGGGTTCCCACCATGGGGGGGGTGCTCATCCTCTTTGCCGTAACCGTGACCACCCTGCTCTGGGTCGATTTGTCGAACTCCTTTGTCTGGATCATCCTCGGAGTAACTCTGTGGTTCGGCGGTATCGGCGCGTATGACGACTACCGGAAGATAAAAAAGCAGAACAGCAAAGGCTTGAGCGCCAGGGGCAAGATGTGCTGGCAGATCCTCGGCGCGTCCATAGCCGGGGTGCTCATCTACTTCAACCCGAATTTTGACGGGCACCTGAGCTTTCCGTTTTTAAAGAATATCCAGCCGGATCTGGGCACTTATTATGTGGTGTTCGCCATCCTGGTGGTGGTCGGCGCCTCCAACGCGGTGAATCTCACCGATGGACTTGACGGCTTGGCCACCGGCCCCACGGTAGTGACGAGCAGCGTCTATCTGCTTTTTTCCTATCTGGCCGGGCATGCCGGGCTGGCGGCATATCTGCAGATTCCCTATGTGCCGGGGGCCGGTGAGGTTGCCATTCTGTGCGGCGCCCTGGTGGGGGCCAGCCTCGGTTTTCTCTGGTTCAACGCCTATCCTGCCCAGATTTTCATGGGGGATGTTGGCTCCCTGGCCTTGGGCGCAGCCCTGGGCATGGTGGCGATCATCATCAAGCAGGAGATGCTGCTGGTCATTGTCGGCGGGGTCTTTGTCATGGAGGCGCTTTCGGTCATCCTCCAGGTAGGTTTTTTCAAGATGACCGGCGGCAAAAGGATCTTTCTCATGGCCCCGTTTCATCACCATTTTGAGAAGAAGGGGTGGACGGAGCCCAAGGTGGTGGTCCGGTTCTGGATCGTTTCCATTGTCCTGGGACTGAGCGCCCTGGCAACCTTGAAGTTGCGGTAACTGTCCAGCAGCACCGCAGCTGCTTTGTTATCGGCCTGACGCATACTGATGTGTATAGCTTTCAGGCCTCTGTCGCGCATCTGCGGCACTGCTGAACAGTTACAAGCTGTATTAGGAAAACAGGGTGGGAAATGAAATGTTGAACAGGAACCTCAAGGAAATACTGCAGCCCGGAGCCCATGTTGTCGTGGTGGGTCTTGGCAAGTCCGGTGTTTGCGCGGTGCGGTTCCTGCTTAATCTGGGTGTGAAAATATCGGTTTCAGAGGGTGGCCGCCAGGAGAACCTTGAAGGAGACTTGGTTCGGTGGCTGAAGGAGAAAAGAGTTTTTGTTGAAACTGGCGGCCATACCTCTGAGCTATTAACATCGGCGGATTGTATTCTGGTAAGCCCGGGCGTCCCGCTCGACATAGCGCCCCTTGCCGCAGCCCGGCAAAAAGGCATCCCGGTGGTGGGCGAGCTCGCCCTGGCCAAGGATTTCCTGAAAGGGACCCTGGTGGCGGTGACCGGCACCAACGGCAAGAGCACGGTGACCACCCTGATCGGCGATCTGCTGGCCGGTAGCGGCAAGAAGGTCTTTGTGGGGGGCAATCTCGGGACTCCCCTGGCTGAATATCTTGCCGGGCCCCAGGAATGTGAGGTGGTGGTTCTTGAGGTGAGCAGCTTCCAACTGGACAGCGGTGGAGAGTTCCACCCCCGGGTGGGAGTGCTGCTCAATATCACCCCGGACCACCTGGATAGGTATGCCAACTATGAGGCCTATGTCGATTCCAAGATGTCGCTCTTTAAAAACCAGCAGCCTGGCGACGTGGCCGTGGTCAACGGCGACGATCCTGTGATTGCCGGATGGCTGGGCAAAGAGTTCGAAAAAAAGAGCCCCTGGCCGCTGCTGGGCGAAATCCGGCAATACAGCGCCTGCGCGAAAACCGGGATGGCGGCAACCCTCAGCGGAACCAAGGTTCGCATTGTCACGGAGGGCGAGGCGAGCAAGAAAACCGAGGAATACGAATTGGCGGGAACCCCTCTTGGCCAGGCGCCAAACACCGAAAACGCCATGGCGGCAATTCTCGCGGTCCGGGCCTTGGGGTGCAGCCCGGCGGATATTCAGCAGAGCCTGGCCGGATTCGCGCCGTTGCCGCACCGGCTGTCCCTGGTGGATGAGATCAATGGAATCTCCTACTACGACGATTCCAAGGCCACCAATATCGGGGCGTTGTATTCCGCCTTGGGCGGCATGAAGCAGCAGGTGGTGCTCATTGCCGGAGGCCGTGGCAAGGGCGGGGGGTACGAGATGCTACGCCCCCTGGTGCGGGAAAAGGTTCGGGCCATGGTTCTGATCGGCGAGGCAAGGGAAGAAATGGCCAGGGCTTTCGCCGAGACCACCCGGATAGCCTTTGCCGCGGAAATGGACGAGGCGGTGCGGCTGGCCAGTTCAATGGCGGAGAAGGGAGACGCGGTGTTGCTCTCTCCCGCCTGCGCGAGTTTTGACATGTTCAGAAGCTACAGCCACCGGGGCGAGGTGTTTGCCCGGGCGGTCAGCAGATTGGCGGGGCAGGAAGCGCGCTAGCGGCAACGGTCGGAAAAAACGCCCGGAAGCTTCGTGTCTGAGGGGGCACGGCTTGGGGGCGACAACAGGGCGAGGACGGGTTTATGCAAACAGTGTGCTGTGTGTGTCAGAAAACCAAGAGTCAGTCAGGCTGGATACAGAAACAGCCCCGCAAGGAAACCAGGGTTTCCCACGGATACTGCCCGGACTGTTTTCACAGCACCATGGAGCGGGCGCAAGGCTGGTTGCTCGCCCAAAATGCCGGGCAAACCGGCATCATGGCCCTCGGGCGTTAGGGTCGGGAAAGGAATGCGCATGCGGATGATCGTGACCGGAGGCGGAACAGGAGGGCATCTTTTTCCCGGTATTGCCGTGGCCGAAGAGATGCTGCGCCGGTTTCCCCAAGGGAAGGTCCTCTTTGTCAGCACGGACCGGGCCATTGACAACAAGACCCTGGCTGACCGCGCCTTTGAGAAGAAAGCCATTGCCTGTCTGCCCTTGAAGGGGAAATCGCTTGTGGGGTCGGTCAAGAGCCTGGCCCAGCTTCCCATCAGCCTTTGGCAGGCGTTGCGGCTGGTCCGCGCCTTCAAGCCGCAGTTGGTTTTGGGGGTGGGCGGCTATGTGACCGGGCCGGTGGTGTTGGCGGCACGGCTCTTGGGGGTGAAAACCTGCATCCATGAGCAGAATTCAATTCCGGGAATGGCCAACAGGATGCTTGGAAAAATCGTCGACCAGGTATATATTTCCATCCCCGGCTCCGAGAATTTTTTCCCCCGGGGCAAGGCGGTGCTGACCGGCAATCCGGTGCGGGCGGAATTGCTCCAGGAGGCAGGCCGGCGGAAGGATCAGGTCGCAAGCAAGACGGTGCTGGTTTTGGGAGGCAGTCAGGGCGCGCACCGGGTCAATTCCCTGATGGTGGAGGCCTTTGCCCAGAACCAGTCCGGGGACCCGGTTCAGATCCGGCACCAGACGGGGAACAGCGATGAGGATTGGGTGCGCAAGGCTTACGCTGCGGCAGGGGTAACGGCTCAGGTCTCTTCCTTTATCAGCGATATGGCGGCGGCTTACCGGGATGCGGATCTGGTTGTCTCCCGGGCCGGGGCGACCACCCTGGCCGAGCTGGCGGTGCTGGGCAGGCCGGCGATTTTGATCCCCTTTCCTTACGCGGCCGATGATCACCAGACGACCAATGCGGCATTTCTGGTGGCCGGCGGGGCAGCCCTGATGTTTCAGGAGCGGGAACTCGATGGACCGAAGCTGGGGGAGGCTATATGGGGGCTGTTGAACGATGTGCCCCGGCTGCAGTCCATGGCGGGACGAATGAAAGAGTTTGCCCGGCCGGAGGCGACAGCCGCCATCGTGGAAAAAAGCATAGCGTTGTTGGCCGCTTGAGCGGCGCGGATTAAGGACAGAGGCCCATGTATAAGAAAACGCAACATATCCATTTCGTGGGCATCGGCGGTATCGGCATGAGCGGCATCGCCGAGCTGCTCTTGAACCTCGGCTACACCGTGAGCGGTTCGGACCTGCGGGAAACCGAGATAACCAGGCGTCTGGCCGCTCTGGGCGGCACGGTCCACACCGGGCATCAGGGGCAATGGATCGCAGGGGCGGACGTGGTGGTGATTTCCTCGGCGGTGCGGGAGAATAACCCGGAAGTGCAGGCGGCCCGGGCCGCGCACATACCGGTCATCCCCAGGGCGGAGATGCTGGCCGAGCTCATGCGCCTCAAGAAGTACGGCATCGGCGTGGCCGGCAGCCACGGCAAGACCACCACCACCTCCATGGTCGGCTGGCTGATGGCCGAGGCAGGCCTTGATCCCACGGTGGTGATCGGCGGCAAGGTGAACAGCCTGGGCACCAACGCCAAGCTGGGCGAGGGGGAATTTTTGGTTGCCGAGGCGGACGAGTCCGACGGCTCGTTCCTGAAATTGTCCCCGGTGCTTGAAATCGTGACCAATATCGACCTTGAGCATCTGGACCATTACCGGGATATAGAGGAGATCAAGGGCGCTTTTCTGGAATTCATCGAAAAGCTCCCCTTTTACGGTGCCGCGGTTGTCTGTCTGGACGATGCGAATGTTGCCTCGATCCTGGCCCAGATACGAAAAAGGGTGATCACCTACGGCCTGACCAGTCAGGCCGATGTCCACGCCAGGGCCGTGACGGCCCAGGGATTGACCTCGGTGTTCGAGGTCTGTCGGAATACGGAGGTGCTGGGGGAGATAACCCTCAATGTTCCGGGGGTGCATAATGTCTATAACGCCCTGGCCGCCATAACCGTGGCCCTGGAGCTGGAGATTCCCTTTGCGGTCATTCAGAACGCCCTGAAGACATTCAGCGGTGTCCAGCGGCGCTTGCAGATCAAGGGGGAGGTCGCCGGGGTCATGGTTATTGATGATTATGGCCACCATCCCACGGAAATCAGGGCGACACTGGCAGCCATGCGCTCGGCCTGGCCGAGAAAGCGGGTGATCGTCATGTTCCAGCCCCATCGCTATACGCGCACAGCCGGATTGTTCAAGGAATTCAGCACTGCCTTCCACGAGGCGGATGTCCTGCTGCTGACGGAAATATATGCGGCCAGCGAGACCCCCATCGAGGGAGTAAGCGGCTCGGCGCTGTTGCAGGAGATCAAGCTGCACGGCCAGAAAAATGCCCATTTTGTCGCGGATGTCGGATCCCTGCCGCGCACGGTGCTGGCCATGGTGCAGCCGGAAGATATAGTCTTGACCTTGGGGGCAGGAAATATCCACCAGGCCGGCGAGGAACTTCTCCGGAAAATGGAGCAGGCGCATGCTGCCTGCTAAGGTCTGCGGCTTGCAACAGCGTCCGGCAAGGACGGGGTTGCAATTACTGGGACAGAGGCCGATGAAAAAAGGGGTGGACAAGGGGTGGCCGGAGCAACTGCGTGCGCTCTGGCCCGGGGAGATCGAATGGGACAGCCCCATGGCCCGCTGGTGCACCCTGCAGGTGGGCGGCCCGGCCAGGGCCATCGCCATGCCGGCCAGCCTGGAAGAGTTGCAAAGCCTCATCGCTATGCTGGCGCGACTCGGGGTTTGCTGGAGGGTGATTGGCCGGGGCAGCAATCTCCTTGTTTCCGATGCAGGCTATGACGGGGTCATTGTCATGCTGGGCCGGAAGTTCGCAACCTTTGCGCAACGGGCCGGGGAAAAGCACGGAGAGTTTCTGCTCCGGGTTGAGGCTGGTTGCAGCCTGATGAAGCTGGTCAACTGGTGCACCGGGCAGGGATTGCAGGGGCTGGAGTTTGCCGCGGGTATTCCGGGTTCGGTGGGCGGGGCGGTGGTTATGAATGCCGGCGCCTGGGGCAAGGAGATGGGAGAGGTGGTGACTTCGGTAACGTTTTTGACCCAGTCCGGGGATTGTGTGGAACGGGAAAAATCCGGTCTGGCCTTTTCATATCGGCGCCTGGAAACAGAAGGGATGCTCGTGGCGGCGGCGGAATTTTTGCTGCTGGCCGGTGATCCGCATGAGATAGGGGCGCGATGCGCTGGGTTGATGGGCGACCGGAAAGGCAAGCAACCCCAGGGGTTGGCCAATGCCGGGTCTTTTTTTAAAAATCCGGCAGGCTTGCCCGCCGCCGGAAAACTCATCCAGGACGCGGGACTCAAGGGCGTTCGGGTGGGTGGCGCCGAGGTTTCCGAGGTGCATGCTAATTTTCTGGTGAATACCGGTTCCGCCACGGCCCGGGATTTTCTCGGCCTGATGCAGTTGGTGCAGGAAAAGGTGGCAGCGCGATTCGGTGTGTGGCTGGAGCCGGAAGTGCATATTCTGTAAGCTATACAGACCAAAAAGGGCAGCTACGGTTTTGCGAAAGGAAAAGTCCATACAGCAGCGCTACGGGAGCGGCAGGAAAAGCCGGAGCCTCGATCTCAGGAAAAAACTGGCCATTCTCGGGGTTGGTTTTCTGCTGCTGGCGGCAGGCTTTGGCGCAGTGGGCTTTATCGTTTATAAAGCATTGGGGCGGGCGGATTTTTTCCAGATAACCGCCACCAACATTGAGGGGTGCCGGAGAACCACCAAGAACCTCATCCTCGAGATGAGCGGGGTGGATGTGCACAGCAATCTGCTGGCCTTGGATATCAAGCGGGTGAAGGCTGGGATCGAGGCCCATGCATGGGTCGAATCGGCGGAGATCGCAAGGAACTGGCCCAACCGTTTGACCATTGTTGTCAAGGAGCGGTTGCTGGTGGCCATTGTCAGCCTCGACAACGGGTTGTTCTATCTTGACCAGAATGGCGTAGCCTTTGCCCAGGTGCTGCCGCCCGAGGATATGGACTATCCCCTCATCACCGGGATGAACAGGGAGGAATGGCCGAGGAGCCTCAAGGATTCGCAACTGGGCGCGGCCCTGCAGTTCATCAAATACGCGGGACAGGGGAGTTCCATTCTTCCGAAGCAGAATATCTCGGAACTCCATGTGGACGGGGACGAAAATATCATCCTCTATCTGGTGGACCGGCCTTTTCCCATCCATCTGGGCTCGGGCAATGTGGGGACCAAATATTACTGGCTGACCAAGGTGCTGTACAAGTTGTACAAGAGCAAGGAGTTTGAAAAAGCCGCCTATGTCAGGATGGACTACGGGCGCAACCAGGTGCTGGTGGGATTTGACGAGGCGGGATGAGGTGGTAGCCATCTCTTCCGACCTTCGCGCAGGGGCATGAATGCATGTTCGGCGGGAACGGGCACCGGTCGGCAGCAAAGAAGCAAAGGGTGGAGTGTGATAACCGTCGGCGGCGTGACGTGTTGCGGGATCGATTAAAGGTGAACAAATGGCACATGAAGAACGTGGCGATCTGATTGTCGGGCTGGATATCGGCACCACCAAGATCTGCGTGGTGGTCGGCGAGGTCCGTGACACTCGGATTGATATCATCGGCATTGGCAGGCATCCCTCGGTGGGACTGCGCCGCGGGGTGGTGGTCAATATCGAGAGCACCGTGCATTCGATCCGGCAGGCGGTGGAAGAGGCGGAACGCATGGCCGGCTGCGAGATCGGTTCGGTGTATGTGGGCATTGCAGGCAGCCACATCAAGAGCTTCAACAGCCACGGCCTGATCGCCATCAAGCATAACGAGATAAGGCAGGACGACATCGACCGGGTGGTGGATGCGGCCCGGGCAGTGCCCATCCCGCCGGATCAGGAGGTAATCCATGTGCTGCCGCAGGAGTTCATGGTGGACGGCCAGGCCGATATCCAGGACCCCATCGGCATGACCGGCGTCCGCCTCGAAGCGGATGTGCATATTGTGACCGGTTCGGCAACCGCGGTGCATAACATCGTCAAATGCTGCAACCGCGCCGGGTTGCAGGTGACGGATGTGGTGCTCGAACCCCTGGCCTCGGCAGGCGCCGTCCTGACCCGGGAAGAAATGGAGCTGGGGGTCGGGCTGCTGGACATCGGCGGCGGCACCGCCGATCTGGCGATCTTTGCCGACGGGACCATCAAGCATACTTTTGTTTTGGGATTGGGCGGCCAGAACCTGACCAACGATCTGTCCATCGGGCTGCGCACCCCGCAGAAGGAGGCGGAAAGGCTGAAGGAGGAGTACGGCTGCGCCCTGGCCTCGCTCATCGACAAGGATCAGGTCATCGAGGTTCCCAGCGTGGGGGGCAGAAAAAACCGGAAGCTTTCCCGCAGGGTCATGGGAGAGATCCTCGAACCCCGGGTTGAGGAGATGCTCACCCTCATCAATCAGGAGCTGCTCGATTCCAAGCACAAGGAAATGATCAACGCCGGCATGGTGTTGACCGGCGGTTCGTGCCTGCTGGACAACATGGAAGAGCTGGCGGAACAGATTTTTGACCTGCCGGTCCGCATCGGCCGTCCGGAAAATATCGGCGGGGTAGTGGATGTGGTGGGCACGCCGCAGTGGGCAACCGGCGTTGGCTTGGTTGTCTATGGCATGAAGAATGGGCCGGGGGAAAGATTCAAACGGCCCAAGGGGGGAGTGGTAGGGAGATTTACCGGTCGGATGAAGGACTGGTTTAAGGGGATAGTGTAAACACGCTCATCAGGCGCCAGGCGATGTTGGGAGCAGGTCAATGACCTTGAACAGGGAGAGCAGGATATGACTTTTAAATTCGCGGAAACAGAATCACGGGCAAAGATCAGGGTTTTTGGCGTTGGCGGCGGCGGGGGCAATGCGGTCAACACCATGGTGGACAGCAATATCCTCGGGGTGGAATTCATCGCCGGCAACACCGATATCCAGGATCTGGAAAAATCCAAGGCCGATGTCCGGCTGCAGCTTGGCAAGAATGTCGCCAAGGGGCTTGGGGCCGGCGCCAACCCTGAAAGGGGCCGGGAAGCGGCGGAGGAGTCCATCGACGAAATCAGAAAGCAGTTGAAGGACTGCGACATGGTTTTTGTCACCTGCGGGCTGGGCGGCGGCACCGGCACCGGAGCCGCGCCGGTGGTGGCCAGGATTGCCAAGGAGCTGGGCGCCCTGACCGTGGGTGTCGTGACCAAGCCCTTTGCCTTCGAGGGCAGGGCCCGGATGAAAAACGCCGAGCTCGGCTGGAAGAACCTGAAAGAGCATGTGGACACCATCATCACCATTCCCAATGACCGGCTCATCTCCCTGAGCCAGAAGGGAACCCGTTTCATCGACGGGATGAAGATGGCAGACGATGTCCTGGTTCAGGCGGTCAAAGGCATCACCGACCTGATCAACCTGCCCGGCTACATCAACCCCGACTTTGCCGACGTGCGGGCGATCATGAACGAGATGGGCCAGGCCCTCATGGGCTCCGGCTACGGGGTGGGGGAAAACCGGGCCGTGGAAGCGGTGAACATGGCGATCAACAGCCCGCTTTTGCAGGATATCAGCATCGACGGCGCCAGAGGGGTTTTGGTCAATATCTCCGCCAGCCGCGAGACCCTGACCATGCCCGAGGTGACCGAGGCCACTACCAAGATCTACCAGGAGGTGCACGAGGACGCCAATATCATCCTGGGCGTCATCTTTGACGAGAATCTGGGCGATGAGCTGCAGGTAACCGTTATTGCCACCGGTATCCGCGATACCGTAGAGGAGATCGAGGAGCTGCCGGACAAGGTGCAGCTCATGCCGAAAAAGCGTGAGCCAGCAGCGCAGCCGCTGCCGTTCAGGAAAGGGGAGCAAGGCATGGCTGTCGGCCGCGCCGTGGCCAACGGCATACAGAGATCCTACGCCAACAATATCTTGAACGAGCAGGATTACGATCGTCCGACCTTTTTGCGCAGGAATGAAAGTTAGGAGATTGGAACCGCGAAAGAAACAACGCGGAGACGCAAGGCCGCGACGAAATGTTTGTAAAAATAAAGAGTTGCTCGTGTGGCTGAGCGTTGTTGCAAAGTGGTGCCGTGCTGTTTTTGCATAATCGACTGTGTCATGCAGGAAAACCAAGATAAAGCGGAGCGCAGTGGCTGCCCGCTTTTAACCGCTGCCGGAGTTTTCGCTGCTTTCCGGCAGATTCGATATGGACCCTATGCGCCAGCGCCTGCCTGCATCCGATGATTTTCTTGCCAGCGAAAAAGGGACGCAGCGCAAAAAATGGAAGGGGTTGCTGCCGGTTGCCCTGATCTTTCCAAACCGGTACGGCCTGGGAAATTCCAACCTGGGTTTTCAGCTCGTTTATGCCCTGGTAAACAGCCTGCCCGGCTTTGTCTGCGAGCGGTTTTTTTATCAGGACAACCAGCCCCCGGTTTCCCTGGAATCGGGTCGCCCCCTCCGCGATTTCCCTGTCATCCTCTGCTCCCTCAGCTTTGAACAAGACTTCTTCAATCTGCTGGCCTTGTTTTCGGCCGGCGGCATTGAGCCACTGGCCGAAAGGCGCAGTGCAAACACCTGCAGGTACCGGCCTGGCCAGCCCCTTGTCATCGGCGGTGGCGTTGCCTCCTTTATCAACCCGGAACCCCTGGCCCCCTTTGTGGATCTGTTTGTGGTCGGGGAAGCGGAGCCGATTCTTCCGCAACTCATGGCCCATCTTGCCGAGCACCTGAGCGCGGAAGAGCCGGAAGCGCTGCTCAGGGGCGTCGTCCGGGAGTTCAGCGGCTGTTATGTTCCGCGTTTCTATGCCATGCAATACGGAGAGGACGGCATCCTGACCGGGATTGCGGCTGACCAGGAAACGCCGCCCCGGGTGCGCCGGGTGGTGCTTGAGCAACCCCGGGTGGCCGGGCACTCGAAGCTCTTGAGCCCGGAGGCCGAATTCGCAAACCTGTTCCTCACCGAACTTGGCCGCGGCTGCAGTCGCGGGTGCCGGTTCTGCGCGGCCGGATTCGTGTATCGCCCGCCCCGCCTCTGGCAGGCGGAAAGCATCCTTGCCGCCCTGGCCGAGCGGCCCAAGGAGATACAACGGGTGGGTCTGCTGGGGATGGAGATGGCGCGGGGTGAAGATCTCGCCCGGATTGCCGAGTATCTGTTGCGTGAAGGGTGCACCCTGTCGTTTTCCTCCTTGCGGGCTGATGCGATCAGCAACGAACTCTGCGGTTTGCTTGCGCAAAGCAGGCTGAAAAGCGCGGCCATCGCCCCGGACGGCGGTTCGGAAAGGCTCCGGAGGGTCATCAATAAAGGGATCAGCGAGCAGGATGTGTTGTGTGCGGCCGAGGCCCTGGCTCGGGCCGGGATCAATCATCTCAAGCTCTATTTCATGATCGGCCTGCCAACGGAAACCGAGGACGATCTGGTGGAATTGTTGCACCTGACGGACAAGGTGAGAAAAACCTTGCTCGGGGTAGGGCGGGAGACTGGGCGCATGGGCAACATAACCCTCAGCGTCAACAGTTTTGTGCCCAAAGCCTGGACCCCCTTTCAGTTTCATGGCTTTGCTCCATTGACAACCCTTAAAAACAGCATACAATTCCTGCGCAAGGGTGTGACGGGGATGGCCAATACCCGCCTGGTTGTCGATCAGCCCGGCAATGCTTTTTATCAGGCAGTGCTGGCCCGGGGAGACCGCAGGGTCGGCATGGCGCTGTATGCCATGCTGCAGGGGCGGCAAAACTGGCGGCAAACCATGCAGGGATGCGGCATAGAGCCGGAAGCGTATGCCATGCGCCAGCGCGGCCGCGAGGAAATTTTCCCCTGGGAGATCCTCGACCACGGGATCGACCGGCGCTATCTTTGGGCAGAGTATCAAAAAGCCTTGGAAGAAAAATCAACGATTGCCTGTGACACATCACAGTGCAGGCGATGCGGGGTGTGTCATGGTTGAAGGAAAAAAAACGCAGGACGACGCGGCCAGTATCGCCAGTCTGAAACCGTTCCGGTTGGTCAAGTTTTTTTCCTATACCGGCTTTGCGGTTTTTCTCCTTTTCACCCTGGTCCTTTCCTGGATCATTTCAAATCACGCCAAAAAGGTTCTCCTTGAGCGGAGCGAGGCGTACGCCTTTGTTGTTGCCGAAAACCTCAGCCATCAGGTGTTCCAGCAATTTGTCCTGCCCACGGTGGTGCGTTATGGAAAGATTGCCCTGCGCAAGCCCGAACAGTTTGCCCGGCTTGATGCCGTTGTGCGCAATGCCACGCACGGCATGCGGATTCAGGCGGTTACCATTTTCGATTCCAAGGAAAACATCATCTCCTACAGCACGGTGGCCTCCCGCATCGGCCGCACCGGAGAAGGGGGGATAGAGTACCGCAAGGCCCTGGCGGGCAACAACAATTCCGTTGTCCGTTCCACCGGCACCCTGCTGAACCTGCTTCCCGGCGCGCAGCCCATTTCCTCGCAATTGAGCACCTTCATTCCCTTTCGGCAGTACCAGGCCAACAATCAGAAACGGGACGTGATCATGGGGGTTATCGAGGTTGTCCAGGATCTCTCGGAGGATGTGGTGGCGATAACCAAACTGCAGGGATCCATCATTCTCACCTCCATGCTGATCATGTCGGCGCTGTTTGTGGTGCTCGGGTTTATTGTCGCACGGGCGGACCGGATCATTGAGGCGCGGGCCGAAGAACGTCGCCGTCTTGAGCAGCAACTGCACCAAAGCCAGAGGCTTGCCACCCTCGGCAAGATGGTGGCCTCGGTTTCCCATGAGATTAAGAATCCGCTGGGCATTGTCCGCAGTACCGCGGATATCCTCGGGAAACGCCTCAAGAGCGTGGCACCGGGCAATGAACACCTTGCTGAAATTATCGTGGAGGAAACAGGCAGGCTTGACGGAATCGTGCGCGAATTTCTGGATTTTGCCCGGCCTCAGGAACCGAAAATGGCGCCGGCTTCGGTGAATGAGCTTTTCGATAAGCTGCTCAGATTTATGGAGCCGGAGCTGGAGCAGCGGAACATTGTTCTGAAAACCGCGTTGAGGGAAAATATACCGCGGATTCCCTTGGATCATGGGCTGGTGTACAGAGCCTGTCTCAACATTCTGGTCAACAGTGTGCAGGCAATGCCGGAAGGAGGACAACTTTCGGTGGAAACGAAATATGACAAGGCAACGGGCATGGCGCTGCTGATTGTCGCCGATACCGGGGAGGGGATGTCCCTGGAAAAACAGGAACACATCTTTACCCCGTTTTATACGGATAAAAACCGTGGTACGGGGCTTGGTCTGGCCATCGTCAAAAACATTGTCGACAGCCACCGGGGAACAATCTCGGTGGATAGCAAGGAGGGGGAGGGAACCACCTTTACGATTGCCCTCCCCGCCGGGTGATCACTCTTTCTTTCCCGCTTGTTTTTGCGTGTCGATTTTTTTCTTGAGAAGTTCGTGGTCGCGGCGAAGCGCTTCGTAGGTTTCCATGGCCTGTTTTTCCGCCTCGCCCTGATTTGCCTTGAGCTGCTCAGCCCGTTCCTTGACCTTGTCGGCTTTGATGACCAGATCCTTGGTGCCGAAGATGGAAGAGGCCAGATATTTGCAGGAAAATTTCATGAGGGCGATATCGTCTGTTTTGATTTGTGCAAGGGTTTCCTCATCGACATCGTAGGTCTCCAGAAAGGAGCTGTTGAAAACAAAATCCCTGAATTTATCAAGATCGGTGCTGGCCATGAAAAACATCTTCTGGGCCGGCTCGCTCAAGGTTGCCTGCAGGCCGAACGACTTGCGGCGCATGACGATTTCCATCCATTCGCGGTTCATCTCGTCTGATTCGTCAATCCCCTGGTCAATCCGCCACTCGCGGATGGTTTGCTCCTTCGGCTCTTCGTGTCCCTTGCAATAGGGCTCCTTGACGAGGAAGTAGAATTCCTCCGCCGCTGTTCCCTCGTTGCCGGCCGCGTGAAAGTAAGACATTCCCACCGGATAATAGCGGCAGGTCGTCGGCCTGTACGGATAGATGGTGCAGCCTTCCTCCGTAACAAATGGGCAGCGGCCATTCTCGTCGAGATGGATCTTTACGCCGGGGAGATCCGTCTTCTCGAGGTATACGGGGGTAGTGAAGCGCAGGAGAAATTCATCGGCGGTCAGGTTTAATGGCCGTCTGATGCGCAGAATATCATACGGGGTCAAAATGATATTGATATTGCCGCAGCAATTGGTAAAGCAGGAAACTCCGGGATGGCAGCGAAATTTCAGGGTGCTGTCGGCTGTGAGCTTGGCCGGCATGATATTGCTGGGATTGTTGTCGGAACCGAACAAGGACTTGCTCAAGGGGGCGGATTGCGGCGTCTGTTGTGACTTGCTCATGGTAAGGACCTTCAAGGAATGTATTGTTAAGGCAGAAAAGGCGAGCACATCGAAGAAGTCGGGATGCTGCAAGCATGGAGCCTTGGCTTACGGAAGGGAAATCCCTCCGGTTCTTTCTGCGGTTTCCGCCGGGCATATCGACACAGCGTGACGATGTCCGGGTCGATTTTGGCAACACACTAACCACGGGAACGCTCTCTGTCAAATTCATTTCTTGCGGGGGAAAAAGAGGGGAGGAAAGAATGGGGGATGCATTTTTCAATGTTCCTTGCAAAGAATGCCTGGCCCTCAATCGGTCAGCAAAAGGCTAGGTGCTGGTGAAAACTTCCGGTCGGGAAATAGAAAAACAGGCGCGGAAGAGATCGTTCTTGCGGGCTCCGCGGAGGAGGGTGCGGGCAATGTTTTTTTCTTGACTTTTATCAGGTGAGAAATTATACAGACCAATGTTCTAAAAAATGAGTCGCTCTTCAGTTTTGTGTAAATCGGTGGAAAAAATACGTGAAATTAGCCGGTTGTGTGTGCGGCAGGGTAAAGATCCGGAGGCTTTCCGGAACAGTGCGGTTCGGTAGTCCAGATAGTCAAGAGGGTGAAGGTCTGTCTTCGAAGGCACATGATTCGAGTCGGCATGAGCCAGGGCGGCTGTCCTAAGATATGGTAAACGCGAATTTCGTACAAATCGGAGTTCGGAAAATTCAATCCAAGTGAGGAGGTTAGTGAATGCCAAGTTACGTAGATCCTTCTAAATGTGACGGCTGCAAGGGTGGTGACAAAACTGCCTGCATGTACATCTGCCCCAATGACCTGATGGTCTTGAACAA
>Ga0180009_10000743_pt1 | contig 42823 bp, 37 predicted proteins | sample OS_PC_MetaG_FD_123537 | JGI IMG/M metagenome (GOLD analysis project Ga0180009, IMG submission 123537) | Groundwater microbial communities from the Aspo Hard Rock Laboratory (HRL) deep subsurface site, Sweden - OS_PC_MetaG | ecosystem: Environmental > Aquatic > Deep subsurface > Groundwater...
GCGAATGACAAATAATTATTAGCAGCCTGATTTGAATTAACCGTAACGGTTCTGCTATCGGTATAAGGTTTTGATAACTGCAGAAGCGGGTAATTTTCCGCCTCGTCGAAAATAGTACTATTTTCGGATCGGTATTTGGTAAAATATATATGCTGACCGAAAAGATTCATTTCATCTTTAAATGTAGAATTAAATTCAAAAATTGCGCTTGATACCGCGTTTATTGCCTGAATATTTTCCGCCATTATTTCCCAGGTTCTTTTTAATACATCAAAACCAAGACGTTTTTGTAAAAACAAATTCCAAATCGCGAAATCGTAACCCGAACCTGAATTAAAAGCCCGCGCCGGGTTATTGAAGTAACCATTCATATACGCGTAATAATCATTAATTTCATCGTAAAGAAATTCTTCCATAGCCGTTGAACAAAGTTCATAATAATATGTATCGGCGTCTCTAAAAAGATAATTACCTACCTGTATTGCGTGATGGTATTCATGAGCGGCGGTAACCTTTAACGCATCAAAGCCTTTCGTATAATAATTTATAAAATCGTTGTCGACTCTTAAAAATGTGGAGTATTTATCACCGCCAAGTTCATTCTCAAAAACAGTTTCTCCGTAAAAACTTCCGCCTAAATTTATAATATAAACATCATATAAATCATCACCTCCGATTCCGTTATCAACAGGCGCGGGCGGGTATCCCAATACATTAACTTCATAGTTATAAACATAGTCAAATACTGCGGCAACGCTGTCAATAGTAATTTTAAGAGAATCGCCTCCGGGCGGTATATTTATTCCTGCGTACCTGGGTTTTGAACTTCCTGATTTATCGAAGTGGATTCTGAATTTCCCTGACTGACTTACAATACTTGTATCAAGTGAAGGGCGGGATAAAATCTTGCTTAAAATATTCTGCTGATCTGAAGAAAAACTATTAAAGTGCCGTCTTATTATTCCGTTTAAGTTAAATCCGCATTTATTGTTTAACGTACCATTTATATTATCGCCCGGTATTTCAGAAGGCAGCGGCGCAACTTCGGTAAAATTTCTTGAACTAATAAATTCATTATAAAGCGAATCAAGATTTTGAGCAAATAAACTTAAGGTATTAAAAACGAGAATTAATATAACCGCAAATTGTTTCATTCAATTTTTCTAATTGTTATAAGATTATTAACTGTTTCGGAATAAAACAAATAAAGATTGTTTTCAAAAAAAGTTGAAACAAAATAGCCATTAACGCCTTTTGTTTCAATGTAATTAGTTATACTTATTTTTTTATCCTTTAAATTAAATTCTACTTTTTTGAACGATTCGGATAATTTATCGTATAGAATATACTGGTTCAGTTTTTGAGTTTTAACCGAAGCGAGCATTTCAGGCATATTAAAATTATATGTCTTCCGCTGATTTCCTGAATATAAGAGGACAAACTTTTTACCGTTGTAATAATAGAAATATGTTCTATCGTTATAGTTAACCTGGGAAATTAAGTTCTTATTTTCAGAACCTATAAACGAAAAGTTTATCTCAGGTTTTATGTTAGGCGAAACATAAAATTCTTCGGATGTAAAACTAATTCTTATATCTTCATACTGTCTAACGGAATTAAAGGTAAGAATACTGTCTTCATGCTTCCAGTAATGTATCTCTTCGTAATCGCCGTTTGAAATTATTGCGTTGACTACGTTTGAGTCAATAATATCAATACCCTGACTTATTATTTGCCGGGCTTCAATCTCTATGTTTTCCAGGCCAATTACGCCGTTTCTGTTAAATAATATATGCGCATATTTTGACTCGATCTGGCTATCGTCAACAATTCTAATATCTATCGGCGGGGCAAAAGGCACAAAACTTTTCTTTTCTATGGAATAATCAAATTCACTGAAAGAGACTACTTCTAACGATTTATTATTGTATAAATAAAAATTGTAATTCCCGAAGCCCTTATCTTCGGCTACAAAATTAATATAATTGTACATAAGCGGAATCGAAGTCAATTTCTGAAAACGCTGCAGTGAATTACCGGTTAATATATTAAGTGAAGGAAATTCATCCTTATTACCGTAAATAATAAAATGTGTTTTATTTGACTGGGTAAATAGTTTTGGACTTGATCCTGCCGCAAAATTAAAAGCATTATTAGTACGATTAATTTTCCCAGTAATAAATAATTCTCCCGATAATGATACTGCCGCAAGTCTTTTCGCATTTCCTCTTTGAAGAATCTTAACCGAAGCAATTTTTTTATTATTAAAATATATTTCAGGTTTCGGTAATGTTGATTTATTATCCATGAAAAATATTTCTACTCTGTCTTTCCGGGAATTGATTAAAATTAAATCCTGAATTTCGTCGCTGTTTAAATCGTTAATCTCATATTGCAAAGGGAAATAGGAGAACTCAAAAGACAATTTATTTTCAAATGAAGAAACCGAATCGCCCAGCAGTATTTCTATTTCATTATTTTTAATAAATGCAATATCGTTAAAATCATCGTTATTGATATTGCAAATTTTCAGATTGGAAATCGGTTGAAGATATTTTATTGTATTTGATTCAACAAACTTTTCCTCCCTGTTATTAATGTATAACTTTATTGAGTTATCGACAAGATCAATAGCTGCTATATCAGGGAATCCGTCAAAATTCAGATCAATAAATTCGGCTCCGGAAAAGTTTTTCTTGGTTATAATTTTTTTTTCTTTAAGAATAAGTTTGTCGACGGTTAAAATAGTTAAGCCGTTAAAAGACTCTCCTGAAATCAGCGCGTCTTTTGCGCCGTTAAGATCATAATCGGCAACTGAAATGTTGGAAGGGTAGGAATCGAAATTTTTCAGATTAAGCAGCTGAAGTGTACCGTATTGAGTAAATGATGAAAGTCCCGCCTTTCTTTCCTTTCTTGAAACAAATAAAAATAGGTTCTGTTCATTTGTTCTGTTTTGGAGCAGCTTGATATTGTCAATTGAATAAAAGAAAAATTTATCAATAGCTTTTGAAAAAGTATTCTCTTTTTGACCTTTATGAATTACAAATCTTTTCTGCGCGGGATCAAACAACATAATATCTGAGTAATCATCGCCGTTAAAATTTAATTGAAGAATATTAGAATATCCGGGCAGACTACTATATAATGATGTTTTACCGAATCCGTTTATATTAATTTGAGAATGAGTATTTGAATGGAATAAAAAAATAAAAAACAGAATAAAAAATAACTCAGCGTGAATTAAGGCGGGTTTCTCTCCGTTCGAGCGCTTCTTTATATCTTCTTTTTTCTTCATCGGATTCGGGTATAATTTCAAATGATTTTACCGGCTTAACGTCTTTATCTACTGCTACAAAGGTTAAATAAGCCGAATTAGTGTGTACTTTTTTTCCTTCAATGTAATTTTCGGTAATTACTTTTACTCCTACTTCCATAGAAGTATTAAACACCCTGTTAACCGATGCAATTAATGTAACAACACTTCCTAACTTAATTGGATGATGGAATTCAATATTGTCAACCGAGGCGGTAACGCAAACCCTCTGCGAATGCTTTGATGAAGCAAGAGCCGCGCAGATATCAATCCAGTGCATAAGCTGACCGCCCAGCAAATTGCCGAGTTGATTTGTATGGTGCGGCAGAACAAGTTCCGTCATAGTAACAACAGATTCTTTAACAGATTTTTTAATAACCTGGCTGCCGTTCATTATCCTTCCGCTGTTAATTCAGTTTGCAGCTCTTTTACCTTGCTCGCATTTTGATCTTCAGGGTACTTTTCAAGAAACAATGATATATCTTTTAAAACTTCGTAATTCATATCTTTCTGAATTTCAATTTGAATTTTTCTGAATAAAGATATGGGTGCAAATTTTGTGTCGTGATAAGTATCAACAACAAACTGGTAGTATTTCATTGCCGCATTATAATATTCCATCTTCTCATAAATAAAACCAGCGTTATATTCTTTCTCCGCTTGTCTTTCATTTAATTCTTCTATTTTTCTTTCACATTCTTCTACCCTGGGGTTTGCCGGAAAGAAATCAATAAACGCCTGGAATTCTTCAACGGCTTTTTTTGTATAGGACTGATCCAGCGGATATGGAGGTGAAAGCTGATAATAAGATTCCGCAAGCATATATTGGGCTTCCGGGACAAACGGACTTGCGGGAATATCCCTTATCAATTTACTGAATTCATAAGCGCCTAATAAAAACTCTTCGCGTTTGAAATATGACATGCCAAGGTAGTATTGCGCGTCGTCGTTTACCGCGCTGCCAGGGTACTGTAAAAGTATAGAGCGTAATTCGTTAACGGCGTATAAATAATCTTCATCTTCATAAAGAGAAAACGCGTAATCAAAATGCCCTTGAGAATCTAATCTCGCCGTATCTACACTGCTGGAACATCCGGCAATTACCGCAACTAATAATAGAGAAACAAAAAAACTTTTCATGTATAAAACCTACTCCGCAATTTTATCAAAACAAGACCATAAAAATAAAGAAAATTAAAGTGACCTCAAATACCAATCTATTATTACTTACTGCGAACAGTAAAGAACAATATTACAGTTACAACAGCGGTTCCGACAGCTATAATTGGTTCAAGAAGCCCGGAAAAGAAAGGTTCCGGCGGAATTTCGTCCTTTGTAAAGGGGAGAGAAAGATTTTCGAGACTGCTTATATCATCTTTTTTGATAGTGTCTGTTACCGAATAATCAAATTTTTCAGATAATAAAAAGACCCCTTTATTTTCAAGAACGTATGTACCGCGAATAAACGATTCCCGTTCTACAAGCAAATTGCCGAACCATCCGTCCTTGAATACGCGTTTATAGTTTATTCCGGCTATATCAAGGTTATAATTTAAAATAGAATAATCGACAGAATTTTCTTTATTAAAATTTATACTGCTTCTTGAAAAAGCGAATTCGATCCTTTGTTCCAATATTTTATACTCTGCGGGGCAATTATATTTCAAACCGATATTTTTAGATTGAGAATTAAGTGATAAAGCTATTTCTTTGCCTGATTTATCAATTAATCCAAAAATTTGCTCAAGGTTTGTTAACGATTGCGCAAATGAAAATGAGGCCGTAAATACTAATAAAAATAAAATTTTAAGAGATAAGAGATGTAATTTTTTAGTCACTTTTACCGGAGGTCTAATTTTTATTTGATTGATGTTTAAATTTGAAATTCTGAATGCAAATGTCAATTAAAAAAAAAGCGCAGATTATTAAATCTGCGCCGTAAATTTATCTTCTGCCGGCTTCAATTTCTTTAAGCCGTAAAATTCTTTCCTCCATTGGAGGATGAGTTGAGAACAATTTCATTAAAGATTTACCTGAAAGCGGGTTTACGATAAACATATGCGCCGATGATGTACCTGCATTGCGCATAGGAATTACCTCGCCTGCTTTTGTTAATTTATTTAAGGCGCTGGCAAGTCCCATTGGTTTTCCACTTATTGCTGCTCCGCCCGCGTCGGCCATAAACTCCCTGCTTCTTGAAATAGCCATTTGAATTAAAAGAGCTATTACAGGAGCAAGTATCATTAATACTAAATCCGAGATTCCGCTGCTGTCGTCACGGTCTTTTGAACCGCCGCCAAATAATGCGGCCCATCCGGCCATTCTCGCAATAAATGTTATTGTACCTACAAGAGTTGCGGCAATTGTACTTATTAAAATGTCACGGTTTTTAATATGAGCAAGTTCGTGAGCGATAACTCCTTCCAGCTCGTCTTTATTCAATATTTTCATTAATCCGGTAGTAACGGCAACTGCGCCGTTATCAGGATTTCTTCCGGTAGCAAAGGCGTTCGGCGTCGGGTTCTCCATTAAATATACCCTTGGTTTCGGAATAAGCGCTTTTTGAGAAAGATCTTCAACAATTGAATGCAGCTGTGGGTAATCCTGTTCAGTTACTTCAACGGCTCGGTACATTTTTAAAACAATCTTATCGGAAAACCAATATGAACCGAAATTCAGAGCTAATGATATTATAAATGCTATAATTAAGCCCTGTTCACCTCCCAATAAGTTGCCGACAAACAAAAACAACAACATCATCATTGTCATTAACAATACTGTTTTAAATCCGTTCATAAATTATTCCTTTTTTCTTTATTTGACGTATCTAACACTTAATTATTCCCCTTAGTTCCGGAAATATCGAGGCTATTTTTAAATTAGAAACCCGGGACTAAAATCTATAAAAAAAATATTTAAGAGATCAAAAATTCCGGATATATTTGTAATTTGTTTATAATAATTTTCTACAGGGATTATTGGCTTGCCTTTATATTCCATAATTTTTAATATCGATTGTCAAAATTGAGGATATTATGTTCAAAAGTTGTTTTTATATATTAATTATCATTTTTACGGTTACGATTAATGCGCAATCTACGTACGAATTCCTGAAATTGGACGCAAGTCCCAGAGCTGCCGCATTAGCCGGAAGTTTTGTTGCCAACAATGATGATCCGAATGTAATATTCTACAATCCCGCCGGGTTGTATTCGCTGGAAAACAAACCCGCATCATTTTCATTTGTAAGTCATTTACTTGATATCAATTCGGCAAGTGTTTCATATTCACAGGAAGTCGCCGATTTAGGAAGATTTGCCGCCGGAGTTCAGTACATAAATTACGGTAATTTTACAGAGGCGGATCAATTCGGAAATAAAACAGGGGAATTCGGCGCTGGTGATTTTGCATTTCTAATAGGGTACGCCAATCAAATTGATGAAAATTTTAATTACGGTGCAAACGTAAAATTTATTTATTCAAGTCTTGCCTCACAATCGTCGGCCGGATTAGCGGTTGATTTAGGGCTTCAATATTTATTTCCCGAAGACGGATGGACAATTGGGTTTTCCGCATTAAATCTGGGTTCTCAGCTTTCTTCTTATTTTGAAAAGAATGAAAACCTGCCTATTGATGTTAGAATAGGATTCTCAAAAAAATTAGCTTATATCCCTTTCAAATTTTACGGTTCATTTAATAAACTGAATGAAAAATATGATAAAATATCCGACCGCTTTTCACAGTTTACATTCGGCGGTGAATTCCGTTTCAGTAAAGCGGTTCAATTCAGATTCGGGTACGACAATCAGAAAAGGAAGGACTTAAAATTAGATGCTTCCGCAGGGCTTGCGGGATTTAATATCGGCGTAGGTATATTAATCAGCGATTACAAAGTTGATTATGCTTTTTCATCATTAGGTTTAATAGGCGGAATACATAGGATCGGTATTTCAACTGATTTATAGAAATTATTTTTTATAAGGTTTTCTCAAAAACTCTTTAGATTTTTTGTGTGAATCTTTATAGTCATCAACAGTTAAAACTTTTTCATATTTAGCTTTAGATTTTTCTTTTTGGTTTTTTAAATCGTAAATCATACCCTGATAAAGCAGTGAGTTAGCCAAAAACCCTGTTTCTTTTTCTTCGTCAATTTTTCGTGAAATATTTTCGCAGATTTCAAACTCAACCAATGAAGAATCCAGATTATTTTTCTGAAAATGATCCAGTCCAATATAATAATGAGCTTCTCGGGCGTAATAACTTGAGTACCCTCTTTTACCATTTTTGCTTTTCTTTAAGATCGCTTTAAAAATTTCGCCGGCTTTTGTTAGGTTCCCTGATTTTACAAGTATACGTCCGTAATACTTATCAAAAACCGGGTTGTCGGGAAACTGCCGTCTTAACCTTTGAGCATATATTAACGCTTCGTTCATTTTATTTTCAAATGAATAATAAAGCGTCATTAAAAAATACTGGGCTTCGATTTTTGCGTACCGTCCTTCTTCAGCGGTAGTAATTAACTGCTGTATTCCTTTTGCTTTATCGCCGCTCGGGAAAAAAATTAAAAACGGTCCTACCCACGGGTACTGCTCCGGAATTACCTGCGCATAATAGTTATAAATACCGAAGCCAAGCTGAACATCTTTATTAGAAGGATCAATTTCATATGCTTCATAAACCAGGGGAAGTGCGTCTTTACCGTCCATAGCCGCGTCAATCCAGCTTTCGCGCACGGCATAAAGGCGGGCTCTGAATCCAAGCGCGCCGCCTTTGAAGAAAATGGCATCAACATTATTTGGATGATCATCTAAAATGTTGTCACATTTATCAATTACATTTTCGAGTTTTTGGATAAAGTTATCATCGTATTCAACATTGTTAAAATCAATCATTATCCTCCACCAATCAATCATGGCGTCGAAAAAAATACCGGAGGGATGTTTAGGATAATTATTTCTAACAATTGAAAAAGTTTTTTCGGCGTCTTCAAATTGAAGATTATAAATTTCATTAATCCCTTTTGTTACAAGGGAATCAAATTTATTTGCCTGGCCAAATACGGCTTGAAATAATCCCGAAAGAAATAAAATTAAAATGTATTTTTTCATGAATGAATATTAAAAAATATTAGTTATTTGACAATGGATTTAAAATTAGATATTTGCGAAGTAAAAAGAACCCGAGTCATAAAAAGACCGGGTTCTTATTTTAAAATCTTCAGTTTGCATTTCGCTAATAGTTTATTTGACTAAGAGCAATTTTTTTGTTTTAAAATAACTTTTAGTATTACCTTCGAATGTAATCGTTAAAATATAAATTCCTGAAGAAAGACCGCTTCCGTTAAATACGGCCGAATATTTTCCCATTATTTGATTTTCATTAACAAGTTCAGCGACAGTTTCTCCGAGTATATTAAAAACCTTTATCGCTACAAACCCTGCTTCGGGCAGAATATAGTTTATTGTAGTTGAAGGATTAAACGGATTTGGAAATGCGGTTACATCAAAAATTAATGTGGAATCTTCTTCTTCAATAGAAGTTGGTAAACCTCCGCTATTATCGTCGCAGTCGTCGCAATAACCGTGATTTTCATCAGGCTGGAAAACCAAGAAGCCGGAATACGGAGTTAAGATTTTCTGTTCCAAGCTTAGATCAATAATATCGGCAACGGTAAGCGGACTGTAAGGGAGTCTTAATAATGTTTTAAGATGCGCGCCGTACCATGCAGTTGCTATTTGATTGTTCCCCGCAACAACATTTGCTTCGGTTAATGTGGATGTATATTTGGCATTATTTAATTTATACTTTCCGAATACAGTAATATCAACCGGCAGTTCCCCCTGGAATTTCCCAATCTGCATTATTGGTGTGTGCATCGGATAATAACCTTCATGCAAAGCAATAAAATGTTTGCTGTGCGCGTAACCCTGCTGAAATCTCATCTGGACTTCAACACTTTCAAAGTGGCTAATTTCATCGTATAAAAATGAATAAAGCATTTCTTTTAATGAATTATATCTTAGGAAAAATAAATTTCCTGAAGATGGATGAGCAATTCTTCCGTAAAACGACTGCATTTGTGTTTCATAATATCCGTTGTTGTATCTTAAGTAAGATTTATTATCCAAATCAAAAAAATTAATTTTTGTACCCGGTTTGAATTTTGATATTATTTGATCCGCGAGTTGATTCTTATCTTCTTCGCCTAAATTAATCGTATTTGTATTTGTTATGAATAAAACTTCGCAAGAATCATTTTGCGTATTAATAAAATTTGTTGCTTCGGTAATTAGGGGAAGAAGATTATTGTAGCTCGGCAACGACCTCATCATAACATTTGTGAACAATTCATCAACACCTTCCTTAGTTGCGGAAATCCAATTTGATGAGCCGTACACTATATTATCGTAAGCGGCAATAACATTAATTGAGTCGTATTCGGAGAAGGCCTGCTGAACTGATTCTTTCAGATATGAAAGCAGAAAATCACCGTCCAAATCCTTTGTATTAAATCTATTGTAGTCAATTACAAATAATACGTTACGAGGGTTGGCAACCCGAGGTACCTCGGGGGGATAAACCGCAAGGTGATAAAAATTTTCACCGTTTCTTTCGAACGTGGTAAAAAATACTTCATCTTTTATCGGCGAAGGAAGTTCCAATTCGACAAACTGATCATACTCAATTGGAATCTCAATATCCCATCTATTTAAATCATGGTTGTCTTTTGATGATAATATTTCTGTGCCGATAATTCCCGGTTCATATTTTGTGTCGCCGTACAGATAAAGAATTTTTAATTTATCAATTCCCGGTGTTTTCTCAGAAATTAATTGTGACATCGGCAGCCATACGCGCAAATTATTTCCCGTTGGTCTCCCCGGCAGTAAATATTGAATTTTAAATCTTCTTTTTTCATTTCTTTTAATAGGGAATAATTTTAATTGATGCTGTACCTGGCCGTCGCTGTTTGCGTTTCCTTGTGTTAATAAACCCGGGTTTCTGAAAGGTGTGCTAACGTCGCTGAATAATAATTCAGCGGTCCATTTATCTAAAACTTCGGCGGCAATTATTGAATCACCTTCCCAGTACCAGAATTCATGCACAACAGCTTCTTCGGGAAGATTAAACTGCCAGTTAAACTCAAGCTCGTTATAATTTTTAAAAAACCAGCTTTGAAAATCATATGATACGGTCATGTAAAGATTAAACTCAACATAATTACCGGCAGGCTTTATTACAATTGTTGCTTCATCAATATTTACATTATAATCTTTTACGTTTGGGTAATTGGCTTCATAAACCGAAAATTCCGTAGCGTTTATTGAAACAACTGTAATCAACAATATTATAAACAATAAATTTTTCATTTTTTTCCCTGTCAAATAAAATTTATAATTAACGAATTAGAAGAAGTTTTAACGATGTAATGGATTCATTAGTTTTTAATACCGCAATGTAGGTGCCGGATGATACTTGTGAACCATAATCGTTAAGTCCGTTCCAATCAACTTTTATTTGAGATAAATTATTATACCCGGATAAATCAAAACTTCTTATTTTTTGTCCGAGCACATTATAAATTGCCAATGTTTTTGATCCGGTTGCCGCAGCTGTTGTTAAATTAATGATTATGCTAGTCTGCGGATTAAAAGGATTAGGATAAGCCGTAAGACCAATATTTACAGGAAGTTCTTTTTCATTAATTGGGGGAACCTCTTTAACATCAGTAACATCCTCAATTTCTAATCTTTTAAAACCAGCTGAGCCTGTAGGTCCGGGTATAATAAATCCGCTGTATGGTGTCATTAAATGATTTATAACAGCAAGGTTTTCAATATATTTTATAGTAGAATAACTTTGCGGCTGAAGAAAGAGTTCGTTAAGAATATAATTCCCGTACCAATACAACAAAGTGTTTTCAAGAATATCCTCGGATATGTTTGTATTGTCTTCAACAATATTAATATTATTGAAGTAGCTGCCGCTGAGATAATTCCCGAAATAATTTACGGTAAACGGGGCCGAACCATCGAACATGCCGATTTCGAAATAACGTGATGTGATGTTAAAACTGTTGCGTCCTTTATTTAAATCAAATCGTGAATAAGAAATTCCAGCCTCAGGCACAGGATCAATTTCAACTGTGCTTACCGTAGGAGCAAAGCAGTCTAGTACTTTATCAATATATAATTTATAATAAGTATTATAAGTACTACCAAAATTACCGCCCGATATCCTGGATAAATTTTCATACAAGTATTCATTGCCGCGGTAATTTTTATTTTGTATATAATAACTGTTGTATGAGTTGCTTACGTCAATAATATTAAATTTAATCTTATTATCCGCGCTGAAATAAGTTTGATTTAATAGTTCCATTACCGTCTCGGCTCTTACACCGGTTTTGTTATCATCCGATATAATCCATACTTCGGCATCTTCATTTTTTAAGTTTAAGAATTTAACAATATCTTTCAGCATATAAGGTAGGGTATTTAGTTTGGGTACAGTCTGTACAACAGTGTTTAAATGTATATTTAATAGATTTTCTGTTCTTTGCTCAAAATTATTATTAAGCCACTTTACGTCAAAGTCGCTTGTTACAAAAAGCAATGAGTCTTTTTCAGTTGTAGAGATCAGCAAAGCCTCATTAATCATTTTAATAAAGTTTTCTCTTGAATAGGAATTGAAATAATTCTGAATTAAATCGAAAGCCAAAACTATTTTTCGTGGATATCGTATTTCATCTTTTATTTGAGGAAGCGCTGACAGCTGATAAAAATTACTGTTTCCCGCGGGATATGTTCTTAAAAATTTTCCGTCCGCGTTTTCAGCTGCTAATGATAAACTAAATTGATTATAATTTTTGGAGATTGCAGCTTGCCAATAATCTCCGTTTTTTGTCCAGGATTGTCCATTGTCCCATTGAATTCCGTTGGTTTGAAAATTTTGCGGGGCTGCATCAGGATTGTTATAATCTATGGTTAATATTTTTTCTGGAACAGTATTGTTGCATTGAGTGTAATAATTATAATTTTCGGAATAGAACTGATACGAATAATCGTTTACGACTCTTTTATCGTAATACATTTCACAGGGGGAAACGTATTTAATTATAAACTCAACTGTTTCGTCCCAGTTAACGGGAGATATTTTTAGTTCGTATTCTAGATTATAATTGCCGTTATAATCTCTTCTCATATATTGCCTAAGAAGTACGGAGGCCGAATCCTCCCTATTTGCGTAGTAGTTATTCTCGGCAGTAGTTAAATCAATAACCGAGGCGCTTACAAATGTGTCTTTTTCCTTATCCCAATAGAGCAGATCTTTCACATACGCATTTTTAGGAAGGTTAAAATTCCATCTGAATTCATACTTCCCGGCAGGGGGATTTTGACAAATATATTTTTGAGTATTGTATTCCCACCACGAATCTTTTCCTAGTTTCAATTTTACATTAATGCTGCTTTGATATAACAGGCCGTATACCTCTGTTTTACTTTCAAATTTTTGAATTTCGGTTATCCACCATGATTGATATGAGTTTAACTTTTGAGCATTAAAGCCGGCAAACAAAGGTTTTGAAAGCAGGATGATTAAAACAGCGGATATAAAACAAATCCTTGTCTTCATAAATTAATCCTTATATAAATTTCTACGATATACTTTATTAAAGTACCGTGATAGTTTGTTTATTTAAATCGATCCAAAGGATGAAATTGGAACTACATCCTTTGATGAAATAAAATTTATTATAAAACTATTATTTCTTAATACGGGATAAAAGCATTAAGATTAAAATAAGAGGATCTGGTACTCTTATCAAGGGGTAAAACCCGGTATCTATTACCGGGTTTTTATTTTAAATTATTTTAATTTTTGGAGGAGATGAATTAGCAGTTTATCGATTGAGATTCTTTCCTGCAACATTGAATCTCTTTCACGGACAGTTACCGTATTATCTTCAAGTGTTTGTGTGTCAACTGTAATACAGAAGGGTGTTCCGTTTTCATCCTGTCTGCGGTAACGTCTGCCGACAGCGCCTTTGTCGTCATAAAATACTTTTAAATACGGACGAAGATCAGTTTCAATTTTGCGCGCTATTTCCGGCATTCCGTCTTTATTTACAAGAGGGAATATGGCTGCTTTTATCGGCGCGAGTTTAGGATGGAATTTTAATACAACCCTTGTTTCGCCATTTACTTCTTCTTCATTATAAGCGTCGACAAAAAATGCCATAAACGAACGGCTTGCACCCGCGCTTGTTTCAATTATAAAAGGAAGATATTTTTCTTTCTTTTCCTCATCGAAATACTTAAGTGATTTGCCCGAAAATTCTTCATGTCTGCTTAAATCAAAATTAGTTCTGTTATGTATGCCCTCAATTTCGCCCCAGCCGAAAGGGAATTCATATTCAATGTCGGTAGCTTCTTTAGCGTAATGGGCAAGCTTATCCGCCGGGTGATCGTGAAAACGCAGCTTATCGGGAGTCATGCCTAATTCTTTAAACCAGTTTATACGTCTTTCTTTCCATTCATCATAATGTTTTTTATCGTCTTCGGGCTGAACGAAATACTGCATTTCCATCTGTTCAAATTCGCGTGTACGGAAAAGAAAATTTTTCGTATTAATTTCATTACGGAATGCCTTACCTATTTGAGCAATACCGAATGGCAGCTTTTGCCTGCTGGCTCCCTGAACGTTTAAGAAATTAACAAAAATTCCCTGCGCTGTTTCCGGGCGCAGGAAAACTACATTATCGGTGCTTTCAACCGGACCAACAAATGTTTTAAACATAAGATTAAAACTGCGGGGTTCCGTGAATTGTCCCGCTGTTCCGCAATTCGGGCAATTAATTTCAATCAATAAATCTTTACTTAGCACATCACTTTCCAATATAGCTTCAAATCTAGGTTCAAGCTCCGCGTGAATTTGATAAATATTTTCAAGCGCGGATTTTTTATCAGCGCCATCAATTTTTTCTTCAAGTGCTTTTACAAATTTTTCTTTTTTCTTTTCGTTAATCGCGTCGCCGAGAGTATCAACCCTAAAACGTGATTTACATTGTTTACAGTCAATCATCGGATCAGAGAAGTTATCGACGTGACCCGACGCTTCCCAAACTCTGCGATGCATAAGAATAGACGCATCCAAACCCTCCACATCTTCGCGGTAGGTCATAAACTTCCACCATTCTTCCTTTATATTTCTAAGCAGCTCTACGCCTAAAGGACCGTAATCCCAGCAGCCGTTTAAACCGCCGTAAATTTCACTCGATTGAAATACGAATCCTTTCCGCTTTGCAAGCGAAACTACCTTTTCAACAATGTCGTTTTTGTTATTCTTCTGTGCGATGGTAAACCTCTCTTTATAATTTCAGATTACAAGATTACAAGATTACAAATTGCAAAATTTCACATTGTCATGCTGAGCGAAGTCGAAGCATGAGCGGACCTGCCTGCCGTTAGACAGGGGCAAAGCATGACTTTGTTAAAGGCACAAATATAAGGCTTTTTTTAATTTTTTCAGAGGAGGAATAATAATTTCTTTAATTTCCGAATAATTATTAGCGAATTGTTGTCTTTCATGTAGTTTTGAAATGTCATATTGATTATTTACGGGTTTTGGCATATTAATTTAATTATATATTACCGCTGAAAGATACCCAACAACTTCAGAGGTGTCTCTTGTTACATCTCCGGAATCTGAATAAGAAAGTACTTTTGACTTCTTAATATTTTTTAATTCTGCGGATTTCATCAGTGAAACAATACATCCGCCGCCGCAGGCTTCACTGTTTTTTAATTCAAGATCATTCTGTAAACCGTTGAAATCAAAATCATCAATCCTTTTTTTGACGTTTAAATCTAATTTCTGTGCTTCTTTACGCGAGTAAAAATGCGAAAGATCGGAACTGGCAACAATTAATGTTTTATCATCAATTACTTCGGCGAGTTTTTGAGAAAGTTCATCTACATAAATTTTACTTTGATCTCCCATTACCACCGGGATGATTGTAAAATCTTTTAAAACTGCTTGCAGGAAAGGTATTTCTACTTCAATTGCGTGTTCATTCCTATGTCCTTGAATTCCTTCAAAAATATTTTTGCTTTCGGAAATTATTTTTTCCTTTACTGATTTATTAATTTCAGTAATGCCTAAAGGAGTTTCATAAGCGTCGCCGTCATAAATTGAGATACCGGGAAAATATTCTCTGTGACTTGGAGAAATTATAATTACGGTTTCATAATTTTTATTGGCGATTGTATTAAACGCATAAGCTGCTGTTTTGCCGGAATACAAATATCCTGCGTGCGGCGCTACAAGTCCCGAAATATTTTCATATACTTCATTGGTTTTTGTAATGTCGAGAAGAAGTTTAATTTGATCGATCAATTTATTTTTTTCGGCGGGGTAAAACGATCCGGCAACCGCCGGTTTTCTAATTTTATTCATTTTTATTATCCAGTTCTTCTTCCGAAAAAACCGAAGCGGTGAACATTTTTAAATTTAATAATTTTTCTTTCCAAAGATCTGATTTGAATCCTCCTTTTTGACATAATGCCGAAAGGAATTGTTCTTTATTAAAATTATGTTCAATAGGAACTTGCGGCAGAAGCAGAGCGCGTCTTCCCATTTCCTCTAAAATTAATCCATGCTTTCCAATTTCAATTTCATCATAAGAATTAAGCTCGAACGGTTCGGATAGAATGGAAATTTCAATAGCAATATTTTCGAACTCATTTTCTGTCAGAGACGGAAAACGAGGATCTTCGGTCGCGGCTTGAATTGCGGCTTCACAAACCGTTTCAAATAAAGGCTGATTAGAAATTATATAACCTATGCATCCACGAAGGAGGTGATTTTTAAATATTGTAACAAACGCGCCTTTATGCGAAAATAAAGAAGGGTACTTTTGATAATCTGTTAAAGGAAGATTTTCATTTGAGAAAATTGAACGGATTGATTCACGCGCCGCGTTTAATAAAATTTTCTTTTCCTGATCGGTTAACTCCATTTCACAACCTATATATATCTAAACGATACTGCTTACTAAAACCTCATTCTTTCCCTTTAACAAAAACAATAAATTTTTATACATAAAAAACGAATCGGGCACAAAAGCGTTTGCTTCCGAGTTCAAAACAATATTAAACAATTCAGAATTAGATTCAATATCAACTGCGAAAAATTTATTAATCAAATTTCCGTTTTCAGCTTTAGTGAAGAAATTTAACAACAAGATATCTTCATAAACATTGTATTCTATATCTCCAACTATATCGGATGTTTTTGTTTTTTCATCAATAATTTCTGTAATTCTTTTATCTTCTATATATTCGTTATTAAATTTCATCGGAAAAAGATAATCGTCGTAATGGTTTTCACTTTCCGATCTGCCGCTTAAGATGTCAATTTTTTCATAATCACTTCCTAATTCCTCAATTAGTTCTCCCGTTTTATAATCGAGCGCGAAAAACTTTTGTCCTTCGAACAATTGTTTAAAGGAGTAAACATAGTTATCGTAAATAAATAAGAATGCATAATCGTCGGTTTGCCAAATTATTTTTTGCGTTGTTAAATCAAAGGCAATAATTTCTTTATGTCCGGGCATATCGGGTTTGGCGAATTTATGAAAAAAGATAACGTCTTTATAAGTCGTTTCAATTCCGATCCAGAATTTTTCTTCAAGCTGCAGGTTTTCGAAAACTGGTTTACCTGTAAACGCGTCGAGGCATGAAAAAAAAACTTCTTTATTTTCCGTATCTCTTGTTTCGACCAACAATTTATCAGACGTAGTAAGCAGCAGACGCCAGATTTGTCTGCCGTTTTTGAATGTGTAAAGTTTTTCTATTTTCATATTTTTTCCGTAGTGGCCGTAAAACTTACGGCCACTACATTTAATTAATTAACCGGTTTAAATTTCGCCGTAAAATGTCTAAGCATCGGCGCTTCATAAGTTATTTCGTAACCTTTAAGTTTATCTCTGTTTTTATAAACCTCGATTATAACTTCGGCAACATAATCAATATGGCTTTGAGTATAAACTCTGCGCGGAATCGCGAGACGAACAAGTTCCATTGACGGAGAAATTAGCGCGCCGGTTTTCTTATCATATTTACCGAACATTACGCTTCCGATTTCAACGCCGCGTATTCCGCCTTCAATATATAGCTCGCAGGCAATTGACTGACCGGGATACTGATTAGGGGGAACGTTCGGCAAAAATCTTTTTGCGTCAATATAAATAGCATGACCTCCGGGCGGTTCAATAATAGGTACATTTGCTGCTGTAATTTTATCTCCCAGGTATTCGGTACTTCTAATTCTGTATTGAAGATAACTTTCTTCCATAACTTCTTCCAAACCCTGAGCAACGGCTTCAAGATCGCGGCCAGCTAATCCGCCGTAAGTTGGGAATCCCTCGGTAACTATAAGTAAGTTTCTGCATTTAATTGCGAGTTCATCATCATTAAGCGAAAGGAAACCGCCGATATTGACAAGACCGTCTTTTTTCGCGCTCATAGTTGCACCGTCGGCATATGAAAATATTTCCTGGCATATTTCTTTTATAGATTTATTTTCGTAGCCTTTTTCTCTTTTCTTTATAAAATATGCGTTTTCTGCAAAACGGCATGCGTCAATAAATAAAGGAAGGTTATACTTTTTACATACTTCTTTAACATCCTTAATGTTCTGCATAGAAACCGGTTGTCCGCCTCCGGAGTTATTTGTAATAGTAATCATAACTACAGGGATATTTTCTGCGCCTGTTTCTTTTATAAATATTTCAAGTTTTTCGACATCCATATTTCCTTTAAAATCGGCCCGTTGTTCAGGGTGTTTTCCTACTTCACAAATTAAATCAACTGCTTCGGCTCCGGAAAATTCTATATTAGCTCTTGTTGTATCAAAGTGAGTATTGTTAGGAATGAATTTGCCTTGTCCGCCGATTATTGAAAACAATATTTTCTCGGCTGCTCTACCCTGGTGAGTGGGGATTATAAATTTATCGCCGGTAATATCTTTAACAACCGATTCAAATCTATAAAAACTCCTTGACCCGGCGTAAGATTCATCGCCGTCCATAATACCGGCCCATTGTTTAGCGCTCATTGCAGATGTACCGCTGTCCGTAAGCAAATCAATTAAAACTTCGTCGGCGTGAATTAAAAACGGATTATAGCCCGCATTTTCTAAAATTTTTACTCTTTCTTCCTTTGTTGTAAATCTTATCGGTTCAACTGATTTAATTTTGAAAGGTTCAATAATGGTTTTCACTTCTTCTCCAATTTTTAATAAATAAACTTAGGGCTTTGAAAAAAGATAGGCAAGCAGAGAAAAAGAAATTTCCATCAATTAAAATTTTACTTATTTTAACTAATCACATCATCATCCTATTAACAACCAACAAAATAGGAGCAAAAAATGGAAGAAAACAACATTAACGATAATCTGAACCCTGATATTGACAGCGAGGAAGAATTTGAATTATCCCATACCGATAAATTGGTTGGAGTGTTCACCGAGCCGTCTGCTACCTTTTCAAAAATGGCGAAATCTGATCCAAAACATTTGGACTGGTTTTTGCCTGTTTTCCTGTTAATAATTATAGCGTCCGTTTCAAATTTTATAATGATGAGCAATCCCTACATTAAAAACTCCGTGATTGAAAAACAGATGTCCAAAATTGAAGAGAGTCTGCAGCAAGCCGTTGATGATGGAAAAATGACAAAGGAGCAGGCAGGTGCGCAGCTGGATACAATCCGTGAAAACATGGACCAAAACATGGCTGCCGGCAGAATCTTTCAGGTTATTGGAATGGTAATTTTTATTTTCGGTTCATTTTTTATAATATCGCTTGTTTATTGGCTTGCGGCAAAATTTGTATTAAAGGGAGAAGGAAATTACGCTGGGACAATGGTAGCCTTTGGACTTCCATATTATATTTCGATTATTCAAGTTATTGTTATGGTAATTTTAGCGCTTAGTATGAATAAGTTTTTTCAGGGTACAAGCGTAGCATCCTTTATAGATTCAGACACTTCAACCGTTACAGGTTTTCTGTTATCTAAACTTGATATTTTTTCAATATGGTTTTATGCGGCGGTAAGTATTGGTTTGGCTAAAATGTTTAAATCCGAAAATACCGCTAAATATTATATTTTGATATTCGGGTTGTGGATTGGTTTTGGATTTGTTTTCTTTTTTGTTGCTAAAGCTGTTCCTTTTTTCAGGTTTTTTATGCAGTAAGTAGATAGGCAAACTTGAAGGTCTAACAAGCGACCTTCAAGGTTATTTATTTTAAATTACATTCTGAGGATCAATATCGATTATTACTTTTACATCTTTAAATCTTGAACGTTGATTAAATTTAATAAAAGCATTTAATACTGCAGAGCGAAGCCTCTTTCCGGAAATATCTGTTTTTCTTGCGCTTTTAATTAATATATGAAAACGGTACTGGTTTTTTATCTTTGCTATTACTGCCGGACTCGGAGTAATAATTTCAAGTGCTTGATTATATTTTTTAAGAAATAAATAAAAATCTTTTGCTGCATTTTGAGCTTTTGATTCATGTTCGTCTTTTAATTCTATTAAAGCTAAACGCGTAAATGGAGGATATCCTCCTTTTTCTCGAAGTAATATTTCTTTTTCATAAAAACCATTGTAGTCGTTCATTAAAACTTTTTGAAGCACGAAATGTTTTTGATCATGAGTTTGAATAATTACTTCCCCCTCGGTTTTACTTCTTCCTGCTCGGCCTGAAACCTGTGTCAATAATTGAAATGTCCTTTCATCGGCGCGGAAATCGGGAAGCCATAATGTGGTTTCAGCCGATATAACTCCTACTAATGTAACGTTTGAAAAATCGAGTCCTTTTGAAACCATTTGTGTTCCTACCAATACATCAATTTCACCTTTACGAAAACTATTTAATATAATTCCAAGTTTTCCTTTTTTTGAAACTGAATCAGAATCAACGCGTTCTATCTTAATATCCGGGAAATAGAATTCAAGTTCATCTTCAACTTTTTGAGTTCCGGTTCCGAAGAATTTTAAATTTATTGATCCGCATGTTGTGCATGCCTTAGGAACTCTTTCAATAATTCCGCAGTAATGGCATTGCACAATATTTTTATCAATATGATGGACCATCGGAACCGAACAATCCGGACACATTAATATCGTACCGCAATCGTTGCAATAAATTTGCGTCGAAAATCCTCGCCTATTCTGAAGAATAATTACGCCTTCTTTTTTATTAATTCTTTCTGCAATTGCGCTTATTAAAGTTTTTGAAAAACTGTTTTCTATTTGTTTTTTTTTCTTTTCAATAGTAATATCAACAAGTTTTATTTTCGGCATTTTAGCGTTATCAACTCTTTCATTTAATCTAAGCAGATTAAACTTACCGGTTGCTGCATTATAGGTACTTTCAATTGATGGTGTGGCCGAGCCAAGCAGGACGGGACAATTGGAGAAATTAGCTTTTATGATTGCGCAGTCACGCGCGTGGTATTTAGGTGATATTTCAAATTGTTTATAGCTTGAATCATGTTCCTCATCGACAACAATTAGGCCTAAATTTCTAAGCGGCGCAAATAATGCTGAACGCGGACCAATTACAACTTTATATTTTCCCGCGATTACACCCCGCCATGAATCGTATTTTTCTCCGGGCGACATACGGCTATGAATGACTGTGACAATTTTTCCGAATGTATTGTAAAACCGTGACATTATCTGCGGTGTTAATGAAATTTCAGGGACAAGAATTAAAACTGTTTTTTTCTTTTCGAGTGCTTTTGTCGCCAGCTCAATATATACCTGTGTTTTTCCGCTTCCTGTTACTCCGTGGAGCAGATAAGGCTTAAAATTTTCTTTTTCTATTTCCGAATTTATATCATCTACAATTTTCTGCTGATCGGAAGTAAGTTTAATATTTTTAGAATCTTCCTGATAAGAATCCTCATATATACGTTCAACTTCATTTTCAATAACCTGAATTAATCCTTTTTTTACTAAGCTTGTAACTGCTCCTGCATTTGAATTGGTTTTTTTCAGCAATTCGCTTTGAAGTATTTCTTTTCCTTTTTTAGAAAGGAGTTCCAAAAGTATTACAACTTGCTTAGGCGCTTTAGATTCAATTTCAGGAATAAACTCATAAACTTCATCGGCGCTGACGGCAAGTTTTATAAATTTTGCTTTTTTAATACCTACTTTAGCATCTTCAATTTCATTAATAATTGAAAGTGCGCCAAGTTTTTCGAGGGACGATAAAGCATAATAAATATTTTTCTTTTTGAGAAGTTTTTGAATTTGTGAAATAGTATAAATATCTTTTTCAAGAAACAGATTTAGAATTTTTACTTTTATTGATTTAGAGTTTTTTTCCTTGGCGAGTACTTGCTGAACAGATTCTTTATCACCAACAATTTTCTTTTTTGATTCTATATCAAGTCCGTACGGTACGCAGTTTTTAAGCGCTTCTCCCAAAGAGCTTATATAATAATCAGAAATCCATTCATAAAATTTAAGTGATTCCTTATCAAAGATTGGTTTCTCGTCAAGAACATCGCGGATAGGTTTTATTGTTTCGGTAATATCTGTTTTCCCGGAAATGTTTACAACAAATCCGGTTAATACTCTTTTGCCGAAAGGAACAACTACTCGCACGCCGGTTTTCACAACCGCTTCAAATTCTTTAGGAATTGAATAAGTGAACTCATTACGAAACGGAAGAGGAAAAACTACTTGTGCGTACATTATAATCAGAATTAATTAATAAAATTATTTATTGCACCGATGACTCTAAAAGAAATAAAGATTTTGTATCCGTATCCAATTTTGCATTTACACCCAACGGCAATGTAAACTTATTACTTACGTGTCCGAAAGATAAACCATAAATAACAGGAATTCCGAGTTTTGCAAGTCTATCTAACAGAACTTCTTTTAATGTAAATGATTCATCAAACCCTGGATTTGTCTCGTCGGACTCACAATCGCTGAATACGCCCAGGGCAATACCTTTAAGTTTATCGATATTTCCCGACATTAGTATTTGTGTAAGCATTCTGTCAATTCTGTAAGGTTCTTCCCCGACTTCTTCCAAGAACAAAATTTTACCTGCCAAATCAATTTCATAAGGTGTACCCATTAATGAAGCAACAATGGAAAGATTTCCGCCGGTTAATAATCCTTCTGCCGATCCTTCCGAAATTATATCAATAGCATAGGCCAGGTCATCGGATTTTTCTTCAAGAATCTCGGAAATCAGTTCAAGTTCATTCGGCGTTTCCATCAAAACATTTCTAAAATACTTTGTCGAAAATTCATTGAACGTAGAAATTCCTACCGGTCCGTGGAAGCATACTAATCCTGTTTTTTTATAAATTGCAATAAGCAAAGCTGTAATATCGCTGTAGCCGAAAATAACTTTCGGATTATTTTTAATTATACTATAATCAATATATGGTAAAATTCTAGCGCATCCATAACCGCCTCGCGCGCATATAATTCCGTTTACCTCATCATCCTCAAACATGTTATTTAGATCATCGGTTCTTAATTTATCTTCGCCAGCAAGATATCCTTTTTTTGCAAGCACGTTATTTGAATATTTAGCTTTAAATCCTAGTTTAGAAATATTTTCTATCGTATCGTTTAATTCTTCTTCGGTAATAAAACTTCCCGGGCAAATTATGCCTAACGTATCGCCTTCTTTTAATCGTTTCGGTTTAATTGTTTTCACGGATTCAGAGAATTGGCCGGGAATATCCTTGCTTTTTGTCAAGGCGGCAGAAGGAAGAACCGACAATAAAGTCAAACTTCCTAAAAATTTTTTTCTATTCATTTTATCACTGTAATTATTTAGAACTGAATATAAAAATAAAAATGATTTAATATATTTCTGATCTGAGAATCATTAAAGCAAATTATATATTTTGTTGATAATATAAAGGTATAAAACTATTTTATATTCATTAATTTTTAATTTATGGAGAAATCATGAAGTCGTTATTTAAATTGTTCATTGGCATTCTATTTATTACTGTTATGCTTAAAGCTGATGAAGGCACAAAATACGGAAAAGAAATAGAGTTAAAAGAAACTACCAAAATTTCGGAAATAATTAATAATCCGGCTGAGTATTTGGGTAAAACAGTTTTGGTTGAAGGTACGATTATTAATGTTTGCGCGAAGAGAGGATGCTGGATGGAACTTAGCAGCGACAAAGAATTTGAATCGATAAGAATAAAAGTTAATGACGGTGAAATTATATTCCCGATGGAGGCAAAAGGGCAAAAAGCTTTAGTTGAAGGAGAAGTATATTCAATTAATGTTGAAACCGAGCACAAATGCGATCATAAAGAAGGAGAATCATGCGAAACCGGCGAACAGAAAAAAGAAGTAAAAACCATATATCAAATTAAAGGTCTCGGCGCTGTAATTAAGTAGAAAGTTTACAAAGTTTTTAAAGTGAAAAGTTAAGAGCCTTTGTTCAATTTGAATAAAGGCTTTTTTATTGTTTTTGATTAAAGGGAAAATATGAATTGGAGAAAAATATTTAAAGTTATTCACAGGGATCTCGGTTATATATGTTTTGGTTTGGTAATAATTTATTCTGTTTCCGGTATTGCCGTAAATCATTTTGATGAATGGAATCCGAATTATATAATTAACAAAACTGAAAAAAATATTATTTTACCTGAAACCTTAAATGACAGGGAGTTAATAATTTTAAGTATTTTAGACCAATTAGCTATTAAAGACTCGGTATTAAGTTCATTTCAGCCGTCACAAAATATTCTGCAGATATTTTTAAAAGGAAAATCATTAACAGTAAATTTTAAAGATTCCGAAGTTCAAATTGAAGAAGTGAAAAACCGTACCGGAATTAAAGAAATGAATTCTCTTCATTTAAATGTTCCTAAAAAATTATGGACATACGTTGCCGATTTGTTCGCTTTATCATTAATAATATTAGGTATAACCGGTTTATTTATTGCTCCGGGAAACTCAGGCTTAATGAAAAGAGGGAAGTGGTTTGTTATTGCCGGAATTTTGCTTCCTATTATTTTCTTATTGATCTACCAGTAATTTATTTATTATTTTCATTTACAATATCAACAATTTGTTTGCATCGGCACATTACAATGTCGGCAAAAGGAACTCCATATTCGCAAAACATTCTTTTCTCATGCTGGCAAATAACGTACTCATCTAAGTTTGTTTCTTTTGCAAAACTTTTTATTTCACTTTCCGACAGCTCAAAATTTTTTTCATTCAGGCAACGTGCATTTTTACATAAGCCGGTACTTTTAGTCATTCAATATCCTTTATATTTACTTTTAGCCGAACATAAAACAATAATAAAAAGTTCCTATAAAAATTCGGAATAATGATGCCGTAAAAAAATAAATTAAAGTAAAGTGTGGGAATTAACCCCGAAATTTTTTTTTATTAATTCACTTTTACAGAATATTTCAATTCCGAATGTTATTCCCATTAAACAGTATTTCCTTTTTGGGTGATAACAGACAATATTTCCTGAGCTATAAATATTTTCGGTAAAATTATTTATTGACAAACTTGATTGATTTCCAGCTTCATTTAAACATGCTTCAATCAAACTATATTTAGGCTGGTTATTTTCCAATGATTCCCCCCGGAATTTTAGAAGTAAAATTAAAACGAAGTTATTATTAGAACATTCAATTTATTTCTGTGCCTGGCTTTCCAATTTCATTATTATTTCCGATGCATCTTTATAATTAATTAATGTTTTTTCATTTTTATAATTTAGATTTACCGTAACCCTCAAAGCTTTAAGTCCCTGAACGCCCTGCAGTGATTCTAATTCAAGTTCCTCAAACTTATTTTCTAGATAACCTTTTGCCTGCAGATATTCAATGTATTTTTTATACTCCGCCGCCTCGCGGGAATGAGAGTAAACCATCGCAATTTTGCCGGGCTGAGTTAACCTTTCCTTGGTACCGTTAATAACGGCTTTGTCGATTCTTTTTTTCATAATTTCGTAACGGATATTATATGTGCCGTCGACGTCAAATTTTTTCTCATCTAATCTGAATCTAATAGACAAAGGCGCATTTTGAATAAGTATAAGATGCGCGGTTTCAAGAGGTATTTTCAGAAACGGTTTAATCTCATTAGTTTTTCTTACAATATCGCTCATAACTATAATTTGCCATAACCGCAAATTTTTAAGATAAAGTTCGTCGAACTTTTTATTCTCGACAAGAGTTTGTCCAATATAAATTCCGTGTTCAACTCCGTCCGTTTTATATTTTTCAAAATAATGGGGGAACATTTCCTGAGATTTTAATTCGGCTTCATCAAGATGCCCGGCAATAACTTCATTTATAATTGCTACACTTTCTTCAAAATCTTTTCTCTTTTTATAAAATGAGTTAAGATGAGGATCCAGTGCCGCATGGTAATTTGCAACTAATTCTTTCAAAGAAGGATTGATATTTTCAAGGTTGCTGAAAGTAGATTCAACTTCTCTTTGAAGAAATTCAATTATACTTAACTCATCACCGGAACTTAATCCGTTTTTAATCCCGGTAATATGTTTGTTAATTCTGAAACTCAGCGCGTCAAGATAAGGAAGCGATTTAATATTCATCGCAGAATTAACAACATCTTTTGCCATTGTTAAATGTTCTACCAAATCCGATTGTATCGATTCGTTTCTTATTGTTGAAGAATTTCTAATATCTGACAGACCGTATAGCGGGTAAACATCGTTAAAAATGATAGTTTCCATTTCGGCCGATTTTTCTTCTTCTCTTTTAAGAATCAAATTAAATGCTGCTAGTTTAAATCTCCATTCAACTGAAGGATGAATTGCCGTGCATTCCTCTTTTATTATCGCTTGAATGTTGCTGTCCAATTCTTCAACGCTTCTTCTTACGGCAGTGGAGAATAGCGGTAAGATTCCGTTAAGTTTAATAGCGTTTAAAGAATTTAAATCATTCGGTTTGGGGCTTCCAAGTTCAAGTACTCCGATTAATTCATTCTGATAATATAAAGGCGCAACCGCAACGCTTTTTATCCCTTGTTTTAATAATTCATTTTCAATTTTTGTTTTGTCGCTGCATTGTTCAATATTTTCAATAATTACAGGTTTCCCTTTTTTCATAACCTGTTCATAAATTGAATTATCAAAATCACGGCAGGAAACAATTTCGCTGAAATTAAAAATAAAACTATCGCCAATTTTTCTTCCGTATTGAACCAATTGATTCCACTCTTTTGGCAAAGCGGCAAGTCCGAGTTTTAAATCCGGAAGTCTGAACAAATCGCGCAGTTTACTTTGAAGCGTTCTGAATCTTTCCATCGAAATAATTGATTCTTTTTCGAGCAAATCATGTTTTAATTGTGAAAGGACTTCCTGATCGGTAATATTAACCGCGTAAAGATTTACAAATCCGTGGAATTCAAATTTTTCGGGGGGAAGATATTTTGTCCACATTTCTAAATTGGTAATATCTTTTAATAGTTCTTTAATTTGATTCTCATTTAATTCCGGTTTTTCCCCGTTTACTTTTATTTTTACAAATGTTGAATCAAAGTTTAACTGGAAATATCTTGTTAATCCTGTATTCTTATCATCGGTACCGTAAATAAAAGGGCTGCCGAATTTTATTTTTCTGCCGTAAACTTCCTTTAAAATATTTACATATGCGTTAATAGTTTTTCCGACTAGCATATGTTTATTTTCATTCTGAAGTTTATTTATTTTTTCCTCGCTCACTCCGAATATTTTATCGAATAGCGGGGTTGAATACATTGCCTTCCATTTAAATGGAGCGATTGACGCCTGAATCAATTTATTCCATTGTGCCGCAGGATAAATTACGGACATAAGAACGTCAACAATATCCTCATGTTTCTTTAATAGAGAAATATCATTTAATGGACCGATTAATTCGGGTATATTTTTTAATCTGTCTAGAACTGGGCGGGCAATGGATGATTTTATTTTTCCGGTGTCGCCTGCCGCGTTTTTCCATAGTTCAATAAGAGGATCCAGAGAAAGCACTGACTTAAAAGGAAACTCCGAAAATTTACATTTTACTCCGTCAAATTTATTATCTAACGAAATTGTTAATCTATTTGTTGAATTGTTTTTTATGTCCATTGTTAAATCCGGTTAATAGCGTGTAAATTTTAAATAATTAATTCTTGGATATCAAGTATTATTTTAGTCGCCTGTTTTACAAAACGGGGAATAAATGATTAATCCAAATGCAGGGTAATTTGTTTGATTAAATTTCCGGCTGTAATTCCGTCGGAATATTTAATTATTTCGTCATTCTGCAAATCAAGAAGCAGTTTAACAGATTTTTCAAAATTTCTTTTATAAGAATTTTTTCCGGCGCTTAATTGAAGATTAGCCAGTTTGAAAAAGGATAAAGGAAATTTGTTGTTTAAATATATAGACTTATTGAGCGCTTCTTCGGCTTTGTTAAATTCTCCTTCTTCCTGTAATAATATTCCATGAAGATAATGAAGTCTGTAATCGAGATTATATTTTACAAGATATGTTTCGTTAAGTTTTAGAGCTTTTGCGTGATTTCCTAATTTTATATTATTTATAACTAAATAAAAATATAATTCGGCTGCGTCCTCCAGATTTGCTTTTCCGTTATTTATTTCTCTTTCAACATTATCAAATAAAATGAGAGAATCTGCAAAATTATTTTTCCCGTATTCGGTTAACGCCTTTTTATAAAGTTGTGAAAGATTTAATTCCTCTTTTATCACTGTTTTTTTTGATTCTAATTTAACGGATATATTTTTTTTAACAGGCGATTCTGTTTTTTTACTTTTTATGCTTGGCGGTGCAATTTTGTTTGATGTTTCTAATGGGAATTTCTTTTTGATAAATATTGAATTATTTCCCTCAATAAATTTGGAAAAAAGATTTTTGTTTACGTTTATGCTTTCGGAAGCCGTTGTAATATATATGCCTTCGTTATTAAGTTTTTGATAAAATGTATCCAGTAAATTTTTTGCAACCGGTTTACTGAAATAAATTAAAACGTTTCTGCAGATTATCACATCGTAACGAACAGAATTATTTTTTATTTCCTCAATTTTTGAAAGATTTAGCAAAGCGAATTCAACTTTGTTTTTAATTGAATCGCTAATTTCATAAAAACCGTTTTTCCTTTCGGAGAAATAATCAGCAGTTACCCATTGAGGTGTAGAGCGGAATGACCAATCCCTATATAACCCTTTTTTAGCTTTTTCAATTGAATGTTTATTTATATCGCTTGCAAAAATATTAAACTTTGTATCCGAATTATTCCCGTAAAGTTTATCGATTAAAATGGCTATTGAATACGGTTCTTCACCGCTGGCGCATCCGGCGCTCCAAATATTTATATAACTTTTCTTTTGAAAGAAATCTTTTGCGGTTTTAGATTGAAGCGCGCTAAAAAGTTTTTCATCCCTAAAAAAATATGTTTCACCAACGGTTAGGTATTTTAAAAGTATATCAAGTTCATCTTCGGATAGGTTATTGTCAATTAATAATTTAGTAAAATGTTCGTGGTTTTTACTTCCGGATTCTTTTGACGAGTTTATTAACGCGCTTATTAAATCTTTGGACTTGTCACCTGAAAAATCGAGTCCGTAATTTTTTAATATTATTTCGCATGCTTTATTTAAAAGCAAAGTGTCAATAGGTATAATTTCTTTTTTAACCATTTATTAATTACTTTTTCAATATAATTTTGAATTTACTAAAATAAATAGAATAAATATTGACTGCAGAATTTTTACTTACCGGATTAATACTTTTTTTTGCGGCATTTACCCAGGGGATGACCGGTTTCGGATTTGCGATGGTTTCGTTAAGTATGCTGACATTTATTATGAATATAAATGAAGCGGTACCTCTTGCGGCTTTATGCGGACTTGTAATAAATATTTACCTTGTAATTAAATTAAAGCAGCATATCAATTTTTTTGAAATAAAAAATTTAATTATTGGCGCTGTAATTGGAATTCCTATCGGAGCTTATATTTTAACTATTTCAAATCCGGGATTTCTTGAAACGGTATTGGGAATTGTGATTCTTTTGTTTGTTTTTCTTTCGGTAAGTAAAATTATAAAGCAGGTAGGGCTTCACAAATTATGGGGATACGTTTTCGGACTATTTTCGGGTCTGCTGGGAGGTTCACTAAATACAAACGGCCCGCCGGTTTTAATTTATTTTTATCTACATGGATTTGATAAAAATAAGCAAAAAGCCTCAATTACCGGATTTTTTATATTTACCTCACTAATGGTAGTTATTACGCACGCGGTAACGGGAGTAACCACAAAAGCCGTTTTTTTGAATTTTTTGGCACATTTACCCTTTATTATTGCCGGTATTTTGGTAGGAAATTTTTATTTTTACAAAATTTCAGCCGAGATATATAATAGAATAATTCTGGGGTTTTTATTTCTTATATCCCTTTTTATGATTTTAGGATGATAAACTCTTGTTTATTTATTTAAAAGATTTTATTTTTGTTTCGTCAACTTTTTAATAAATGTTAGGAGTTTTTAGAAATGAAAATTACAGATGAATGCATCAATTGTTCAGCTTGTGTTGATGAATGCGAAAACGATGCAATATACAATGCTGGCGAATCTTATGAAATAAACGGCGAAAGCAAGGAACCTTTGTCGGATGATTACTCGTTTATTGTTCCTGAATTATGCAATGAATGTAAATCATGCGTTGAAGTCTGCGCCGTTGATGCAATAATTGAATAAAATTATTATTTAAGATTTTGTAAAACCCGGCTTTTATGCCGGGTTTTTTATTTTAAATACTTTTATTTGAAGAGAATTTTTTTGTCAGATTTTTTTTAGTTTAATAATTTAACTACTTCTTTATGAAGATTTTTATTTGAAGCGATAATACTAGTGCCTGTTTCGGCGTTGTTTCCCTGCCAATCTGTTATTTCTCCGCCGGCTCCCTTAATTATTGGAATTAATGCAGTTAAATCCCAGCTATTCATTATTGGATCCAGCATTATGTCCGCGTATCCTGTAGCCAAAAGATAATAACCGTAACAATCGCCCCAGTTTCTGTACAATCTTACTTTTTTCGCAAGTTCTTCAAATTTTGAAAAATTTTGAAATTCACCAATCATGTAATGATCGGTTGCCAGAAGAGTTGCTTCATGTAAATTGCCGCAGTCCCTTACATTTACCTTTATGTCGTTTAGCTCCGCAATTATATTATCGCCGATTAAAAATTCATTTAATACCGGCTGATTTATTACACCTAGTACGGGTTTATTATTTTTTGTTAGGGCAATCAGCGTGCCGAATGTTAATGCTCCCGTAATAAAACTTTTTGTTCCGTCAATCGGGTCAAGAATCCATTTGTATTCCGCGTTTTCATTATGTGTTCCGAATTCCTCGCCAATAATTCCGTGATCTGGAAAATGTTTCATTATTAATTCCCGCATCAACTCTTCCGCTTTTTTATCCGCGATTGTAACTGGAGAACTATCTTTTTTTCTTTCAATATTAATTTCCGACCTGAAATAGCTACTGATAATCTTTCCGCTTTCAACTGCCAGCATTCCACAAAACGATTTTAATTCTTCCATAATTACCTATGCAAGTTTATAAATATTAATTGGTTCTTCTTTTCCTTTTACCTGAACCGGACCGATAAATTCAAAATTTATATTTGATTTATCAATTTCATTTAGAACTTCTTCCGAAATTAATAATTGTGAGTTATGTTCTTTATTTAATTGTTCTATACGTGAGGCGAGTATAACAGTATTGCCTGTTATTGAATATTGTTTTCTGATTGACGTGCCTACATTACCGGCTACAACATTTCCGGCGTGCAGTCCAATTCCAATGCGGGTTTTTGGAATTTCACCGTTATCGCTTTTTCGATTTAATGAATTAATAATTTCAAGAGCGGAGTTAACTGCGTTTTGGCAATCCCTGCCAGTAGTTACCGGAGCGCCGAAAGTTGCCATATATCCGTCTCCGAGAAACTGATTAATTATTCCGTTATTTTTTGTAATTATATCAATCATAAAACCGAATACATCATTCTGGTATTTTATAATTTCTTCAGGTTCTTTCTTTTCTGAAAAAGGTGTAAATCCGCGTATATCCAGAAACATAATACATACAAATTTCCTTTTGCTTTCGGTAGTATCCTTTTCTGCTAAAAGCACTTCGACAATTTCTTTTGAAACCTGCTGCCCGAACATGCTTACTATTTTATTTTTTTCATTGGAAATTATGTATGAGTTATAAATTCTTTTTCTAAGCTGATTTGCGGCAAAACCGGCCAGTCCTCCGGATACAATCATAATAATACTTTTCCCAATGTAAAAGAACAGTTCGGAAAAAATATAACTTTCAAAGGGGAGATTAAATTTATTCAGCAGATAAAATACAAGAATAATATATTCAACCGCGGCGGTAATGCCTGTAAATAAAGATAATCTGAAATCGAGGCTTAAAATACTGAGAATTATAAAAATGAAATAAGCATACGGAGCCGGAGTAAGAATAATAATATTTGATTCTTGCACAATTCCCACTACAAGCATCATTACGGTTGGAATGCTGGTTTCAAAAAAAACATTAACAAACCTATAAATTGATTTAATAGGTTTTTCGTTTTTTATACGTTTCTTTAAAAAATTACTTATGTTGATTTCACGGAAGGAGAGTAAAAAAAGAAGTCCGATTACAATATAAATAGCTATAGCTTTTTGTTTAAATATTAGAAGAAAATCATCGTAATAGAAAATTGTAATAATTGTTAGAGAAAATGCCAGCAATATAGAAGCTATTGCAAGTAATTCGGCCCTTGTCTTTTCGCTCTGCAGTATTTCTTTTTGCAGTTCTTCTTTGAAAATATTGGAATTATTATTGTCCATTATACCGTAATAAAAATGAATTTAAAGATAAAAATAAAATAACGTAGGTTGTTAATAATATTTCTATTTTTGAAGTATAAAATTATTGGTTTTACCATGAAGCTTTTAGATGCAACGACACGAAATATTTCAGATGCTGCCGAAATGATAATTGCCGGAGGATTAGTAGCGTTTCCCACTGAAACAGTATACGGTTTGGGCGCCGACGGTTTAAATCCAATAGCTGTATCTAAAATTTTTGAAGTAAAAAACCGTCCTGCTTTTAATCCTCTGATACTGCATGTCGCAAATATAAACCAGCTTGAATCAATTTGTTATTTAAGAAATACTAAACTGGAACTTTTAATTTCTGAATTTTGGCCTGGACCTTTAACATTGGTGCTTCCCAAAAAAGATATTGTTCCCGATATAGTAACGGCAGGTCATAATACAGTCGCGGTGAGGATGCCGGACCACCCGGTCGCGCTTTCATTAATTTCAAAAACCGCGGCACCTATTGCTGCGCCGAGTGCAAATAAATTCGGTGAATTAAGTCCCACCAGTGCGGCACATGTAGCTAAACAGTTAAACGCCGGGGTTGATATTATTCTCGACGGCGGATCATGCAAGGTGGGAGTCGAATCTACTATTCTTGAAATTAAAGAAAATGAAATTATACTTTTACGTCCGGGCGGTTTACCTATTGAAGACATTGAGGATGTTGTGGGCAAGGTATCGCTATTAACAATTACAAATAAAAATCCTAATTCACCGGGGCAGCTGCTTTTTCATTACGCACCCAAAATCCCTTTAATATTTTTAAACGATGATGCGGACAATAAACTTAAGGGGAAAAGAGTAGGCGCCCTTTTATTTAAAGAAAACAAATATCAAATGGAATTTGATACTGTCAGGTTTTTATCCGAAAAAGGAGATATGCGTGAAGCCGCCGCTAATTTGTTCTCAAACCTGCATGAACTGGAAAACAGTAATATCGATATAATTGCCGCAGAACCAATTGAAGAAAAAGGACTTGGCAAAGCAATAATGGATAGATTATTAAAGGCCTCAAATAAGTATTAGAATATTTCAAAGAGTTTTAACGACATTATTAAAATAGCCGTAATTAATACAACTCTTATCAGTTTTTCCCCTTTTTTAACAGCGAATTTAGCGGCCCACCAGGCGCCTAATGAATTTCCCGCCGCCAGAACCAATGCCATAGGCCAATCTATATTTCCGGTGGCAATAAAAACTATTGTAGCCGGCACCGTAAATATCATTACAATAAATACCTTATGCATATTTACTAATACCAAATTCAGTTTCATTAAATATTGAAGTACGGCCATTAAAATAAACCCCACCCCAACTTGAATAAACCCGCCGTAAAAACCGATAAAGAACATCGCTAAATAAACAGGCCATGTAACATTACTGTTGTTTTCAATTTCTAAAACTTTTTTTCTAGGGATAACCATTGAAAGAACTATTCCTATCATTACCGCGCCCAGCACCTTTTCAAATACTTCATCGCTCAAATTAATAACAAGCAGCGAACCTACAATTGAACCGGGCAATGTCAGCCACGCTATTTTTAAACTAAGCGTAAAATCGGAATATTTTTCTTTCTTAAAAGATGATACTGCAGTGAAACTTTGAATAAGAATTGATATGCGGTTTGTGCCGTTTGCCAAAGCGCTGTCGAGTCCAAGAAAAATTAATGTTGGTAATGTTAATGATGAACCGCCCCCGGCATTTACGTTTATAAAACCGCTTACTGCACCTACAAGAAACAGCAGAATTAAGGATTGAATGTCCGACAAATTAATTTACCCGAATGTTCGTTTCAAGAAATAATCTTCACTTAATTATTATTGCTTGTAAAGATAAAAAAATCTTGAGAATAAGTAATTAAGGAACTATTTTAATTTCATATTATTAATTGAACAACGCTTAATGCTAATGGGAAATAAAGAAGAAAACGTATTGTATGCTTTAACTCAGAAAGAGCTTATCGGAGAAAGTTTAAATATTCATCAGAAACTTCTTCATAATACCATAAATAGTATTCATGAATGCATCAGCATTACTGATATGAACGATATAATTATTTATGTCAACAAAGCTTTCATAGAAACCTACGGCTACAGCGAAGAAGAACTAATAGGAAAGTCAATATATCTTGTCCGGTCTGAAAATCTTAATGATTCAGCCAATAGTTCAATAAATAAAAAAACCATTGACGGCGGCTGGCAGGGTGAAATATATAATAAGAAAAAAGACGGAACGGTTTTTCTAATCCATTTAAGAACAAGCATTGTAAAAGATGATCATAACAATCCTATTGCCTTAGTAGGAATTGCGGAAGATTTAACTGAAAAAATTATTGCCAGGCAGGTACTAAAAGAAGCCGAAGATAAGTATCATAACTTGTTTTGGGAATTAAAAGATGCTGTTTATGAAAGTACACCCGATGGTAAGTTTATCGATTTGAATCCTTCTGCAATGGAGTTATTCGGAATAAAAGATAAAAGTAAAATTTCTGATGATATTAATGCCGCCTCTTTTTATCTGAATCCCGGCGATAGAGAAAAATTTAAGCTTGTTCTGGAACGGGAAGGTTCGGTTACTAATTATGAAATTGAAATTAAAAATAGAAAAGGAGAGATTTTAACTGTACTTGAAACTGCTTCCGTTGTTAAAGACAGTAGCGGCAATATTAAGAGTTACAACGGAATTTTAAGAGACATTACGGAAACAAAAAGACAGGAAGATAAATTTAAGCAATATATCCGTGATATTGCCGAAGCAAATAAAAGATTGTATGAATCTGAAATAGAACTTAAAAAACTAAATGCCTCAAAGGATAAACTTTTTTCAATAATCGCTCACGATTTAAGAAGCCCGTTTACTTCATTAATTGGTTTGTCTGATTTTCTATTAGAAGACATTGAGGATTTCAGTAAGGATGAAATTAAAAATTTTGTAATAAAGATCAACGAATCGGCACGTAATGTATTTAAACTTTTAGAAAATCTGTTGCAATGGTCAAAACTGCAGACAGGCGGACTTGAATTTTACCCCGTAAAGTTTGATATGTATACAGTTGTTATTGAAGCGGTAAACCTGCTAGGCAATAACGCCGCTCAAAAAAGTATTAAACTTATAAATGAGATGAAGAAAGAACTTTTTGTAGTCGGCGACTATAATATGGTTTTTTCACTTGTTCAAAATCTAATCAGTAATGCGATTAAATTCAGTAATGCCGACGGTAATGTTAGAATTTCATACGAGTTTGACGATGATTATATATATACCAAGGTTGAAGACAGCGGTATAGGCATGAACAACAAAGACTTATTAAAACTTTTCAGAATAGATACGCATCACACAACTTTAGGCACCGCAAATGAAAAAGGCTCCGGATTAGGATTGGTTCTATGTAAGGAATTAGTAGAACAAAACGGCGGAGTGATAAATGTAAAAAGTGAACTGGGAAAAGGCACAACCTTTATATTCTCGCTTCCAAAATCAAAAGAGTAATCCTGATTAATCAGATAGAATCAATTCGCCGTAAAGCTCTTTCACCGCGTTTTTTATAAATAACGGCAGCACGTTTTCACGTGTTAACGAAATAGTGTCATCTCTTTCAAGCAGTTCAAGCATTTCAATATATTTGCTTTCGCCGTATTTGCTTACAATTTGTTCTTTTCGTTCGGGTTTCTTAAAGTGATGATGCATACTTGCCCTATCGGCTTCAGGGTGAAATTGAGTTCCAAAAATCTGATCAGAAATTCTAACCGACATAATTGCTCTTTCATAATCTACATAAGGACGGATTTTTTCCATAGCTAAAACTTTGGCGCCGAGATCATTAATTATTTTTTCATCGGGATGTGTTACCTGGTATCCTCTGAAATCGGCAGCATAAAAAGGGTCGGAAAGATTTTCGAACAATGTTTCGTTTTTTCCTTCTTCGGTCTTATGAATCGGAAAAATTCCGAACGAATAAGAGTTTCTTTCCGAAACTTCTGCAAATTTAAAATACCTTGCCATAATCTGGAATGAATGGCATATAAAAAAGATATATTTTTTATTTGCATTGTTATTTTGATTGTGAGCCAAAATTTTATCAATCAAATTAAAATATTTTTTTTCCCAAACCGAGCCTTCTCCGTCAAAAGGATCACCCGGTCCCCCCGAAGAAATATAAATGTCAAAATTTTCATCGGGAATTTCATCTTTATAGCGTGTCTCAAAAATTTTATATCCAACCGGAACAGAATTGTATTTTCGGTCAGATTCTTTAATTATATCCTGAATACACCTCATGCCTTCATTTGGCTCGTTATTGTATAAATCGATTACTGCTATTTTTGCCGAGTTCTTATTCAAACTTTTTCCTTTTATTAAAAATATTATTAGTGTACACAATATCTTAAATTATGATCATTAATAGAAGCCAAAAAAAAACCCGCCTCAAAAGCGGGCTTTAATTACTATTTTTTCGTTGATTTCATTTCAATCATTTTGAATTCTTTCCCATCATCGAATAAATACATTTCAAACATTTGAGTATTATCATCGATAAATTTCAGAACTTGTTTAAACTCTACTTCCTTGCCCGCCATAGGGTCAACCATTTTCCCTAAAAAATTAACCGTATTGTTTTCTTTATCATATTTTCCTTTTGAAAACGCTAGACCGGTTCCCAAATTATCAATCCAGGTATTAAGAAATTCTTCCGTAGTATTGTCAAATGCTGTTGTGCTTATTCCGTTCATTTCCATTCCCCATGCGTTACCAGAATGCTCGGAATGTAAATATCTTCCTCCCAGAATCATTTTATTATTAACGGAGCCTTCGCTTTTTACAGGTTCGGCTCCAGGAGATTGCCAGAAAGATGTTTCTGTTTTCCATTCTCCAACACTCTTTGCCATCATATTATGAGCCCAGCCGGGAGTCATATAATCAATCCATACCTTCTGTTCGGGGGTCATTTCAGGCATTTCTTCCTGAGCAATTATAGGTGAATTAATCAGGGAAAGACTCAATAAAAGAAAAAATATATTTAAAATACTTTTCATAATTACTCCAATTTTATTAATATAAATTTATTGATTAGCGGATATAGAGGATAAACAATTATAAAAAAAATAGATATTAAATTTCAACAAAAAATATTTACACACTGCAAAATTTAATTGCTAATAAATTTTTATATTTATTTTTTATTACAAGATAAATTACTTTTCGGAGAATATTGTGAAAAATTTAAGAAGAAGAGAATTTCTTAAAAAATCGGCAGTTGCCGCTTTAGGCAGCAGCGCTTTAATCAGTGCTTGTTCGGATGAAAAAAAATATGCCGAACCGGATAAAATTTCGAACGAAAAATTTGAATGGAAAATGGTAACCGCATGGCCGCCTCATTATCCAATATTGGGAGAAAGCGCGGACAAGATGGCAAAAGAAATTGAAGTTATGTCATCGGGAAGATTAAAAATTAAGGTATTCGGCGGCGGTGAGCTTGTTCCAGCTCTTGAATCGTTTGATGCTGCAAGTCAAGGGGTAGCTGATATGTGCCACAGTGCGTCCTATTACTGGGCGGGCAAAGTTCCGGCGGCTCAATTTTTTACCGCGATTCCGTTCGGCATGAATTCACAGCAGGCTTACTCATGGTTTTTTAACGGTGGAGGAATTGATCTTTGGAAAGAAATTTATGATCCTTTTAATTTGATACCATTTCCTGCCGGAGGAACCGGAGCGCAAATGGGAGGTTGGTTTAACAAACAAATTAATTCTGTTGCCGATTTAAATGGATTAAAAATGAGAATTCCTGGAATAGGCGGAAAAGTAATGAATAAAGCAGGCGGCTCTTCGGTTTTATCTGCCGGTGCGGAAATATACACAAACCTTGAAAGAGGAGTAATTGACGCTGCCGAATGGGTGGGACCTTATCATGACTATTTAATGGGTTTTCATAAAATCGCAAAATACTATTATTATCCCGGCTGGCAGGAACCCGCTTCATTTGTTGAATTATTAGTTAATAAAAACTCGTTTAACGGACTTCCGGATGATTTAAAGAAAATTATTGAAACAGTTGCCACATCGCATTGCTTAAGTATGTTCTCAACTTTTGAACAAAAAAATGCCGAATATTACAATAAATTAAAAAATGAGGAGAAGGTTGATTTCAGAAAATTTCCGGATGATGTATTGGCGGTTCTAAAAAAATATACCGAGGAAGTATTGCAGGAAATGACGGATTCCGATCCTATGAGTAAAAAGGTATATGATTCATATAAAAAGTTTCAGAAAATTTCCTCTGTTTGGACATACACAGCGGAAAACAATTATATGTAGTTAAGTACAAAATTTATTTATATGAAAGTTCATGAATTAGAGATTGGATAATTTCGAATCTAAAATCATGCAGTTATAATTTCATCAGTTACCGATAACGGCCGGAAGCCAGAGCACAATTTCAGGAAATAGTATTATTAAAACCAATCCAATAATTTGAATGACTACGTAAGGAATTATTCCTTTATAAATATGCGCTGTTGTTATCCCTTCAGGCGCAACTCCTTTTAAGTAAAATAAAGAAAACCCGAAAGGCGGCGTTAAGAATGATGTCTGCAGATTTACGGCAATTAAAATTCCGACCCATAAAAGATCAATATTTAAATGCACAAAAATTGGAGCCACAACAGGTACTATTATAAAAATTATCTCAATAAAATCTATAAAAAATCCCGCGACAAAAATTAGTACCATAACTATTATTAAAAAATGATGTGATTCGAGATTTGAGCCTGTTATTAAATTCGTTAAATAAGTATCGCCGTTCATGCCTCTGAATACAAGTCCGAATGCTGAAGCTCCGACCAGGATCATAAAAGCCATACTTGTTAAAGTCATTGTTTTTGTCATTACTTCTTTTAAAGTAGCAAGTGTAAATCTTCTCCTAATTAATGTTAGAATAGTCGCTCCCAACGCTCCTAAAGCGGCAGCTTCTGTGGGGGATGCTATGCCGGCAAAAATAGAACCGAGTACCGAAAGAATTAAAAAGAATGGAACCACAAATGCTGAAATAATTTTTATTAATTTTTTCTTCCCTACAAATAAATCCAAATCCGCCTGAGGCATTGCCGGCGCTGCTTTAGGTTTAAAAAAGGCAACTAAAATAATCCAGAGCAGATATAAAAATACAAGTAAAAAACCGGGCAATATTGCGGCAACAAACAAATTGCCAACGGAAATATTTAATACGCTTCCGAGCAGAACAAGGATAATACTTGGCGGAATAATTTGTCCAAGTGTTCCCGATGCGGTAATTATTCCAGTTGCGATTTTAGGGTCATAACCCTTTTTAAGCATAACAGGCAAGCTTAATACGCCCATTGTAACAACGGTTGCACCAACTATTCCTGTTGCCGCGGCAAGCATAGCTCCGACGATTAATACGGAAATTGCTAACCCTCCGCGCAGTTTGCCGAATAATAAAGCCATTGTTTCAAGCAGATCTTCGGCCAGGCCTGATTTTTCAAACATCACGCCCATAAAAATAAAAAGTGGAACTGCGATTAAAATATAATTTGTCATCACTCCCCAAATTCTTAAAGGGAGTAAATTGAAAAAATCAAATCCGAAAGTGAAAAGACCGAAAATTAATGACGCTCCTCCTAATGTAAATGCTACAGGGAAGCCTGCCATCAGTAATAATAATACTGTTACGAAAAATATTAGGGGTAAGGCTTCCATATATTAAATATCAATTATCCTTGTTTTCTTTTATTGTTAAAAGTGATTTAAAGAACAAAACCAAAGCCTGCAGCAGAAGAAAAATAAAAGAGAGCGGTAGAATTGATTTTAAAATATATAAAGCTGGCAGTCCCCCCGGATCAGGTGAAGTTTCACCAATTTTAAAAGATTGCAGAACAAAATTTTTGGATGAATAAATTACAAGCAGACAAAAGGGGATAAAGAAAACTATTGACCCAATTAAATTTATGATCGCTTTATTTTTAAGCGAAAATTTAGAATAGAATAAATCGACCCTTACATGGTTATCCGTTTGTAATGTATAGGCGGCTCCTAAAAGAAAAATAATTGAGAATAAATGCCACTCAAGTTCCTGAAGTGCGGCAAAACTAGATTCAAGAAAATATCTCAAAAACACATCAATACTAACAATCAGCACCAGAATTCCTGTTAACCAGGAAACGGCGGCGCCGAGTTTATTGTTTAGTTTGTCTGTAAATCGAATAAATGTTTTTATAGAATTCATATAATTAAATTAAAATCGATTGAAAATACACAATAATGCCTGTTTTTTCAAACTTTAGCATGCTATATTTTAAATGGACAATAAGTTCTTAATTTCTTAAATTTACAAAGTAAATTATGCACTTTAGGTTTTGATATGTTGTTTTATAGATTAAAAATAAGCTCCGATTTTCTACTTCGTAAACACACCGACTTTTATTTGAATACTCATAAACGTTTGATATAAAATGGAAACATTAAAAGACACACCCGAAAAATTATCGGCTCTTGCCGAAGAAAGATTTTCAAAAACTTTTGGAAATGATAATACAAAAGTAACAACAATTGCTCCGGCCAGTGTTATTCTGCTTGGCGACCATACACATTACAACGACGGTAATATTTTAACATGTTCAGTCGATCGTTATTTTTGTATCGTACTTGGATTCTCAAAAGATGAAAAAATTTATGTGCTTACAGATTCATCAGATCATCCTGTAGTAATTGATCATATGACGGATCATTTCGACAATTTAAAATTCCCGTTTAACAGAATACTTCAGCTCGTTCAATTCCTTAAAGAAAATTATAATCTGCCTAACGGATTTGTCTGTTCCACCGCATCAAATATTCCTGGCGGATTAGGATTAGGCTCAACATCCGCGTTTAACTGCGCGTTCTTAAATGCGATGAACAGGTTATTCAAATTAAATATTGATGAAAACGAAATTATTGATTTGATATTCAGGGCAGAAAGGAATTTTATAGGCAAAATTGCTAATAAGGCGCTTATCACAGCATCATTAAAAAGCAATACGGGAAAAATTATTAACTATGATTTTAGAGCCAATAAAATTGATGAATATAATTTTGACGATGAAAAATTTGAATTAATTATCATTGATACGGGTATTGAAAATTTGAAAAACGTTCTTTGTAAAGAAAGAATAGAAGAATGCGAAGTTGGAGTTAAAGGTTTACGGCTGTATATATGGGGAATTCGGAATTTAAGAGACGTAAATATAGATTTTCTTGAAAAGCATGTACATATGCTTCCAAAACGAATTTACAGCAGATGTTTCTATAATGTATCTGAAAAAATAAGAGTCGAAAAAGCGCTGCAGTATTTAAGTGCGGGTGAATTTGAAAATTTTGCCAGATTACTTTTTGAGTCGCATTACGGACTTGCAGCCGATTATGAAATAAGTTCAGATGAACTTGATTTTATAGTTGAACAGGCAAAAAAGATTGAAGGTGTAAAGGGATGTAAACTTATAAGTTGTTCACCTAAACTATTAAGTGTAGCGATTATAGAAAAATCAAAAAAAGAAAATGCTATTGAAATTATAAAAGAAAGCTATAAGGAAAAATTTCATTCGGAATTAATCATTTATAATCTGAAAACTAGCGACGGGTATTACAATTATTCTGAAAATAATTTCGTTGAAAGTAATTAAAAAACGAAACAAAATTTACAATAAAAATTATTACTTAAAATCAACTTGATTTTTCATTACTATAGTAATACATTTTCATTCAAATTTACGAGGGGTATTAATGAGTTTTTCCGAAGATTATTTTGATAATAACGGCGACTCGTATTTGAATGAAGAAGAGATAAAAAAGAAAATTGATGCTTGCAATGAAATAGTTGAATCAGGACAAACATTTTTTAATATAGATTTTATTGACGAAACAATTCAGCTTTGTCTTGAGTACGATTTCCCCGAGGAAGGTTTATTCCTTGTTGAATCTGTTCTTGAATTCACACCTTATAATTCTGAATTTTGGCAGTATAAAGGAATTCTTCTGAACAATATTTTCGAATTTGATGAAGCGTACATAGCTTTTAACAAAGCATTGTCTCTTAATCCGGGTGATGTTGACACAATTATAAACAAATCCATTGCCGAAGATAATTTAGGAATGTTTGAAGAAGCGGTTGAGTCTTTAAAACATGCAATTATACTTGAACCTTCAAACGAGGAAGCGTATTTCAGCCTTGGAGTAATTAACGAAAGGCAGGAAGAGTTTCATGAAGCAATTAAATATTTTCACAGTGCCGTTGAACTGGACGATCTTTATTCCGAAGCTTGGTATGAATTAGGTTATTGTTATGAAAATATCGATATGTTTGAGGAAGCATTAAAATATTACTCAAAATTTTTGGATATCGAACCTTACAGCGCAACGGGATATTACAATAAAGGAATTGTTTATCTAAAGCAGGGCAATTTCGAAAAAGCATTAAATACCTTTGAGCTTTCTATCGCATTAAAGGATGATTTTTCA
>Ga0180009_10000744_pt1 | contig 42746 bp, 34 predicted proteins | sample OS_PC_MetaG_FD_123537 | JGI IMG/M metagenome (GOLD analysis project Ga0180009, IMG submission 123537) | Groundwater microbial communities from the Aspo Hard Rock Laboratory (HRL) deep subsurface site, Sweden - OS_PC_MetaG | ecosystem: Environmental > Aquatic > Deep subsurface > Groundwater...
CGCATTCATGAACTTGAGAAGCTTCTTTTTTTTCTTTACATCTTCACATTCGCTAATACTGAATCCAGGATGGATGCTTTCTCCTTGACCAATCACGACCAGCTTGTGGTCAAACCAGTTGAATACCGGCTTGAGCTGTTCATTGTTTAACTGAATCGCGGTTGAAAGAAAAAGCGCGTTGCCGCGGGTGGCCTCCTGCCAGACCTTGCGGCTGCCGGTAAATTTAGGACCAAAGTACCAGATATCCTTTTGCGTTTTGGGATCGTAGTTGCGTTCAAACCACTTTTGCGCCCTGCCTTCAGGATAGGCAAACAGCCATTCTCCTGTTACCCTTTCGGAATTGGCGGCAAAACCATACTGGTACCTAATGCCGTCCTGGATGAACAGGACTTCAAACTCGGAAGGTTTTTGACTGCTTTCTAGGTCAAACAGAAACGGCGTTGCGCCAATCTTCTCTCCTTCCTGGCTTTCTTTGGCAGATGATAAGACAAATCTCTTCATGAAAGCGATGGCCTGGACCAGATTGCTCTTGCCTGCGGCGTTTGGACCGTAAACGACGGCAGAGCGAAGAAGGCGCGGCAAATTTGATACAGGTGAGACAAAAGTGTTCTCTTCCTGCAATTCGGTAGCAGTGTTTGCCGTCAGAGTTAGCGACTGGGGTGTCAGGAAAGATCGATAATTGGTGACGCTAAATTCAATAAGCATGATGGACCCCTTAATGTTAATTTACCGCCGATTATTGCATAAAAAATGCAAAAATCAAGGTAAAACTGCATGGGAGTCATTTTTTATACGTCCTGTCTCGGTAAGATTCGTACCCTGCATGGATGGTTAATGCCTTCTCTTTTCATATATAGTCGGCATATCATCCCACGTCCGTCCCTCCAATAAACACCCCGCCTTCTTCTTGTTAAATCCTCCCCATTGCTTGAAAAAGATGGGCCTCAACACATAAATGATGATCTTTGATGACGCCCTCCGTTTGGATAATTTTTTGTATTTTTTTGATTTCCGATGACTTCGTACTAAGGGATTCTTACTCAGCTTCACCAAGGCTGATCGTCTCACCCTCGCGCCGGGCAATTTCCACGATAGCGCTTGATGAGTCCTCTTCCCATTGGCGTTCCCCGCAAGGGATTGGCTCGATCCGGCTGTCCGATTTCGCTGCCAACCGCCAAAGCAGGTCTATATCCCGCCGGTTCCGCGGGGCATCAAAACGGGGAGATACTACGAGAACATCAATGTCGCTCCAACGGTCCGATCGGCCGGTAGCATGAGAGCCGAAAATAATCCCAAATCGGACGGCAATTCCCTCCGTTTGGACAGCCTTCAAATAGTTTCGGACGCTTTTCAAAACATACTGATCAACCATTGAAATACCTCTTCTGCTTGGGTCATATAGTGCTGGGCTTCCTCCTGAGATGGGGGCGGCGATAATGTATCAGGATAGCGGCCTTCAATGTTGAAGGAGTTCATTTCCGCTAAAATATCCATCTGGGCGGGTTGTATATCGAATTCTGCTAACTCAGCCAAGCGAACCAGGTTGTGTAATCGGGGTGCAATATCTTGCGTTACCCAGCAGACATGTGCTTTCAATGCCTTCTCCAACGCGAGGTGGGCAAAAAATAAACCGTGCCGTATACGGTTCCGGTGCACGAGATCACGTGCCACGGCCAAATCCTCCTCAGCACTGTTGCGCCAAAAACTGATCTGTTTATCAATGTCAATCATCAATGTACCTCCGGGCAAAGGGAAGATTGCGCAAAGTATCTAACCATTTGACTATCTTGACATTTTTCTGCCCTATCTGTCAAATTAGTAATCCTTTATTCTATTCTATGACAAAACCGGCTTTAGTTTTGATCCGTAATTTCCGAATGTGAACAGGGAAAACCCGATTCTCTCTTTACCTGCAACTACAGGCATATCATCCCACTTTCGATCATCCAATAAACGTCCCGTCTTCTTCTTGTTAAATCCTCCCCATTGCTTGAAGAAGAAAGGAATCTCTGCAACCAGGCATTGGTAGCGCATACTTTATCAAGTATATTCATTATTCCTCACACTGAATACCCTTTCTCACATTTTCTCACAGTGAGAATTAGAAGGTTTGGGAGTAAAGAAGACATGTGGCTTGCTCATGGGGCAACATTCAGATCCCAAATCTGACTTGAGCCGGGAGGACAAGCTTGACAGAATAGTCGTCACTTTTCGATAGGTCTGGCATTCCTTTTCCTTCTCTGATTGATCCATTACGCTTTTATCCCTTTTTTCTCTTCTATTCCTTGCAACATGTTTTCGGGGACCTTAAGTAATTAAATATTCGTTCTTCTATCTTAATTTATTTAATTATTTAAGGGCGTTATAGGATTGTCCCTCTATCACTCTATTACTTGTCCGGCAAACGGGCATTGCCCCTGGAAGTGGATATGATAGATCGCACTCGGATATTCGATTCTGAGAGGTCTGGCTGGCCATGATTTAAGATAATAGCATGATCCCCATGGCTTTATACAGCGAATAGCTGTCGGCTCAAAGAGCAAGGTTATGCCACAGCTTCGTCAGGAAGTTCCCAACCGGGAAAAACGATAACTCCCGGATGGACCTTTAGGGCTCTAGCCAAAACTTTACCGCGTTCAACGCCGAGCCTGACACGGTCATTTTCGATTGCAGAGATGGTTGTCTGGGGAATGCCTGTAAGCTGCGATAGTTGATTCTGGCTCAATTCCTGCAGCTCGCGAATGATACGCACAGACTCACCAACCGAAACCGTAATTCGTTTCTTTGCAGGGCGATATTCATTCATTTATGACCTCCCATATTCATGAGCGGTTATCGAGGCAACTTGAAACAGCAGATCTTGGGGAATAATCCTTATATATATACCATTTTTGATATGTCAAACCATAATTTATCTTCATATCATAACGCAGAAGTCATCCGCCTGGATTCTGGCTCCTGACTTCTGAACAGTTACCCAAAAAATTATTATTTTTCTTGACTTTCAGATAATCTTACAGTATTTTAAGCTGTAAGTTTTACTGCCACCACAGACACAGAGACCGCAGAGAAGAGAGCTTTTTTGTTGTGGTGAGACTTGTTTAGGTTAGGAGGCAGAAATGAGATTGACGCACAAGCAGAAGGAATTTTTAGGTTATATCTCCCGTTATATGGAGGAGTGGGGGCAATCTCCCAGCTTTGAAGAGATATGTTCCCATTTCGGTTTCAACTCTTACAACACGGTAACCACCTATCTCAAGATCCTGCAACAGAAAGGCTATATCCGCCTTCCTGGGAAAAAGAACCAGAAGCGGGCCATTGAGGTCATCAGTCCAGTGGAAACCAAGCGGTTCGAGTTTCCCCTCCTGGGAAGGGTGGCGGCCGGAAAACCCATCGAGGCCGTGGAAGACGTTGATGTGATTGAGGTCCCCCCATCCATGATAGGGAGCGGCGACCACTTTGTCCTTCAGGTCAAAGGGAGTTCCATGAAGGAGGACGGGATACTGGACGGGGATTTTGTGGTGGTGAGAAAACAGCCAACAGCCGAGAACGGGGAGACGGTGGTGGCCCTGATTAACAATGAGGCAACCGTTAAAAAATATTACAGAAGGAAAAAGCATGTTGAACTCCGTCCCGCCCATAAGGGCATGGACTCCATCCAGGTAAAAGATGAGGATCTCCATATCGAAGGGAAGGTTGTGGGGGTTATCAGGCATTATAAATAGCTTCAAGCAATCAGCAGTCAGCAGTCAGCTTTAGACTATTGGAGGAAAAAATGAAAGATTTCAAGTTACTAATAATGTCACTGAGGTAAAGCGCATGCTGGCCTCATTCATCAAGAAGCTGAATGCTGACCGCTTACCAAGTAACGGAGTTACCATTGTTTCGCCACATCATTCACCTTCACATACCGGCTTTCCCCATCACTGTGGAGCGGATCTCCCGGCCTGAACTCAGGGATCGCCCTGTGGCCGTGGCGCCAGCCCATTCAGAACGGGCCCTTATCCTGTCTGCCTCACCCGAGGCCCGCAGAGAAGGGGTTTTTAAGGGCATGACCTTAGAAAAGGCCATGAAATTCTGCCCCGACCTGACTGTCTTACCCCCCAATCCGGGACTCATGGAGAAGGGTTGCCGGATCCTGGCCAGGGTGGTGACCCAATATACGCCCATATGGGAACCTTCACGACCAGGGCATGTTTACATGGATGTCACGGGGACAGAACGTCTATGGGGAAGGGCCAAGGACGCTGCCGACCGCATCAGACGGGAGATTAAAGGCCGATTATATCTTTCCGGAACTGTGGGTGTGGCAGGCAACAAGATGGTCTCCAGCATCGCCTCCAGAATTATGCCTTCCGAGGGGGTGCTGGATGTGGATCACGGTCAGGAGTCCACCTTTATGGCCCCCCTGGGGGTGGATCTCCTGCCGGGTATCGGCCATGTTCGGCGAATAATCCTTCTGGAAGATCTGAATATCTCCCTGGTCAGGGAGATAGCAGCCATGGACATGTACAGGCTCAAACTTGTTTTTGGTCGACAGGCCTATGTGATCCACCAAAGGGCCCTGGGCATAGACCCTACACCGGTGCACCCTCCCGCCATGAAACCCGCAGTGAGTGAGGGAGTCGCCCTTCCCCGGGATGAGAACGATGACCGGAAACTGCTGGGGACCCTTTACGGGCTGGTGGAAAGATGTTCCCAGCGGCTCCGGGGAAGGGGATTGTTTCCCGCCAAGGCAGGACTGGTGCTCAGGTACGCTGACCAGGCGGAGGTGATACGCCAGATCAACCTTCCTTATGGGAGTTTCTGGGATTTCGATCTTTATGCCCCCCTCGAGAAGCTGTTTTTTAAGGCCTGCCAACGCCGGATGGGGATCAGGTTCATGAGGGTGTGGTTCCGGGATCTCTCCCCTCCCACCTCCCAGCTCTCCCTCTTCCCCACGACCCCTCCTGCTGAGGGGAAGAAAGCCCTGGTAACCAAGGCTTTGGATCAAATCAGGGAAAAGCATGGGGAGACATCGATCCGATATGGCAGAACGGCATAATATCACCACAGAGACACGGAGGACACAGAGATAGTATTTTTTGTCTTGAAATTTTTTAGGAGGTATAAAATGAACATAGACAATCTCACGGGTCAGATAATTGGAGCCGCCAACACGCCCTTCCTGTTGAGTATAAGGGGGTTAAACTAGATTGCGGTTATAGGATAGATCTTTTGGTAGAGGACCTTGTAATTCTCGAATTAAAGTCCGTCGATAGTTTACAATCAATCCATGAAGCACAACTCCTGACCTATTTGAAATTAACCGGCCTCAAGATAGGTCTGTTAATCAATTTCAATGTGCCCGTTTTGAAACAGGGGATCAGACGGTTGATGATGTAATTAAAATCTCTGTGTGCTCTGTGCCTCTGTGGTGAAAATATCATGAATTTCGTCCATCTCAACGTCCACTCCCACTATTCCAAGGGCTGGGGTATGGGCAGTATTGAAGCCCTCTGCCACTCCGCCGGGGAGCAGGGGATGAATAGGCTTGCCCTGACCGATACCAATGGCTTGTACGGACTGGTCTTCTTTCTCCAGACAGCCAAAGAGATGGGTGTTGAACCCATTGTGGGGAGTGAGCTTACAGCCGATGGCCACCGGGCGGTCTTGCTGGTCCGAACCCGTGAGGGGTATGGCAATCTCTGCCGGATTATCTCCGATAGGCACTGCCATCAGGATTTCGATCTGATCAAGGCCCTGAGGGAGAGGCGTGAGGGGCTCATCATCTTTTCTGACGATTTCAGGCTCCTGAGGGCCTTAAAGAGAGATGGCATTGGGGATCTCTTTGTGGAGATGTCCCCCGGTTACAATATGCACGGATGCCACGCCTTCTCCCGTAAAAGCGAAATTCCCCCCCTGGCCACCAACCGGGTCTATCTGATCAGGAAAGATCAGTTCAGGCTTCATGAGATTCTTCGTGCTGTGTCCCTGAACAGCAAGCTATCCCGCCTAAGGCGGGAGGATACCTGCCGGGAGCACAATTTCCTCAACTCTCCTCGGTCCATGATGGATCAGTTTCCCCACGCCCCCCATGCGATCCTGAATACCCTTGAAGTGGCCGAAAGGTGTCAAAGGAATTGGGATTTTCCCGGAATCGTGTTCCCCGGCTTCGAGCAGATGACTGACAGGGAGGCCTTTGGTCGTCTCTATAGGGCCACCGTGGAGGGGTGCAGGCAACGGTACGGGAAGATCACCAGAGAGGTGAGAGACAGGATAGAGCATGAGATGAAGATCATCCGGGAGAAGAATTTCGCCCATTATTTCCTGGTGGTGGCCGATATCACCAGCAAGGCCCCCCGTTCATGCGGGAGGGGAAGTGCGGCAGCATCCATCGTATCCTATGCCCTGGGTATAACCCATGTGGACCCCATAAAACACAATCTCTTTTTTGAACGCTTTTTAAACCCTGGGAGGGTGGATCCACCCGACATCGATGTGGACTTCGCGTGGGATGAGAGGGATCAGGTCATTGATTACCTTTTTGCCAGGCACGGAAACCGCCGGGCAGCCATGGTGGCCAATCATAATACCTTTGGCGCCAGGTCTGCAATCAGGGAGGTGGCAAAGGTATTCGGGTTGACCGAGGCGGAGATCAGCCGTGTGACCGGCCGAATCGGTTTTGGTTGGCGGCTGAAAAAGGTCTGGAAGGAACTGGCAACCCACCCAAAGATGCGAGGGATCCGGTTCAATAGGCTCTGGGATGAGATCCTCAGCGCGGCGGTCCAGCTTGAGGACCACTTCAATCACCTTTCCGTCCACTGCGGTGGCGTGGTTGTTGTGCCCGATGAGATACGCCGGTACTGCCCGGTGGAGATCTCCGCTAACGGGGCCCAGGTGCTCCAGTGGGAAAAGGATTCGGTGAAGGAGACAGGGCTTGTGAAGATAGATATCTTGGGCAACCGGAGCCTGGCCGTCATTCGGGATGCCCTGGATCTGGTGGAGGGAAACTACGGCCGTCGGATTGATTACGCGAGCTGGAATCCCATCAATGACCACAAGACAGTGGAAGTTTTTTATGGAGGGGATACCTTTGGTGTCTTCTATTTTGAGAGCCCTGCCACAAGACAGGTCCTCACCAAGGTGGCAAGCGGATTCTCCCTCGATGAGTATCTCAGGATGGACCACTTCCATCTCAACGTGGTGGTCACCTCCATCATCAGACCTGCCTCAAACCAGAGCATCAGAACCTGGGTGTCCAGGCTCCACGGCCAGCCCTGGACCCCTCCGCACCCTCTTCTGATGCCGGTCCTGGAGGAGACCCTGGGCGTTATGGTCTTCCAGGAGCAGTTGAGCCAGGCGGCCATACATCTGGCCGGGTTTGATCCTGCCGAAGCCGATACCCTGAGAAAGGTGGTGAGTAAAAAACATAAGGAGAAGAAACTAAAGGACTTCCATTCCCGGTTTGTCAAGGGGGCCGGTGAGCGAGGTGTCGACCTTAAGGTGATGGAGGATGTCTGGCAGATGATGATGGGCTTTGACGGATACAGCTTCTGCAAGCCCCACTCTGCCAGCTACACCCTGGTGGCCTACAAGTCCGCGTATCTCAGGGCCCATTACCCGACCGAGTTTATGGCCTCGGTCATCTCCAACGGAGGGGGGTACTACTCCACATTCGGTTACATATCGGAGGCAAGGCGGATGGGACTGAAGATCCTGCCTCCGGATATCAATCAGAGTGAGATCAAGTATACCGGGAAGGAGAGATATATGAGGATCGGTCTCATGCAAATAAAAGATCTCTCCCAGGAGGCCCGTGAGGTCATCATCCACGAACGCACGAAGAACGGCCCTTTCATCTCTCTTGACTCATTCCTGAATCGGACCCGTTCCCATACCCATCTCCAGGACGTGCGGGTTTTGATCAAGGGGGGGTGCTTTGACAGCATCGCCCAGGGGTCAAACAGGCCCGCCCTCATGTGGCAGGCCCTCAGATTCTTCGATAACCAGGATGCCCCTGCCCAGGCCTCCCTCTTTTCCCCCTCTCCTAACGGGAGGGGTTGGGGAAGGGGGCACCATGAACAATCCCCGTATCCGAAACATGTCATGCTGAAACATGAGATGGAGACCCTGGGTTTTCTCCTTTCCATTCACCCTTTGGACCGCTGTGGGGATATTCTCGATGGGCTTGATTATGTCAGGGCCAGAGACCTTCATGCCCATGTGGGAAAGAGGGTCACCACCATCGGCTGGCTGGTCACCGGCAAGACCGTGCATACAAAAGATGGCGATCCCATGAAATTCATCTCTTTTGAGGATACTACCGGGATCTATGAGACCGTGTTCTTCCCCAAGGTTTATAACCGATACTGCCACATGCTCAACGCGTCGCGACCCTATATCCTGGAGGGAAAGGTGGAAGAGGATTTCGGCTCCATCAATATGACGGTAAACCGGATCGGATTTCTGGATAGCTATGGGAAGAAAGACATTAGAAGGTCTTCAAGATTTCCCAGGATTCGGCCTTTCCTATAACAAAAGGCGATGCCCGATATATCTCCAGTATACCAACCTAAGACCTGGTAAACATGTTGATGAAGTGGAGGCACTCCGGCTTCAACGTGTTTTGCGGCCCCAGGATCCAGCCTGGCGAGGAAAAGGCCATAGAAAACCTAGCTCGATATATCATCCGCGCGTCTTTCTCCCAGGAGAGAATGACCTACATTCCAGAGGAGTCAAAGGTCGTTTACAAGTCCAAGGACGGCGAAGAGGAGAAGATCTTCGATGCCTTAGAGTGGCTTGCGGCCATGTGTTCTCACGTCCCTAATAAAGGCGATCAGATGGTTCGCTATTACGGGTACGTCAGTAACGTATCCCGAGGAAAGCGGAAAAAGAACGAGCGGGACGAACTGATACCATCGATTCTGCAACCGGTCGAAGATCCCGACTTTAGCGGGGATGGATCATCCAAGGAATACAGGCGAAACTGGGCGCGTTTGATACAGAAGATTTACGAAGTGGACCCCTTAACGTGTCCTAAGTGTGCCTCGCAGATGCGGGTGATAAGCATCATAGAACAGGATGAAATCATTAAAAAAATACTCAACCACCTCGGCCTGTGGGATCAAAAAGCCAGGCCGCCGCCCAAACTAATGTCTGCGGCAGAGACGACCGAAACCGTCATAGACGACTCATTCTCCCAGCTCCCCGTGTCCGATAATTGGCTTTATGTTGACCCGGAACCTGCCTATGCATAGCTGGCAGTAAGTTCAGGGGACCTTTCCCAACTCCACCTGGATTTTCAAACTGAGGTATGAGTTCGTGGGGATAGGTCTACCCGTTTCTCCTCAATTTTCTCCAATTTTTGGGAAATAGCCCCCGGGCCACCTTGTCAATATCCGGGTTCTTCACCCCCCTAGCTCTCCACTTTCGGCCCACGAGATGAACCCACAACATCATGAGGCCTTTTTGTACTTGACACACAAGGGAAAATTCCCCTATACTCCCTCCCCGAAAAGCGAGTTCTTATCAATTATACTCCCTCCCCGAAAAGCGAGTTCTTATCAATGATAAAATAAAGCTTCGATTGTGGATCTTGGCTGGCTTCCTGATTCATAGCCTAAGGCTTCGCAGCGACTGGCTCTTCTTGCGAAAAATCATCACGTGGAGCTTCGGGCAAGGCAAAATCAAATGATGACATTTTATCAAGAAAATGCCTACAGAGTTTTAGGTATTTCGGCCAATAGCAGCAGAACTGCTGCTCGGGATTCTCAACAATCTTTGCGTACCAGATTCAAAGTTGGCGGCCTCATCGCGGTGGACGACCCTTTGTCCTTTCTTAACACCGTGGAGCGAAGCGAATCTTCTATTCGCAATGCGTTCAATAGGTTGGAAAACCCGCAGTCTCGCCTGCGTGAAAGGTTATTTTGGTTTGTCAACAGCACACCCGCAGATGGGAAAGCTATTGCCCAATTAACAGCTAAAAACTTGAAAGGAGCTGTTAAGACTTGGCATTCGACAAAAGGTATTGAATCGTTTGCGAATCTTGCTCGATTTTACCACGCTTTTTGTATCACAAAAGATCCCGACGCACAAAAACCACAGTGGTGGAAAGCTGCTCTGGGGAAATGGTGTGCCACACTGGGAAGTGATGACTTCTGGGAGCAGTTTATTGATGCTGAAATAGAGTCTGGATTTGAACCCTTGGCAACGGTTTCTGACATTCAAGCACTACGCGAGGAGTCTTGGGAGATTGTTTTCAAACCATCAAGTGTTTTTTTGCAGCAGGCGATTACTGAAGGAAAATATGATGTCGCTCGGCGTCATCTTGATTTGATACGTAATACTGGTTTCCCATTGCGTATTAAAATTCGTATTGAAGCAGAAGTGCTTGATTCACTAGAACATCAAGCCAAAAAGGCTGCTGACGAAATCTATACAACTCTTGACGATGTATTGAAAGACGAAGAGCTTTCTTTAGAAGTAAGGATTAAAAAATGCAACCATGCATACCATCGGTATAAATCCGAAGTCTTTCAACAGGTTGAGCGGTTGGCGTATATCGGAGGCCTAGAATCTGAATCATTCAAACGAGCACGTGAAATCGCTGCCTCATGCTTAAGGGACATTTCTGTAATGGGATACCACAACCGTGCTAATGAATACCAGGCAGCCGAGCGTATTTTGAAAGAGGCTATTTCGCTTATTCCAGAAAGTCATCTTGCAGAACGCTGGAGAGAAGAGGATTTACCCATACTTGAAGAGCATGCGGAAGATGAACGCATTGACAATACCATTCGTCCCATAGCAGAGTTTTGCAAATCTGTCACAGAAGAAGTTGATCATATTAACGAACGCAGAAAAAGGAAATTCTCCCATAAGCATACTAACACTCTTTACCGAATTTTGCATATGGAACAATGGTCGACGTTCAGCATGAGAACTAGCTTCCCCCGAGGCCATAAGGATGGCCTGCGAAGGCGTTCGGAAAAAAGGGCCGTCCTTCATGAGGCACTAACGGGAATTGAACAGAAAATCATGCCCACTCTAGATGATATTAGAACTCAAAGGGGTGAAACCTCAGAGGATTATAAGCTGGCAGCAAATATAGTGTCTACCACCTTAAGACGCATTTCAGCCTCACTTCATAACGATTGTGATGATTTCAAGGGTTCATTGAACGTATTGAAGCGAGCCAAACATCTTTGCTTTGACGATGAGATTCTACAACAGATAGATAATGACATACCTCTTGTTAGCAGACGGCTCAGTGAACATAGGGTAATGAATCGTAAAAGGTATTTGAAAACTATATTGTGGAGTGCCATAATTCTATCAGTAATTGGTTATTATTTCTGGGAATCATACCATGCAACGCTGCATATTGATAATCAAACAGGTCGTATGCTGAACTTGAAATTCCAAGACTGGAAGACTATTTCTGCCCCACTAGGAGTGACAACTATTAAAATACCAAAGGGAACACATAAAGTTGGATACTTGGGCAGAACATCGCAACTTGCAATAACTAATGGAGGGGAATGGGTCTTTAATCCTGAACGAAAAAATTATTATAGGTATTATCAGGTCTTTTATGGATCAGCCGAAGGGAAACCAAAATCTTGGCATGTTGGCAATCCTGAACTTTTGGAAGTAAAAGCCGACTACATTTTTAAATCACCTCCAAAATCCATTAAATCAAAATTATCCAGTATAACAAAGACTGTCTTTGCAAGAGAAGAGAGGAAAAATTCAACATTAGAAACGGAAATTGAAATCTCCAAAAAGGAGCTGACGAATATAAAGGGAGAAATCAAGAAATTATATGATAAACTGGATTCCTGCAAAAAGTTGATTGGACAATATGCTAGTAACCTCGATAGATTCGATAAGGATTACAACAGGGGCTATTCTATCGATCAAGAAGAATATAAAATTGCCTTAACGCGCCATAACCATTATGTAAATTTGTTTAATGCAGACCTGAGAACGCTAAAAGTAAAAAAAGCGGAATACAACCGATTAGTTGAGGAAACTAAAGCAAAAATTGATATATATAAAATTAGAGCGAAATAAATGGCTGAACATAATGAATTAATTGAATTGCCAATGAGCGTTTTGGCAACTCTAGCACTTGAAATTTGGCGGCTTTGGGGCACGATAGAAAAAATGAAAGGTCAGCCAACTGCCGTAACCATTGGATATTCAATCAGAAAGATGAAACAGGCGCTGGAGAATCAAGGATTCTCGTTTGTTGATTTGACCGGGGAGATATATGATGCTGGCATGGCTGTCGATATTATTGATACGGAAGGTGAAGTAACAGAGAAAGTAACGGATCTTATTATCAAAGAGATGGTGTCTCCAATTATACTCTTCGGTGATAAACTCCTGACCCATGGCGAGGTTATCCTTGAAAAGAAAGCGAGAAATGATAATATGGCTAGGGAGGATGGATGATGAGCGACAGCATCAACTATGGAATTGATCTTGGAACCACGAACTCATCCATAGCCAAGTGCGATGGCGATGAAGTACGCATTTTTAAGAATCGTGACCAAATGGATGTAACCCCATCTGTTGTGCGAATTGAGAAGACAGGCCGAATTATCGTTGGTCGCAGAGCATATCAAACCTTGTCCTCGGATTCGCAAAACGTTGCCGCCGAGTTCAAACGGTGGATGGGACAAAGCGACCTTAAGAACTTTAAATCAGCTGGAAAATCACTTTCCGCTGAAGAACTCTCCGCTGAGATTCTCAAATCCCTTCTTGAAGATGCCCGGAGACAGACGACAGACTCAATCATAGCATCAGTCATCACGGTACCAGCTGCTTTTGGCCAGCTGCAATGCGAAGCAACCGCTCGGGCAGCTATGTTGGCAGGCTTAAAGGAAGCCCCACTCTTACAAGAACCATTGGCAGCTTCAATCGCCTATGGAATGAAACCAGATGCTAGAGACAAGCATTGGTTGGTTTACGATCTTGGAGGGGGCACATTTGACATAGCTGTCGTCTCCACTCGAAATGGGCAGTTGTCGGTTTTGGAACATCAAGGCAATAATATGTTGGGTTGTAAAGATTTAGACCGTCTGATGTTGGAAGAGATATTCTGGCCGCGTTTACAAGAATTCTTTAATATGCCTAGTCCAGATAGCGATGCAGTTTCTTGGCGAAAACTTGTTCACCTACTTCGAGGAAAAGCCGAGGAAGCGAAAATTGATCTCAGCCTCTCTGATCAGGCTACTGTAAGTGTTTTTAATGCAGGGAACGATGAAAATGGCATCCCCATAGAAGCTGAATTAGAAGTAAACAGAACCGAACTAAATCAATTGGTTGAGCCTTTTATTGCTAAAACAATTGAGTTATGTCGACGAGCCATGGATAAAGCACATATTAATACTACGGGTATAGCAAATATTGTCCTTGTAGGCGGACCCACGCATATGCCAATTGTTCGTGAGATGCTCACAGCCGAGCTTGGAGTAGCGTTAGATTTTGGGATTGATCCGATGACTGTTGTATCACGCGGTGCAGCCATTTACGCTTCCACTTTGCCTCTTGAAAAGAGGCCTTTAAGAACTATAATGCCGGAAGCTATTAATATTAATCTTTCACACGAAACCGTATGGTCAGAGACAACTTGTCTTGTTGCCGGCCGAATCGATAGTTTACCTATGAATATGGATTTTATCGAAATCTTGATCGAGGAAGAGACAGGCCATTGGAATAGTGGGTGGTTGCCAGTGCAAAAAGGATATTTTGAGACCAAAGTCCATCTCTTGGAAGGCAAGATAAACCTTTTCTGGATTTATTTACGAGATGCGAAAGGGAATGATCTCACCCCAAACCCTGATTCTTTTTCTGTTCGCCATGGTTTAACGCTAGCTGAGCCACCGCTACCACATTCAATCGGGGCAGAAGTTGTACGCCCTGATGGTAAAACCGAGATTGATGTCATCTTTCCACGTTCAACACCACTCCCTGCTAAGAAGATTATTACCTATAAAGCTAACAAAAGGCTTAAGCCAAGTCAGACCGGAGATTATCTTGCAATAAAGATATGGGAAGGTGAGTATCCTGAGCCCAAAAGCAACACCTATGTTGGTGCATTGAGAATAAACTCCCGTGATATCCGCCGTCCTCTACCGGAAGGGGCAGACATTGAGGTATCCATCGCAGTCAATGCTTCCCGCCTTATGGAGGTACAAGCCTTTATTCCTGTTTTAAATCAGCATTTTGAAGAGCGCGTTTATGTTCCTAAGGATAATGAGGAGGTTATGGTCCAGAAAGCTCATGAGGTGAACTCAGAGATTGACGAGTATGATGAGCGTTTAGAAGATCTGGATGAATTAAGCCAACAACTCAATGATTCTACAATTCGACAAGAAGTGAATGAGCTAAAAGTGGAATTAGAAAAGCTTGCCGAGGAACACTATCAATTTAAAAGCCAAAAGCAGAATGATCCCGATGACTCTAAACGAATTGTACAACAATCCAAAGAGATTCGAGGACAGCTTTCCGAAATTGACAAAAAAATTAAGTCAGGAGACAGACTACTACTTCTTCTTCGCAACGTCCAAGCCCAGCGGGGAAGTACAGAAGAGATTGTAAAGACATGGGGTGAACGGCTCGAACAGAAACAATATGAACTATTATGCCGTGAGGCTGATCGCCAAATTGAGCGTGAGGATGAAAAGGCACTTGACAAAATTGCCAGTGACTTCAGAGACCTTAAATGGCATGTTCTATTCAAGCAAGACTGGTATTGGAAACAGTCCTTTGATGATTTGTGCCATCCAGGAGTGCCTTTTGTAAATAAAAATGAGGCACGGAGGCTTATTACTTCCGGCCAAGATGCTGTGAAGAGGGGAGATGGAGCCGCATTGAGAAAAGTTGTATCGAGCCTTTGGGAGCTTCAGCCTAAAAGCTCTGTGGAGACTGGGAAAGAAAAGGCACTGGAAGCTGGGATAAAGAGGAATTTGAGATGAAAGCACGGATCGACCGAAGACCAACTTTTCCTACAGGTACGACTTTTCTTGGTTCATGGACTATTGAATGCCCTATTTTCTGCATCGAGGATTTTGAGATCTACAGAATCCAAGCTGATTTAGAAAGTCTATTTGGATTTGTGATTCGCTCTAGAACAAAAGAAGAAGCCTTGCAAGAGAAAGAAAAACACATGGATTGGTGGAACCTCTTAGGTAAACATCGGGTAAAGGTTCTGGATAATGATATTTGCCCCAAAGGTCAATGGTATTTGCTTCTTGCCTGTATCGCGATACCTAATAAGATAGTTTTGTTTGAAGAACCAAGAACAACTCCTTTGACTCAGGTCCAAGTCGAATCACTTATGGCCGAATTGATTGTTTTATGTAGACTGGCTCAATCACAAGGTGTTAATCCAATGATAGAGATAGGAGCTGTCTTGCTAGTAGAGCAGGATGGTGCTACTAGTGGAATCTGTTTCTTTGTTACATCGATTTCATATACGGAAACGGATTGCATAGAATCAATAGCAAAGTTTGTCTATTTATTCGCCACAGGGATATCCCCTACTACATTGACATCTGCATCTTCAACTGACAGAGCATCTTTACCCGCTGCAACTCGCTGGAATAAGGATATAAATAAAGAGTTTTCATCACTGCTTGGATTGTGTCTTGATAAACGCGACCCCAAAAGAATTACTTCTCTTTCTACCTTAGAGGCACAATTAGACCGTCTTTCTGGAGGAGGTATAATTTCGCGCGGGGTAACAAGCGATACCAGTCAGGAGGATGGCAAAAAAACAGTAGATGTGCAGACTTTACATGGCCTTGCAAGAGTTGCAGGGATGATTGAGTTAAAGGCTTTATTAACAGAAGAGGTTATCCGGCCAATTCGAGACCCGGAACCTTTCAAACAGTATGGCCTTACAATCCCTAATGGCATGCTTCTTTATGGCCCGCCAGGTTGTGGCAAAACATTTATAGCAAGACAGCTTGCAGAAGAACTAGACTTTTACTTTGTGGAACTAATACCTTCAGAAATCGCAAGCCCCTATATTCACCATAGTGTCCTGAAAGTCCGTGATATATTTGCTACAGCCGAACAACATGCTCCATCCATAATTTTCATCGATGAATTTGACGCACTAGTTCCGTCTCGTTCTGAATTGGGTGGACACCAGCAATACAAATCAGAAGAGGTTAACGAGTTCCTCGTTCACTTAAACGAATGTGCTAGCAAAAATATCTTTGTCATAGCAGCCACGAATGAACCTGGAAAAATTGACCAAGCTATACAACGTACTGGTCGACTTGATAAGATAATATACGTAAGTCCACCTGACATAGAGGCCAGAATCGAATTGTTGAAAATGTATTTGTCTGGTAGGCCTATGGGTAGTGTTAATATTAAAGAATTTGCTCGTTTACTTGAGGGTTATTCATGTAGCGATATCAGAAATATTGTAGATGAATCAGCTAGGCTGGCTCTTAAGGGCGGTAAGCTTATTGAGAATAAGCACTTGTCTGACGCAATTTGCCGGAATCCGTCAAGTTTATCAGGCGATATTTTGTCAAAATATAAGGAATTTAGAGGACGTGGACTATAAGGATATAGAAAGGCAGTCAGAAACAGACTTACAGGAAAGGAGAATTATGGGGAGAAACCGGTCTATATCGCTATCTTGATTGTGGCATCCTTCATAATGGCTTCGCGCGGGTCAAATGTGGAGACTGCGGGCACGAGTATCTCCTGGCATTCTCCTGCAAGCGCCGCCATTTCTGTCCATCTTGTCACCAAAAAAGGGTGGTGGAATTCGGGGAATGGCTCTGTGAAGAAGTGCTCAAGGCTGTACCACACCGTCATTTCATTTTTAGCATACCAAAGATCCTCCGGCGGTATTTCCTCTATGACCGAAAACTCCTCTCCGACCTGAGTCGCTGTGGGTGGGACTCTCTGAGATTGTTTTTCCAGACCATTGTCCCAGAGGAGGATGCAGTCCCCGGCGCCGTCATTGCCATCCAGTCCTTTGGCGACTTTTTGGGATTCAATCCGCATCTCCATATTCTCTGTTCAGACGGCTGTTTTTATGGACAAGACATGTTTCGGGTTGCACCTCGTTTTGAGACAAAGCAATTGGAGGATGTTTTCCGGCACAAGGTCTTTAAGATGCTCCTTTCAAAAGGGAAAATCAATAAGGATTTGGTAGATATGATGATGGGCTGGCCTCCGGCTCGTAGAGCCTATGCCTCGGAGAGGAGCCGAGGCCCTGGGAGATGTATAACCTTTTTTCATCCACCTGTCGTCCTTTCCACTAATATATGGCTCTAGCCCTATCTTCCCCAAATAGAAACGTATCACCCCCATCGCTCCAATCAATCGACCTGGAGGACTTTCGGCTCCGAGCTCAAGGCCGAGGGGCTCTCGACAGGTTTCCACCTAAAAAGGAGGACCACCACATGATGCGTCGACTCTACACTTGAAACACAAGACGAAAACACCTATACTTCGGTTCCAAAAAAGGGACTCTATCCAACAGAACAATCCCTTGACCTGTACATACAAATGAGGTACAATTGAATCATGAAATATGAATGGAATCCTGTAAAAAACGAGTGGCTGAAGGAACATAGAGATATATCATTCGAACAGGTAATTTTCCACCTGTTACAAGGCGACGTCTGGAAGATCGCCGATCATCCGGATCAAGATAGGTATCCGGGACAAAAAATATATTTTGTCATTGTCGAAGATTATATATATTTGGTCCCCCATATTATCGAGAGAGGTTACATATTCCTGAAAACAATTATTCCCAGCAGAAAGGCGACCAAGGACTATCAAAAAGAACAGGAGATACAACCATGAAATATGATAAAGAGGAACAGGAAATTCTTGCAGCGTATGAATCAGGGAGAATGAAGCTGTCCACACCTTCCAAAAAAGAAATAGAAGCCATAAAGGCTGCGGCCAAAAACACCTTCAAGAAGGACAGGCGTATAACCATTCGCCTCTATGATCATGACTTTAAGGGAATTCAAAAGAAAGCCCTTCAAATGGGTATTCCTTATCAAACGCTGATTTCCGGGATTATTCATCGTTACGTCGAAGGGGAATTAGTATCCAAAAAGGATAACAGATAACAAGTCAGGGCAGACGACCGCGTAAACTCGGCGGCTGTCGTCCATGATAAACGGACCGCCTTCAGTGCTCTGCTTATCGAAAAATTGGGCAAAATTGATCCAAAAAATCCACGAAGTGGATCTCCTTACTTGTCAAACCGACCTCACATACACCTTTACCATTTTTATTCATCTGCCCGCCATGGACCCATACTGGCGAAAATGAGCAGTCACAATATCGAGGGCTGTATTCGCCATTGACATACACAGGCAACTTCCTTATACTTCGCCTCACTAAAAGGAATTTCTTATCACCTCACCCAGGGGAACATAACAGCCTTTTTTGGCAGTTGAACGCTGGTATTCCAAAATCATCTGAGCGAAGGAGGATCACACATGACATCGTCAATCTTCAAGGTGGAAACCGTTGAACATCTTAATTTCCTGGGGCACGGATTGATAGCTAGCTCTATTCTCTATTGCGGTATCGAGATGGGTCTTTTTAATGCGCTTGGCGAGAGCCCCAAGAGCACTCAACAATTGGAGGATGAGTTGAATCTCGACACCAGAGCAACCCTCGCACTTCTGAGTCCACTGGCGGCCATGGGATTGGTGGAAAGGGAGGAGGCCCTCTGGAAGAATTCGGCAGTCTCAGATAAATACCTCGTAAAGGGAAATGCCTCCTACATGGGAACGTATTTCGCACAAACCTTATATGAGGGGCAGCACAAGAGGATGGGCAGGCTCCTGGATGTACTAAAAAGCGGAGAGCCATTTGGAAAAGAGATGGTTTACGGGGAAGAGTGGAGATCGCGAGCCAGGATCGTCATCCCGGGTCAACACGAAGGCAGTCTGGCTACGGCCAACTATCTCATGAAGAAAAAAATCCTCGACCTCTCGAAGAATAAGGCTTTTCTGGACCTGGGTTGCGGTTCCGGGGCATACTCCATTGCTGCATGCCAAACGTACCCGCAACTCAAAGCCTGCTGTGTGGATTTCGAGGAAGTTCTGGAAGTTACGAAGGAATTCATTGAGGCCAGCGGTCTTTCCAAAAGAATTACGACTCAGTCCCTGAGTTATCTCCATGACCCTCTACCGGAAGGATACGACGTGATCTGGTTTGGAGGCACTTTGAACGGCTATAGTGGAAAACAGATTCAAAAAATTATGGCAAAGGTTTATGGTGTCCTACCAGACGGTGGACAATTGACGCTATATGATTATTTCCTCTATAATGACAGAACTGGACCTATTTTTGCCGCGTTGATGAACATAAACAGTTTCATGGGATCCAGCGAGGCCCATTACTTAACTCTTGGTGAAATGGAACAGTTATTGAAAGAGATCGGGTTCAGGAATGTGAGACACGAGCCTCTTATTAACGAGATGACTTGGCTTTTTTGGGCAGACAAGTGAACGTTTGGAACGTGGGTTTTACTCAAGGAGAAAGGTTCGGAAAGAGTCAGCCATTTCTCATTGACAGTGTATTTTCATTTTAGTAGTCTTTGATGCTGACAACCAACTGAACATACACCTAATAAAAATAAAGGAGGAGCACAAAATGGCGGAACTCAAAGCAATCGATACCCTTTTTCCACTGCGTTTGAAAGAATGGCAAGAGAGCTGGGTCAATGCCACAAATTCCCCGGGAGAGCTGAAATGCTCTGTCGAGGCAGCCTGGGGAGATGGATACACGAACGCCGATGAAATCATCAAAGCCATGGACGAGGCCGGTATCGAAACGGCCCTCGCCACTGATCTTCTAGCCTGGTCTTACCGGAGGCAGGAACGGTTTGCCCTGGACATGACCGATGCCATCTCAGAGATGACCACCAAGTACCCTGGAAGACTGTTCGGTCTTGCGGATTACGATCCCTTTAAGATCAGAGAGAGCCTGGATAAGCTCGAAGCAGACGTTAAAGAACGCAATTATAAAGGTGTATATATTCATATTTACGGGTACGACATTCCCCTTGATCATCGCAGAATGTATCCCCTTTATGCCAAATGTGAGGAGATAGGGCTGCCCGTCTCCATGCAAACAGGTCACGTCCTCGAGGCCATGCCGAGCGAACACGCCCGTCCCATGTACCTTGACAGGATCGCCAACGACTTTCCGGGGCTCACGCTGATCGGAACCCATACAGGATATCCCTGGGTGGATGAGATGATCTCCTGCACCACAAAGTGGCCCAATATCTATCTCAGTATCAGCGCCTGGCTTCCCCGTTACTTCCATCCTTCGTTGACAAACTTCATGAAATCAAGGGTCGCGTCGGATAAAGTCCTGTTTGGCTCAAATGGCCTATCATGGAAGCGGTATATTGAACAGATGAGCGAGATGGGTCTCAGAGACGACTCACTGGAAAAGATACTTTACGGAAACGCAAAGCGAGTCTTCAATCTCTAACCAACTGAAAATGTTTTCTGTACTTCAGGAGGTAAATCATGGAAGATCTGTTTGATGGCTCCCGCCAGGATTCTCTGCGGCTGCAGATGCTCGGGTGGGGGGATAAACTGAGCGCCGTATTCAACGCAGCCATCGAGTTGGGATTATTCACCAAGGTATCTGAGGGAGCGCACACCATACCCGAAATAGCACAAGCTCTGGATATCACCCGGCTCAACGCCAAGCGGCTGGCCGACACCTGTACGGCCATGGATCTCTTGCGTCGCCAGGGGGACATTTTTACTAACGCCCCGGACGTGGAGCGATATCTGGTGGAAGGACGCCGTAATTATCAGGGGCCCTGGTTTCAGTGGTGGCGTAAGAAAGACCACCCTGGCTGGAACAATCTGGCCGAACACCTACGTCGCAAGGAAACTCCCAGAGTTATCGGCGATGCGTATGCCAGTCATACCGTTGAGGATGCCCGGGATTTCCATGAGGGTATGTTCGCCATAGGCATGGGTGCGGCCCATCTCTTTCACCGCACGGTGGACGTGTCCCGGCGTAACCTGATCCTGGATCTGGGCGGGGGGTCAGGGCATTACTGTATTGTGGCCGCCCAGAAGTATCCCAACACCCAGGGCATTGTTTTCGACCTGCCGCCAGTGGTGGAGGTCACCCGGGAATACGTGGCCCAGTGCGGCCAGTCGGACCGCGTCACGGCCCATGCCGGCGACTTTACCAAGGACCCCTTCCCTCAAGGGGCCGACGTGGTCTTCCTCAACGGCAACGGCACCATATACGGGGCGGAAACGCTTCAATCCATCGTCAAGAAGGCCTACAAGGCCATGGCCCCTGACGGGGAGATGCACATCATCTTCGAGATGATGGACGAAGACATGACCGGTCCGGTCAACGCGGCCTTGTTCGGATTGTACGAGGCGATGATGGGCAGTCAAGGGCAGCCCCACAGCGTGGCCGAGGTCAAAAGTTACATGGAAGGAGCCGGATTCGTGGACGTGGGGATCCACAACTTTATCGATAAATACATCCGCCGCGTCACCGGTTACAAACGCCCGGATTAGCGTGTTGACAGAGGTGGAAAATCGGGACGTCAAAATAAGGTGGGTTGGTTATAAATCAACAAGATAAACTGGTCTAAGAGGAACAGATAGGCGGAGGAAGTTCCACTTGAACCAGGGCCGTGTTCATGGGAACGGCACCGCTTGGGGATTGCTCATCTTTGGTGAGCACGTTGGCACAACCGCCACGGTCGATGCCTTCTTCATCAGGGTCATACCAGGCCCCCTGACTGACATTGACCACGCCGGGCATGATGCGCTCGGTAACCTTTGCCGGGATACGTATTCTCCCCCGGTCGTTATAGACATCCACCATATCGCCATCCTTAATGCCGCGATCTCCGGCGTCAACGGGATTGATCCAGACAGAATGGGGTTCTATCTCCCTCATCCAAGGCACATTGTGCCATGTGGAATGAGCCCTGGTCTTATAGTGAGTAGTAAGAAGCTGCAATGGGTACTTTGAAGATAAGGGATCATCGTAGTTTTCCCAATGGCTGATGTACGTTGGGATTGGTGGGATCATGGGATTGTTCATCTCTTCCATATGTTCACAGTAGATCTCGATCTTGCCAGACAGGGTGGGAAAAGGGTTATTTTCAGGGTCCTGGATCTGTTGTTTAAAGGAGACAATGGTCTCAGGAATCTTGATCTTAAGAACACCGTCCCGCTTCATGGTATCGTAATCGGAAATGTCGTCGCGGGAGGATGCAATAACTCGTAATAATTCGTCTTCGGTGGCATCGCCAAACAGATAGGGGATGTCTAATCTCTTGGAGAGCTCTCGGCAAATATCGAGGTCTGACTTGGACTCGTAGAGGGAATCGATGGCCTTGTTAAGGTAGATATAGTAGGGTGAACCCAGCCAAGGGGGTGCCATGTCATTTCGCTCCATGAAAGTATTTACAGGAAGCACAATGTCTCCAAGTTTAGCAGTGGGGGTCATGAACTGCTCATGCACCACGATAAACTCGAGGGACTTGAAGGCCTTTACGCCAAGGCGCGTATTGGGATACTGGTTGATAAAGTTACTGGCCACCACATAAGCCATCTTCAGGTCAGTGGGGTAGCCGCCGGCGCGGCCTCTGAGCATGGCATCATAGATTTTGCTGCTGTGGATGCGGGCGCTATTGGGGTTGGAGCCCCCCCTCAACTTATGGAGACTGTCTTTCCGAGGTGGGGCTTCCTTTTCCACTGGATTTCTTGATCCATGGGTGCCGTGTGCTGTCTCGCGACTGGAGTGAGCTCTCATGAAACCAGAGGCGTAACCCCCGTGAATGCCGATGTTACCCGTGATGACGGTAAGGACATTAGCGGCACGGGAGTATTGCTCTCCCATTGCGGTACGGGCTGGACCCCAGCCTGCGATGAGAGCTGCCGGTTTTTTAGTGGCATACTCCCGTGCCAGGTTGACGATGATCTTGGCCGGCACCTCGGTAATGGCCTCGGCCCATTGGGGTATCTTGGGTACGCCATCCTCAATACCCAATACATACGCCTTGTATCTCTCAAAGCCGACAGTATACTTATCAATAAAGGCCTGATCCTGAAGGTTCTCTGAAATAATGACATGGGCCATGGCAATAAGCATGGCCGTATCGGTTCCTGGACGAATGGGGATCCACTGGTGAGCAAAGGTTGCTGCGGAGTCTGTGTAGCGAGGGTCTATGGCAACAATCTTTATACCCTTTTCACGAACCCTGGCCAGGTAAAGGCTTGTCTCGGGATCCCAGATGCTGTTGGCCGGATTCCAGCCCCACATGATGACAAATCGAGAGTTGAGAAGGTCGTCCCTAGAGTTGCCAGTGCGAATGGTCCCGTAAGTGGCCATGGAAGCGAAGAGTGGTCCCTCATAGGAGGATACACCCCATATGCGAGTAAAGCCTCCGAATTGTAGAAGCATTGCCCCCACCGGAATAAGGCCATGGAGCATGCCTTGATTGCCAGAACCACCAGCCAGGAAGATGGCCGAGTTTCCGTATGTCTCCTTTATCCTCTTGAGTTCCGAGGCCACCACATCAAGGGCCTCGTCCCATGAGATGCGCTCGAACTGGCCCTCGCCGCGCTCTCCAGTACGGCGCAAGGGGTATTTCAGCCTGTCCGGCGAGTATAACCGCTGCCTATAGGAGCGACCCCGCAAGCAGGCACGTATCTGGGGTTCTTCGCCGTTATCGGTCTCGAGCCTTATGATCTTCCCGTTTTTAACATGGGCCTTGAGCACACAACGGCCCCCGCAGTCATGACAGCAACCGGTCGGTACAATGGTTACATCATTGTCGGAAAAGATCTCTTTTTTCTTTGTCATCTTCTACTTCACATCAAATAGGTTTTCAAAGGGACGTCACTAGTTTTTTTGGTAAGGAAGCATATAAAAAGGATGATTCAGGGTCAATGGGCATGTGGGTAAAAAAGGGTTATTCATAAGATTCATATATCCTTGACAAGAGATTAATATTGATTATATTTGAACAAATGTTCAGATATTGCAAAAATAAATCATGTGTCCAAAAAAAGCAGATATAATAGAAGAAGACGGTTGTACGGTCCGGGTAGTGCACTTTGATCGGGTGGACAGGGCCAGAGCAGAGGCCATACCTGAGAGGGAGCTTAACCGTTTGTCCTTGATTTACAAGGTCTTAGGCGATCCGACCCGACTTAAGATGGCCATGGCTCTAAAACAAGGTGAAATGTGTGTTTGCGATCTGGCAGCTCTGCTCGGCCTCAGCGAATCGGCCGTATCCCATCAGATCAGGCGACTTAAGGATCTGGCACTTGTGAAAAGCCGTCGAGATGGTCAAATACTCTACTATTCACTGGATGACCTCCACGTCGTGGAACTTATCGAGGTGGGCCTCAATCATATTCGGGAGTAATGGTGAACATAATATTAGACATTATTTTGGAATCATGGCGTCTGCTTCAGGAGGCTTCCATTTATGTCCTTTTCGGCATCCTGATTGCCGGACTGCTACGAATATTTCTTAGTCCGGAATCTATTGCGCGACATCTCGGTCAAGGGCGTTTTACCTCGGTCTTCAAGTCTGCGCTACTGGGCATCCCCATACCCTTGTGTTCCTGCGGAGTCTTACCTGCGGCCACTTCACTCAAGAGACAAGGGGCCAATAATGGGGCAACCATAGCCTTCCTCATCTCAACCCCGGAATCGGGGGTGGATTCAATTGCCCTAACCTATGCATTGCTGGACCCGACAATGACCATAGCCAGACCTATAGCAGCTTTCGCGTCTGCCGCTGCTGCGGGGGTGACTGAAAACCTTCTTGGTAAAGAGAAGAGTACCAGGCCTGCTCCGGACATGATCTGTCCCGTGGATGGCTGTTGCGATGGAATAGATTGTCTTCCTCAAGAGCATTCGAATCACCATACTTTTCCGGAGAAGCTTTGGGCCGGGTTTAAGTATGCATTGGTTGATTTGTGGGGAGATATGGCACTATGGTTTCTAGTGGGATTAGCTCTGGCAGGTGTAATCACCACTTTAGTCCCCACTGAGATTATGACTCGCTATCTTGGAGGCGGGCTTCCCGCCATGCTCATTATGCTGGCTGCGGGCATCCCTTTATACATCTGCGCTACGGCTTCAACGCCCATTGCAGCTGCCTTGATCTTAAATGGGGTCAGCCCGGGAGCGGCTTTGGTGTTTCTGCTTGCCGGACCTGCAACTAACATCACATCATTAACCGTTCTCTTTGGGGTCCTTGGTAAGAGGGCAACGGCCATCTATCTGACAAGTATTGCTTTTTCGGCGGTAATTTTCGGTTTGGCTTTGGATCAAATCTATTCCTTTTTGGGTATTTCTGCCCAGGCCGTTGCGGGACAGGCAGCTGATTGGATCCCGCACTGGGCACAGATCATAGGTGCCATGATACTTCTGGTTTTATCGGCCCCTCCAGTGTATGAGACCATTCGATCGCAGCTTATGACAAAGAAAAACCATGTTCATGGCCAGGCCTGCCATTGTCCTTCCGAATCGAGTTGTGACTTATAAATTCATTGCAACATCAATTATATGGTGGAACATCTATTGGATAGATACCGTGATTTTAATAGTTACCTGAGAGAGATATTTGGCGAACGCGTTCAAAAGATATCTCTCGATGCTGGCCTTAGCTGCCCAAACCGTGATGGAACCATTTCAGACAAAGGCTGTATCTTTTGTGATCCCCGGGGCTCAGGAACAGGTGCATTGATCAATCATGGTTTTTCCATTCACGAACAGGTTGTTCAGGCTCGTAAGTTTATTCGAAAGCGCTATGGGGCGAAAAAGTACATCGCCTACTTTCAATCCTTCACCAACACTTACGCACCTGTTCCCAGACTCAAAAAATTCTATGACCAGGCATTAAATCATCAGGGGATGGTGGGGTTATCGGTAGCTACAAGACCGGATTGCGTCAATCATCATATCTTGAGACTGTTGAGTTCATATCAAAAGGATTACCTGGTATGGATAGAAGTGGGTCTCCAATCCGCCCATGATATCACCCTTTCCAGAATAAACCGGGGTCATGATGTGGCCTGTTTTGAACGCAGCGTCCATATGGCGAAAGATTATGGACTGGATGTCTGTGCTCATATTATTCTGGGTCTGCCAGGTGAGACACTCGAGATGATGCTTCAAACGGCTCTTTTCCTTGCTGACCGTCCTGTCAAAGGTGTGAAGATTCACATGCTCTATATTGTCAAGGACACGCCACTGGCCGCCCTTTATGAGAAGGGAGAATATAAATGTTTAGATAGGGAGGAGTATGTGGAGTATGTGGTGGACTTTCTCGAACTTCTCCCTCCAACCATGGTCATACAGAGATTAACTGGAGATCCCATCAGATCCGAGCTCATTGCGCCAATATGGGCCATAGATAAATCCGAAAATCTAGCATCCATCAGGAAGAGATTGGAAGATAGAGATACGTGGCAGGGGAAAAGATATCCACTACCCACTTTTGAGAGTCAGGGTCAGGTGAACTGAATATCTATATGGCCTTTAAAAAACCCTTCAGACTTTCCACATCCTGAACGTTGTAAACCTTAGAGTCCCTATCTCCAGGAATGATCTTTTTCAATAACCCGGTCAGAACATTTTTGGGTCCTACTTCCACGAAGATATCTACTCCTTCTTCAAGCATCTTAAGAATAATACCATACCATTTTACCGGATTCACTAACTGTTGAGCCATAATGTCCTTTATCTCTTCAGGATCACCATGGCTCTGGGCCGTAGCATTGAAAATCACTGTGGTTTCCGGACTCGAGAATGAGATATCTTCCATATATTGACGGAACTTATCCACAGCATTTTTCATTAGGCTACAGTGCCAAGCTCCGCTAACCTTTAATGGGATGGCCTTCCCACCCCTCTCTTTGACTAGATTCACTGCATGGGAGATGGACTCCTTCTCGCCTGATATCACAATCTGTTCGGCGGTGTTGTGGTTGGCTATTGCCAAAACCCCTTTCTCTTGGGCCTGGGTTACTATCTCCCCTACAGAATCCATCTCCATACCTAAAACGGCTGCCATGACTCCAGGATTTGATAGGGACTCACTGTGCATTAATTCCCCACGTTTTTTGACCAGCCTCAGTGCATCATGACCGGTAATAATTCCAGCAGAGACCATGGCCGCATACTCACCAAGGCTGTGTCCAGCTGAAACAGTCGGTTTGATACCTGAGCTATTTAAAGCAGTTAAGCACGCCAGATTGACAGCTGTTATAGCTGGCTGGAGGTTTACAGTGAGAGTCAATTCATCCATAGGGCCCTCAAAACAGAGTCTTGATATTGGTCTCTGACAGATATCATCAGCTTGCATGAATATCTCCTTTGCTTCGGGAAATTCATCCATTATATCATGGCCCATACCTATGAATTGGGACCCCTGACCTGGAAAAATAAAAGCTATTTTTTCAGTCATAAAATGATCCTTACTTTATAATGAAGATAGGTTGATCTTTTGCACTGGTACACAGGTAAAAAAAGGTTATTAGGAGATCTTTTCTGGAAGATTGGTGGGTTTTCGAGTCCGGAGACTTGGAACCGAAAAAGGACTCATGACTTCCCATGGCATTGGATATATTTGAACATTTACATCTGACAATCTCTCTCATGTGTTCGTACTTTGAGGCTCACCCATCTTTTTACGGAAAAGCTGATCAAGGGCAATTTCATAATCCCTTGAACCCGGGGTAAGGGATTTGTCATGGGAAAGTTGTTCGATAATCTCCTTTTCATCCCTTTCAAATTTTGTGTTGATATGGGTGATCACATCGTTTACAGTCTTATAGATCTCCTGATCAGTGCCATAAACCTCGATCACAGAAGGATCGTTCATGATGACTTCCAATATGTATTGGGTGATGTAGAGGGAGATTGGATTGGGACGTGGCACGAGGTTTCGAATGGGGGCGATAAAATATTTGAAATCAAATTCACTGATTCTGAGAGTCTTTTTTAGACCATTCAATATGAGAGTAGATACAGCAGCAGGGTTATCCGTCTCTATTACCTTTTCCATTAACAGAACTTGAGATAGTCTGGTATGGATTTCCGGGAGTTTAAGTTTAAAGAATCTATCCCTTTGGAATGCTTGCTGCCTCTCCTTTCTTTCTAGTCTATCAATTATTTTGTCTTGAACTCTACTGCTGCCAAATCTTTTCATGAGTCAATAGTCCTTAGTCATTAACAGGGACAGATGTTAAAGATCCTCTATGGAAGAGCCAAAAGAGCTTATGGATATCAATCTTTATCCTTTTTACTGCTGGTTGAAGATGCGTCTTTTTTGGGTTTTTCTGTGGAACCTTTTGCCTCTTTGGTGGTGGTATCCTTTTCAGTTTTTTCACTTTTCTCCTTATGGCCATCACGTTTGGAGGCATAATCTGGCACATACCATCCCGATCCTTTCAGATGAAAGGTGCTCTGGGAAATAAGCTTTCTCACTTTTCCTTTGCATGATTCGCATTTTTTAATTGGCGGATCTGAAAATTTTTGCCGTACCTCTGTTAGTTGTCCGCATTTTGTGCACTCATATTCGTAAACAGGCATATCATGTCACCTCATCGAAGAAATAGATTTAAGAAGTAACCATCTCACAGATTCTGTGTTCGTGGTATGATTCAAGAATATAATCCAATTTTGGGATTGAAAGATCTTTTAAGATTTCAAAGGTTGTTGTATGAACAACCCTTTCTTCTTTCTCCTTTCCCTTTCCGGAAATCTCAAATCGCTGGGAGAAATTACAGAATCGCACGATGTGAACCAGTTCGTGGGTAAAGATATAGATGAGAAGAGGTAAAAGCCCGAGGATTTTGTCCCTTCTCAGGGCCTCTAATATCCGATCATCCTGCAGGCAGATAAAATAGAAGTCCATCTTTTTTGTTTTTGATTCAAAATTATCGATAACCCTTGAACATTTATTCAATAGTGCAAAGGCGTTTGGGGTAATCTCCCTATTTTTTAAGTCTAGCAGGGTCTTGACATCATAACGGTGTCTTTTCCATTGCCCAAATGAGAATTTATAGAAGTCTCCGGTTTTATCCTCTGCGATTGCAAGAGCTTCACTCACTGTGTAGAGATCTTCTTTTCCGAAGGGCCAAAAAGTCATTTTTAAAAAATCTCTTTTGGATAACTGTTAGGAAAAAAATAAGGCCGATTGAAAAAATGTCAATCCCTCAGTTTATTTTAGCTGGTGGCGGTGACTGGATTTGAACCAGTGACTCTGCGGATATGAGCCGCATGCTCTGACCACTGAGCTACACCGCCGACGGCCTTTTAATTTATAGAAAACTTTCTGTTTGTCAATCAAATATTCACTAGAATGAGAAATGTGTGTCAAATTCTCACTTTCTCTGTGTTATAATCACTACACACGTAAATATAAAACACGATAAATTGTAATAATATATTCCAATTATACTATAATTTGTATATTTTATTATGGCATATAAATTGCAGGAATATATGTTACTCTGGGGTGTTCGTTACAATTAATGGAATTCCATCCATTGAAATACTTAGGAGGAAAGATAAAACATCTTTAGTAACGGCACATCCGGATACCCTGGGCACTGCCCAGGGTTTTTTATTTTGTATAAAGATTTTGAATGACCCTATATGGGAGAGATTTTGAAATGCCAGAAAAAGGTTTGTCAGGGGTCAGATTCAATAACTTTTTTCCCCATGGTCTGTCACATCTGACCCCTGAATTAAAGATATTAGAGTAGTTTTTTGATCTCTTCTGTTAGTGGTGGGACTACCTTGAAAAGATCATCCACCACCCCATAGTCCGCCTTCTGGAATATTGGGGCGTCAGGGTCCTTATTGATAGCCACTATAACCTTTGATGTGCTCATACCGGCCAGATGCTGAATGGCTCCGGAGATACCACATGCGATATATAGGTTAGGGGAGACCACTTTTCCTGTCTGCCCTACCTGGTCGGTGTGTGGTCTCCAGCCAGAATCAACAGCAGAACGCGATGCGCCAACAGTAGCACCTATCACATCAGCCAGATCTTCAAGGATCTTGTAGTGTTCCGGCCCCTTCATTCCTCGTCCGCCAGATACAATTTTATCCGCCTCGGTGAGGTCCGCCTTCCCACTTTCATCTTTCATGACATCCGCAACCTTTGTTTTGAGTATGCTGTCATCAAGCGTGAAAGAGGCATCCACGATCTCGGCAGATCTTGAGGTATCCGGTTCGTTCATGGTCATAACATTGGGCCTTGCTGTGCCCATCTGGGGAAAGCTATCGCTAAAGGTCACCTTTGCATAGGCCTTACCAGCATAAATGGGTCTGGTTGCAACTAAATTCCCATCCTCAATGGCGAAGACAGTGCAATCCTGTGCCATACCAATCCCAAGCTTGGCTGAAAGTCGGCCAGACAGATCCTTTCCCTGTACTGAGGCACCAAGTAACAAAATGGCGGGATCATTGGCCTTAACCAACTCGGCGATAACCGAGACGTAGGCATCTGTTGTATAGGTTTCCAATCGAGGATCATCGGCGACTAGAACCTTATCCGCACCATAGTGACCAAGCGTGGATGCCTTATCCTTGATATTGGATCCAAGCAATAGGGTCGTTACCTCTTGGCCCAGGGAATCTGCTAAACGCCTGCCTTCACTTACAATTTCATAAGATATTTTTCGGATCTCTCCGTCTCTCTGTTCAGCAATTGTCATTACACCTTGTGCCATTTTTAATCTCCTTAATCTGATTAATAGATTTCCATAAACTAAATTGCTTTTGCCTCTTCACGGAGTAGTTTGGCCAAGTTCGCGGCCTTCTCTTCCGGCGTCTCTCCCTCAATTATCTTCCCACCTACACGTTGAGGGGGCGGCTTTATTTCCAGGATCTTGAGCTTTCTTGCACCTTCACCAAACCCGGATGCATCCAGTCCAAGATCTGCCAGTGTTTTCTCTTCCAATGGTTTCTTTTTGGCCTTCATAATCCCTGGTAGAGAGGCATACCTTGGTTCATTTAATCCTTTTTGAGCGGTGATCAAGGCTGGCAAGCTGGATTCAATGGACAAGACTTGACCTTCCACTGGCCTGTTGACCTTAACGGATTTACCATCATCAGAGACCTCTACTTTTACGATGAGGGAGAGTTGAGGGATGTCTAATAACTCTGCCAAAGTGGCTCCAACCAATCCATTATCATCATCAACCCCTCTCTGACCCGTAAAGATAATGTCAGAATCAAGATCTTTGATGACAGCGGCAAGGGCCTTTGCCGTGCCTAACACATCACTATTCTCCAATGCCGGATCGTTGATAAGGACTCCTTTATCACAGCCCATGGCCAGGGATGTACGTATGGTCTCCGTGACCCTTTTTGGTCCTAAACCAATTACCGTAACCTCACCTCCAAACTTCTCCTTAAGACGTAATGCCTCCTCCACCCCATATTCATCATAGGGATTCATGACCCATTTTATGTCATTTTTTACGATTGATTTTCCGTCTGGGGCTATCTTAATTTGAGTTTCAGTGTCAGGTACCTGTTTTAAACAGACTATAATATTCACCTTATGACCTCCTTTCCTTTCATTTACTGTTAAGATTATTCACTATTGATTGTGATTATTTAATCCATTCAAGAAATATCCGCTGATCTGTTCGGCCGCGGTCTTAATATCATACTTTTTGCTGCTCGACAATACCCATACCCTTGACATCTCATCCAGGGCACCAAAAAACGCTCTTTTGGCTATTGCAGGAATGATATCTTTTTTAAAGATTCCCTTCTCCTGCCCCTCCCGAATGATCTCTTCAATCAGGCCGAGATACTCCATAAATTTTTCATTCTTATATTCCTTCATGAATCTATTGCTCTGCCTTAGTTCCACCTGGATGATCTCCGCCATATTTTTGTTCTGTTCAATAAATTCAAGGTGGATAAAGGCGAATCTCTTTATCTTTTTTACGGAGTCCTTCTCCTTTGAGATCTCGCTTTTCATATTGTCAAGAACCAGCTTCATCTGATTTTCAAAAAGTGAGATAAGGATATCTTCCTTATTCTCAAAATATAGATAGATGGTTCCGTCCGCCACCCTTGCCTCTTTGGCAATCTCGGCTACCTTTGCTTTATAGAAACCCTTTTTGGCAAAGATCTTGGTGGCTGCATCTATAATTCTGTTGTATTTTGCGTGGTCTTTTTTCCTCATGACAGTCTCAAATTATTCTTGAATGATTATTCATTCATTAACACAGAGAAAAATTTATTGTCAAGTATATTTTGGGGAAAAGAAGGGTGATCATAGATAATAAACTCACCCTTATGGCTGCTGGTGTATCCGTTCCTCAAGCTGGATTATTTTAATGGAGGGAAGCAGCCAAAATGTGAAGATTGAATGGGGGATGGGCTACTCTGTTTTGAAGGTTTCATTTAAAAAAGGAGAATGATCTTTGATTAAAATAGGTCCATAAAGGTCATAAATCCATAAGATCGGAGAGATTGATCTCCAGCATCTTGATGCTGGCCAAGATGCGGGAAGCATTTTTTTCTAGAGCGGGAAACCCATTAACCATCTGCTTCAATTCTTCTGCCGATTTTTTCATTGACTGGATACTGTCATCCATTGCTTTTAAGTCCGGTTCTTGCAACATGGCCTCTCCACCTTTCTCTCAATGGGTTTTTCGAAGGTCCTTAAACCGCCTTGCCTTAACTTCATATCTTGGTAGAGTCCCGTAATCATGAAACTCCAGGTTGTATCGCAGATTGGTTTTGAGTCTGAGCTGATCTGTAAGAAGGTTCTCTATACTCTCTTTCAGATCTTCCTTGCCTGGCAATAACTCAACTTTGAGGGTAATCCTATCCACATCCCCCACTTTATCCACCACCACTTCATATTCCTCACCCAGCCCTGCGATCCCCCTCACCACCTCTTCGATTGCAGAAGGAGCAAGGAGGACTCCCTTTACCTTGGTAATATCATCTGCCCTACCAATGACACCCCCCTCGGTCAGTCTAAAGGTTCTTCCACAAGGGCATGATTCTTGTGCCCATTCTATGATATCTTTGGAATCAAAGCGGATACAGGGCATGGCCTGACGGTCTAAGGCAGTAATGATCATCTTACCTCTCCGTCCGGGATCATATATAATCTCGCCGGTCTCAATATCTTCAATCTCCACCAGGAATAGGGCCTCATTTGCATGCATACCTCCTGGCTGTATATGACACTCATAGGACCATGCCCCTATTTCAGTGGCACCGGCATGGTCATAAACCTTGGCCCCCCATGCCTCCTCCATTCGCTTCTTTGTGCTGGGTATGCTGGCTCCCGGTTCTCCGGCACATGTTATCTTGTTTATGGTTAATGTGGAGGGATCGATCCCCATACTATTTTTGGCTGTGGCTGCCATGCTCAGGATGTAAGTAGGTGTACCCATCATGGCCGTTGGTTCCAATTCCTGAATCTTAAGAATTCTGGCCTTGGTATCAAGAACCCCTCCTGGTATCACTTCACATCCTATCTTCTCAGCTGCATAGTGGCCTGCCCAGAAGGCCACAAAGACGTTGTAACCAAAGGGAATAAAGACACGATCCATGGGGCGGTATCCCTGGGCCCATAGAATAAAAGCCCAGCTCTCGGAGAACCATTCCCAGTCCTGCCATGTATCAGCCTGGTATATGGGCTGTCCCGTGCTACCGCTCGTCTGATGGAACTCTGCCACCTCTTCCAGGGTAACGCAAAGGGCATCTCCGTAAGGGAAAGGATCCCTTTGCTGGATCTCTCTCATCATGGCTTTTTCCACCTTAGGGACATATCTTATATCTTCAAAAGAACGGATATCGTCAGGTGTAATGCCGGCCTTTTCATAGAGTGATCTGTGAAATCTGGAATGATCATAGGCCCAAATAAAAATCCGTTTAAATTTTTTAAGCTGGAGATTCTGAATCTTCTCTTGTGGCAGAGTCTCCAGGACAGGATTCCAAAATATCGGCTCTTCAATCATAAGATGTCCTTTGAATTCAGGAGTTGGTAATCTAGAAATTTTTCACTTCCTTAAATGCCCCACAATACTTGGTCAGAAAAAATACGAGTTCAAAAGCAAGCCATTAATACATGAGATTTGGTAGGAAGAGAATGATCTGGGGAAAAATCATGAGAATAATGATCCCTACAATGACAGCGAGCAGGAAAGGGAATATCCCCTTAAAGATGGACTCCAGTGCAACCTCTCCAATGACTCTCCTGGCCACCCCAAAGACCACATACACGTTAATACCAACGGGGGGGGTTATGACCCCCATTTCAGTCACCATAACAATAATGATACCGAACCATATGGGGTCATAGCCAAGGGCCATAACAACAGGGAAAAAGATCGGAACGGTCAGTGTGACGAACGCAAGGGCATCCATAAAACAACCGCCAATAAAGTAGATACCTATAATGATGGCCATGATCATATATCGTGGCAGATCAAACCCTCCTACCCAGTTTGCAATATCAAAAGGAATCCTTGTGACCGCGAGAAACTTCCCGAATATGACGGCTCCGGCTATCAACATCATAACCATGCATGATGTGCCCAAAGTTTCGTAAAGGGAATTAACAAAACCCTCCCACGTGAGATTTCGCCTGACCAGGGATACCGCAAGGACGCCAAACGACCCCACCGCAGCAGCCTCAGTGGGTGTGAAGATACCCATAAACAGTCCGCCCATTACCACAATGAAAACGATCAGCGTCTCACCCATGCCCGCCAATGATTTTATCCTTATTTTCCAGGAGAAACTTTCCCCCCTTGGGCCCTGTTCAGGAGCATAGGTGCACCGGATATAGATGGAGATGATAAAAAGGATGGTGACAAGAATGGCCGGAAAAATCCCTGCCACAAACAGTGCTCCTATGGATTGCTCAGTCAGGATACCATAGACGAGGAGTACCACGCTGGGAGGCATGATCATGCCTAAGCCCCCACCAGCCGCCACGGAACCGGTTGCCAACTCGTCAGCGTAATTATAGCGTTTCATCTCCGGCAGTCCAACGGTTGCCATAGTAGCTGCCGTGGCTGGGCTCGATCCGCACACCGCCCCAAATGCGGTACAGGCGGATACCGTTGCCATAGCCAATCCCCCCCGGATACTGCCGAGGTATTTATACCCCGTATCATAGAGTCTCCGACTTATACCGCTATTAAAGGCCAACTGGCCCATCAGGATAAATAGGGGAATCGTTGTCAGCCCATAGGAAGCGAAAACATCATAAATATTCCTGGAAAGGAGGTTGAGTCCCCCTTGACCTGAAATCATGATGCTGAAGCCCAGGTATCCAATCATGGCCATGACATAGGCCACCGGCATCCTTGACATGAATACAAGGACCATCACGATAATACCGATGATGCCGATAAGCGTTGGATTCATTTATCTTTTAAATTATTGATGTCGCTAATGACGTCTTGGGTTATGTTCAGGGTGAATATTAAGAAACAGAAGGAAGTTAAATAGATAATGACATATTCAGGAAATCCCAGGATTACGGAGACCTCTCCGGCTTCCTGCATGGTATGGGCATAAACAATCATCCGCCAGGTCACAAGCCCGAACAGGCTCAGGCTTAGAATCTTGGTGCATATGTCAATAACAGTCTGTGTCCTCTCGGAGAACTTTCGCACGAGGATCTCTACCCCCACATGGGCCTTGATCTTGTCTGTATACGGAAGGGCCATAGCCACTGCAAGGATTGACATGAAACCTACGATCTCCACTGAGCCGAAAATGGGGTGGCGAAAAAATCTTCCCACCACATCAACGCATGTCAGGGATGCCATGCCAGCAAGGCAGATTGCCCCTAACATTTTCAATTTATCCGAAATCCAATCAATGATTTTCCAGAAGGTATTCATGAATCTCTCTTTGGGTTGCCCATTGAAAATAGTTAGGGGTCGGCCTTGAGATATAGCCGCCGACCCCATGATTAATATCTATTTCCCATATTTTTCCAGACTTGATTTTACGAAATCAACATACTTTTGGGCGTCTGAAAAACCCTTCTTTTTCAAATCTGCTACATATTCATCAGCAACAGAGGCAACGGCCTGTTCCCATCTGGCGGATTCTTTGCTATCAAGGCCTATGATGGTTCCACCATTGCTGAGGAAATATTGGACGCCAATCAAGTCACTGCTGTCCCAAGCCTCACCGTGTTTAACTTCCCATTCCTTGTTGATACCTTCAATGATTTGCTGAATATCCACCGGCAATGAAGCCCATTTATTCTTGTTCATCACCACAAAAAAGGTGGTTGTATAGGCTGCCGAAAAAGCTGCCGTGCAATATTTGGTTACTTCGGCCAATCTCCAGCCTTTATTAGCCTCGAAAGGATAGGAGGCCCCATCAACGACACCTTTTTGGATCATTTGATAACACTCAGGCATGGGCTTGCCCACCGGTATAGCGCCAAGGGCCAGCTGGTACTTGGCACTTGTTCCATGTCCCCTGAGTTTCAGCCCTTTCAGGTCCTCCAGTTTTTTAATCGGTTTATCTTTTGTGTGAATAAGTCCAGGGCCATGGGCATGGAGATACATGACCTTGGTGTCCTGGATCTCTTTAGGATTGAATTCACGAACAAAGTCGTTGGCAATGGTCGTGGCCACCTTCCCACTGGTATATCCCAAAGGCAGATCAATAGCTGACAGGACAGGGAATCGACCCCCGGTGTAAGCCAAAACAGAAAGGCCGAGGTCCGATATTCCGGTCACAACACCGTCGTAGCACTGTTTGGCCTCGGTCAAGGTTCCCTTAGGAAAGTAGTCTACCTTTACCCTTCCGTTTGTTCGTTTTTCAACCTCTTTACACCAGGCCTCGGCTAACTGACTCTGGATATGGAACGGTGGGAAAAAATTACTGTAGGTGAGTTTGATGGGGTCAGCTTGGGCCTTTGGAGCCCCTGCCCACATGAAGGCGATTCCGATTATTGCTATGCTCACGATAGATAAAAAAAATTTTTTCTTCATTTGGACATCCTCCTTGCTAAGAAGTGGTATAAAAAATCTTGCCAAACACTGTGCCAACTGATTACCCTTTTTCACCTCCTTTCCCCTGAGTTGTTTCGGATTCTATGAAATCAAAAAAATTGGTATGTTATTTGGAATTGCCCATAGAATGACTATGATCTAACGTGATGATTGTCAAGAAAAATAATAGATTTACAGTGGCTTATAATGAAACTCCCCGCAGCAAGCTGCGGGGTATCAGGGCGGAATTGCGCCGAAGCCAACCCGTCTTCGTTCTATCGAGCTTCGCCGTGGTTCGCCCCGCCATTCATCCCTGCAGCAAGCTACAGGGTATTCTGGCGAAGGCGAATAAAAGGAGACATAAAACAATAAAAAATTGTATTTCTTCTTAATGATTATGATGCACCATTTAATCCGCCGGAGGCGGACAAGGGTTTAATTCCCCGCCGCTTGCGGCGTTACAATGTTTTTGTAGATACCCCGCTGCTCTGCGGCGGGGTAGTTCATTGTTAGTCAATAGAATTCAATAGTGTATTAAACATAGGTCATTAGAAGTGATGGCTGTTGAATTTGTAAAGCAATAACAAAAATGAATCCATCTTTCGTTGAAGATATATGTGGTATTTTAGGGTTGTTTTGACTTGACTTTGATTTATGGATATTAAATAGAATCGTTATTGAAGTATCCAAAAGCCTATGAGCACAGTCCATTTGTGTTGTAAAAAGTTTATCTTCAGAGTAGTATAGATAGATTGTGCAAAAAATTATAAGTTATCTAAATGATAACATTTTCAGAAACATCGAAACAATGAATTAAGATGGTCTCAGTCTATTCCCCGTCCACTGATCCCTTTTGGAAGAAAGATCCCTTTAACTTCATTAAACCAGAAGAAATTGAAACCCTCGGAATCGATACTGCCGATATCCCAGCCGGTACTTTTGCTGCCCATAAACATCCCTCTCAACTTCCAAGTCGTTTTGGGGGAAACGCATATGGGTTTGGGTTCTTTGAGATTTACGACCGCCTGAAACCAAAAGAGATTCAACTTCTCCAATCCATCTCTTTTGAGAATCAAGACGATATTAAAAAACATTATAAAACAATGAATCAGATATATAAAAAGATTGGTCTCTTAATAAGGTTTTCCAAGCTTGGCGAGCCATATTACCTTATACCTGTTCATCTGGTTTCCAACACCCTCACCCACATCAAATCTAAGGTTGATGAGATTACCAAAATAATCAGTTTTCACCGAAAAAAATATTTTAAAGAACATCATGATATTGGCTTGGTCACGAACACGGATGACTTCATTATCCATGAACTATCGATTCATTTTAAGGAACACCGCTTTGTCGTCTTAGACTCCCTCGAAGAATTGAAAAACCAGAACCAGACCCTGGACCTGGTCATCATTACAAGGGATCTTTATGATATTATCCTCATGGAAAAATTTAGTCTCCTCTCATTGGAGACATTGTCTAAAATGCGTTTGGATCAATACGCTATCTACATCCTGGGGAAGATCTATAATCTGCTAAAACCGGATGGCGAGATATATATTATAGCCAATCGTTATCCAGTAAAAACAAATCAACAGGTCAAGGTAGCATTCAAGACAGTACAGGAGAAAAAGAACTTCGCTCTATTCGGCCATATCTTCAAGACCAAGAAGAGATACCAGGTAAAAGGAAGATCCATACAGGTCAATATTTTTGATCTTGAGAGATACTTGAGCGGTCTCTATGTGGAACAGGAGGTCATGAGCAGATTATTGGGTGAGCGGGATCTCGCTGAGATGACCCTTGAAGATATCAATAATCTACCTTATCTCAACCTCCCACTGAACGACACCCTTGTCTATGACCAAGAGCAATATTGGCCCAGACTCCTCCGGATCTATTTCGATACGCTGTTTTTAAAATCCATTATCCCTGAATCAATAAAGGAGGAATGGGATGGAAGGTTCTCAACCAGCAACTATTCACCTGATTATATGCTTAGCTACCTGGGACAAAAAAGACCATTGGTCACCACTTTAAACGACCTAAAAAAAGATGTTTCAGATTCACGACTATCAGGATGTCCTTTACCACTTCTGGCCGATTATCGAGATTCATTCGACTATCTAATCAAAACCCTTACCGTGTTGAACAATATAAAGAGAGGTAACTACACAGGTCTTCCAGATATTTTTATGGAGCGGTTACGGCAACCTTTGGAAAACAAGAGAGAGCGATTCAGTGGCCTTAATGATGTCCTCAAACTCATGTCCAAGGTGAAGCAGCTTGAAAGGATAAAGTCCTATCTGAACCCTGATATGGTTGAAGGGGCAGAGACCAGCATCTTGAACAATCTGGAGATTCTCCCGTTTTTTGGTTTTGGTTATGGAGAATTAAAGGAGATTTGCCTCATCATCATGGGTCATACCAGCATGGGGCGGATACTTTCTGGAAAAATGATTGAAAAGACTTTGAAACCCGTCTCCGATCTGGCCAGATCCTATAGTGATCCAAGGCAAGCCCTCAATCTTCTACGATACTGCCGCTTAATGAGCGTTGCCGAAATGGTGGCCTCGAAAAAGACCGATCTGAATCAGGAACAATTGGCCGAGCTTTTTGAGCTCTTCGACTCAGTTGTCAGAGTTGTTACCAATCGGGAGATGGATTGGGATCAGCTTTTGGATGAAGAGATCAGTTCCATGGGAGGAATTCATAATAAGATCATACGGAAGATTCTCAAAATGATGAATCATTTTCAATTCCTCGATAACTGGTCTGAGCTCAGATACAAAGGGGAGATGGAGAAAGAATCTTTAGCAGATTACGATGAAAAAAAATTGGAGAGGATTAAAAATATCATAAAGCTTGTTGAGATAGTAGAGGAATTTGAGGATAAGTTCCTGAAAGATGATCCGTTACAGTTACCCACCTTATATAGAAAATTTTTCAACATGGAATTCCATGGTACCGGGCATATCTTCGAAAGAATGGATAGTCAGCTTGTATTTATTCTCCTATGGGTAGCCGTTAATGTTACCAGAGGTGAAGTGATAAATTTTAATCCAATTCTGGCAAAAGTGGACTCAAAAGAGATCGATAGCCGCATTAAAAAGGTGGAAGGAGAGGCAAAGTTCATCAATAACGATCATCTTGATATGGCCACTCTTATGCAACTCAGTGAGCAGCTATATGAAAACGATTCCTCATTTATTGTTGGGACGGGATTTCAATTGAAGGTTAATAAAAAAACGCGTGCTATTGACATCACTTACCTCGATACGGATGAGGATATTGAAAAGCTGGAGATTCTGATAAAAAAAACCATCGGCTGCAAAATCTCAGAGATTCCCATTGATGAACTAGAAGAATTAGAGAGGCTCTTTGCCAACCTAGTGAGCTTCCGTCAAAGTCATCTAAGACTTATCTCCAGAGGAGATCTTAGATTACCTACAAGACAGAAAACCTGGTTTGAAAAGGCAAAAGGTTTAGAAGAATGTCTTAAATCAAGTTTGATAAAGACCATCTTCAGTCCCGAAGATATATACGTAGACCTTAACCTTCTATACCACCACTCACCGACCATTCTGAGTTTTATCCTTCCGGAAATAATGTCCCTTCAGGATCTAAAGGTATCAGGACACATCTATCTGAAGTCCTCTCCCATTGATTATATTTTCACATGTACTAGGAAGATTCAGTCGTTGATAAGGCATGATCGAGAAGGCTTTCATGACATTCAGCTTTCACACAAGTTTGCTCAAAGGGAATTCGGACCCATGGCCGCAGGTATTGTCGGTGTGAGTGAATTTCAGATAGAGCAGCTGGAAGCCATAACGGAACATCTAAGGCATAAAAGTCACCTATTCGATGCTCTGGTCAAATCTTTTATATTCCAGGATATAGGCAGGATACCAACCTTAAGGGAAAAATATCAAGATGAGATCAACCCGGCTGATTATGCACAAGCCAGCGCCGTGTTTTTAGAAAAAGAGGAGATACCCCTAAGATACGATTCAGATCGAGAGGCTCAACTCAATCTCATCTCTCTTGTTAGATATCATGACTTCATACTTCACATCATAAGGGGTGAATACTCCCCGTACGCCATGCAGGAGATATTGAATTTTCATGACAATGATCTATTTGATGCTCTATTTTTAAACTCATTTATTATGGTTTCCGCCATGCGGGAGGACCTAATCCTTGAAGATCTAGCCGCATGGCTTTTTCATATTAGAGCCGTCTCTCATCGAATATCCAGATCAGAAACCACCCTTGAAGATTATTTTGAAGAGATCTATATCCAGAATGGACAACTATTCTATGCACTTGAGGAGTATCACCGTAAGGGTCTCCCTGACGGAATCTCTCCCGCCATGTACTTAGAATCTTTTGAATCAGAAGAATCGGAAAGGGAGAGATATATTGAAACAGGAAAAATGATCTTTGCGATGGAAAGAATCTTTAGATTAAAGGGAATAAGGTACGTTGAATTCATTGACCTGGCAAACCTGAAGATTAAACTTCCTCTTAAATATATCTACAAGAAGAAGAGATATTCCAGTATAGGATATGCCACCTTTGAAAAGGAGCTTTACGAGATCCTTCGCATCTATAACGGTATCCAGAGGTTGCCTGAATCGACAAGACATTTCATCTTCCAACGTCTGGTTAAGGATGAGGTTCGCATTTACGGATTTGAAAATGTGGGCGCTTATCTAAACTATGAAAACCTAATCAAGTTAATTTTGATAGCCCTTTTGGGTTCACAAAAATTCAAAAAGAATCAGCAACCCATATGCTTGGCATTTTTAAACATGGCAGAAAAGATTGATATCCGTTATGAGGCGGTGAATGGTTGGCTGAACAATATTTCTATTGAAAAGATATGGGAAGATAGATCTCAAATAGATCACTTTTTTAAGACTAAAACTGGCATTTTACTTAAAAAAAACGAATCCCGGAGAGTACTTTTCATTGATTTCGTAGATAGGGTTAATATCCCCCAAAAGATATCATATATGGAGACAATTAACGACGTTGAACAGATTAAGAACTATTTCCATTACAGCTTGCAATCATTAAGAAAGATACCCTTCTATACGGATGATTATGAACTGGAATTGGAGAAGGCCTTTGAAAAGAGATTAAGAGAGATAACAGATCTTATGCTTGATCAGGCAAAAAAACAGATGGAACTCCTGAAAGACTTTAGTGAGATCCATTATCTTTTCACGGATCTTATGGATCGTTCCCTGGAGATAGGATTTACAGATGATCAGAAGCATACGCTAACTGATATATATGAGTTTAGGAAGGATCAATTAAAGAGAGAGAAGCTGAATGAGATTAACGGTCTCCTTGAAACAATCCACGATGTTCATGAACTGAAGGATTATTGGGACAGCGTCAAATGGTATCTCTTTCACAACCGGCCGTTCCTGGGGAAGGAGTTTGAAAACCTTTTAGCCAAAAACTTTGATGAGGTAAGGGAAAAGATAGTAGAGGGATGAGTTAAAAAAGCTATGTTTTTTGTAACATTTTAGCTCTTTGAAAAAATAATCCGTATCTGCTCCCGCCGTGGAGGTCTCTTTCAAAAGCCGCCTAACCCTCCCTCATTCCATGGGACGGCCTTCGACCCGAGCGACTCGACTTGAGCTCGTCGACAAGTCTCAGGCCGAGGGTCAGATTAGTGTTGAA